>Ga0209006_10000082_pt1 | contig 99075 bp, 130 predicted proteins | sample JacPin_JW_Ref_O2_FD_188567 | JGI IMG/M metagenome (GOLD analysis project Ga0209006, IMG submission 188567) | Forest soil microbial communities from Algoma, Ontario, Canada - Jack Pine, Ontario site 1_JW_Ref_O2 (SPAdes) (version 2) | ecosystem: Environmental > Terrestrial > Soil > Boreal... | reverse complement strand
GGTACGGGTCCGGGTCCGGGTACGGGTCCGGGTCCGGGTCCGGGTACGGGTACGGGTACGGGTCCGGGTCCGGGGACGGGGACGGGTCCGGGTCCGGGTACGGGTCCGGGTCCGGGGACGGGTACGGGGACGGGGACGGGTCCGGGTACGGGTACGGGTCCGGGGACGGGTCCGGGTACGGGTACGGGTACGGCTATTGGCGATTAACTGCGATCACCGCCATTTCGCAATGGGGACAATCTCAAATCGCTAAGTTATCGCTGGCGGTCGATTGCTTTGTGTCGTTCTGGTGGTCCGATAAAGAAGGCAAACCGTCAAACGGTGGCATCGGGAACGCAGTTCAGGCAGGCGACATGCAAACTATCAACGGGCCACTGAAATTATGCGGACCTAAAGCGCTCCACGCCACCATGAAACCTGAAAAGTGGAAGGGAGAACGCCTTTGGGTTGTCGCTCTTCATGGAGAAGTAATCCACGACGACAATAAATCCGGAGCGCTTCAGCGGGAAATCTTAGGGGAAATTCCGCTGCGATAATTTTCCAGAAACACCGCACTGGAGTATTTACAGAAAAGGGAGCATACGCATGAGAACAATCACGGACCACATAGTTGAAGGCGATTCCGCAAACCATCAACTGACAATTACCGTCACTGACGAACCGGGAGCGGGCGGTGCGAATCACAGGTATTTGATCGGGCATGACAGCCCGCAATTGAATTGGCATCAGGAAGTGAGTTTTCAGAACGGACCCATCAAAGAATTCGGCGTCAACGGCGTAACCCAGGAAGCACTCTTGGCCATCGTGATAGACCGTCTCAAATCGTTTCAGGCGGGTCCGTTTGCCTGCGAAGAGAACGAACAGGCACTGGAAGATACCAAGCGGGCGCTGTGGTGGTTACAGGGGCGGACCCGCCGACGTATCGCCCGTGGCGTCGAAGGCACGCATCAGAAATAAGCCAATGAACCACGAGCACTACGGGAAAACCTGCGTAAATATTTTAAACATGGCCGCTGCCGCCCGCGTCCGGGAAATCACCGAAGCCATGGCGGAAGAAACCAATAAAACCGTGCAGGCGGGGCCTTTCAAGGGTATGAAACTCCCGGATGCGGTCTCCTGGGGAAACGGGGATATCTGCCCGAAACTGCTGGGCACGTACGAGCAGGAACTTCACGTCGCTATAGAGACGTGCATTGCACGCAAACCGGAGTATGTGGTTAACGTGGGCTGCGCCGAAGGGTATTACGCCGTGGGACTGGCTCTTAGGATGCCGAAAGTCAGCGTTTTTTCGTACGACTCCGATGTTAATGCTAGATCCGTTGTCCATGACGCCGATCACATCAATAACGCAGGGAATATTTGCGTTAATGGAAAGTGTCATCCGCAAAACCTGTCTAATCCAGATTGGGACAAAACACAGCACGGCCTATTTGTCATCGACATCGAAGGCGCAGAACTGGAATTACTGTCAGGTTCGCGCGTCCCTGAGTCTTTAAAGCGGGCCGATTTAATTGTCGAGTGCCACGACTTCGTGGACCCGATGATTACCCAGTCACTACAAGATATTTACCAGGACACGCACGACATCACAATCATCCGTGAAGGCCCGCGTGATCCGTCCGGGTTTGAAGTTTTAAAGAATCTGTCGAGTCTTGACCGGGGGCTGGCCGTGTGCGAGTTCCGCCCGGTCGCTATGCACTGGCTGGTTGCGATGGCGAAACAGTAACCACAATGGGAATCTTGTTTCTGGTAGCGGGGATTACTGCGATTCACTTGTTATTCAGGGGGACACGATGACATTCAGCGAGTGGGATAAAACCGACGAAGCAATCAGGTTATGGAATGTGGTTCGCCGTGCTGACATTGGCGAGACCGGAGTTGCAGGCCCTGTCGATGAATATGCTAATGCTGCCTTCGATGCTGGCCAGCGTGGCGCTAATGAGGCCTTGGTGCGGGCGCTGCGGGAAGCGCGGGCATGGCTTCCTTCTGAATGTTTTGGAAGGGGAAAGGCTGAATTGCTGGCCGAACTTAAGAAGATCGACGCCGCACTCGAACCTTTCCGGGAGGTCAAGTGAATAAGTACTGGCGCGGCTGCCTAGGCGCATGTGTTGCTGGAGTGGTGGCTGTAATTCTCTCCGGTAATCACTGGGATGCTGCGGCATTTGCTGCGGTTTGGATAATCGCAAGATACACGTCCGACTGGGAACGGAGCGCCGGTCTATGACCGCCCAGGGACTGGCTGCACTGGCTCTTAAAGTTCTGGATTCCCAGCAGAATTACTTTAGGTCGCGCACACCAGCGGCGCTCACGCGGGCCAAAGCCCTGGAATCTGAGTTGCGCCGAGCCGCCAATGACACTTTGAGCGATGAATTCTATGCCGATACAGACAACCAAGGTTAATATAAGCAAAGCTGAAGCTCTCAAGTTAGTACGCCGCTGGGAATGCTTTGGCTACTCGTTCCCCAGAACCCAGGAAGGGATCGAAGCGCTTCGGGATGCTTTCATGGACATCACGGGGACCATAGAAGAGGCCGTATGGCTCTCTCAGCAGGTAGTCAATGGTTTCCCGCGCTGCCCGGCACCCATTGAATTGCGGCGCTTCTATACAGCTAAGCGCGGCCCGGCAGCGGACGGAATCCACGAACGGGACTTAGATGCCAGCGACTATTTAACGGGCGGGAAGGGGAGGGCGGAATGAATCACCGTTACATACTCCGCCGTTCATGGATGGGTAGCGGACAGGTCAACTGGATAATGCTAAACCCATCAACCGCTGATGATGTTTTCGATGACCCAACTATCCGCAAGTGCATCGGGTTTACGAAAAGATGGGGATACGGCTCTCTCGTGGTAACTAACCTATTCGCATTTCGGGCGACCGAACCAAGAGAAATGAAGGCGCTGGCCAAGTTGGATTACTCCAGAGCAGTCGGATATGGCAACGACCAAGATATCATTTCAGCCGCAAGTGAATCTGATTTGGTTGTCGTTGCATGGGGTACGCATGGGAGCTTTTTAGGCCGAGCACAAACCGTGATTAAACAGGTTATACCGGATATTACACTTTACTGTATTGGGCTGACTAAAGAAGGCTTTCCGCTACACCCCTGTATGGCTGCTTATACTGATGCACCGTTGATATATGCCAAAGGAGAATAACAACACTCCCCTGAAGAAGGGACTTCCGGAGTCGGTGGCCACTGAGCGCATGATTCTCGGGAGTATATTACTCGATGATTCCAAGTTCTCGGAAGTCACCGGGGCTATTACGACCGAAGTATTTGCGCTGGAGAATCACAGGCGCATATGGATTCGCATGGGCGAATTGGCCGCGCGTTCAGAGAAGATTGACCGCGTGACCGTGGCAAACGAACTGATGCGCTACGGGGAACTGGCTGGTGACCTGAGCCTGAGTTACCTGGTTGACATGGACAGCGGTCTCCCGGAAGTCAGCAGTCTCGATGCATACGTAAGAATCGTTGTCGAGAAGTGGCGCTTACGCAAACTTGCCGCCGCCGCCCAGAAGATCATGACGCAGGTTCTATCTGGCGAATGTACCGCCGACGATGTGGCGCTCAACGGTCAGACATACTTAACGGAAACCGGCAGTGGCTACGGCACCAGCCAGGCAGAAACCGCGCGGGAATTTGTCGAATCGTACCCTGGCGGCATTAATTTGTTTCTGGACCCGTCGCGGGCGAACCCTGGGACACCCACGGGATTCGCGGACATTGACGGCTATACAGATGGATTCCACGCCGGGGAAATATTCATTGTGGCAGCAAGACCCGCATCCGGCAAAACTGCAATCGGCTGTAACATCGCCAAGAACGTCGCCCGCAACGACAAGCGAGTGGTTATATTTTCTATGGAACTGTCAAAGACTATGCTGCTGCACCGGCTGATCTGCGAAGAGGCATATGTGGCTTACTCACGGTTCCGACGCGGAGAGATGGACGACGATCAACGGGCGCGGGTGCGGGCTGCTACCAGCACCATCATGGACTTGCCGTTATACATCGACGACACTTCCGGATTGCGGGTATCCGACATGCGCGTTAAGTTAAACAAGATTCTGCGCGACGGACCGGTCGGGCTCATAGTAGCCGACTATGCCCAGTTGATAAAGCCGCCAAAGGGCATACGTTTCAACACTGAGAACGACAAGTTCACGCTGGTTGGCGAAGAAATCAAGATACTTACCAAAGAAACCGGAGTGCCCATGTTACTGCTTTCTCAATTGAACCGCGAGTCTGAGAAAGATCGCGGGGACAACCGGCCAAAGTTGTCTCAGGCGCGCGGCGCTGGTATATGGGAAGAGATTGCATTCGTAGGGGCCTGCTTGTATCGGGAATATCTGCGCAAAAAAGAACGCGCGGATTTACGGGAACAGGCAGAGTTTCTGATCGAAAAGAACCGCAGCGGTTCCGTGGCGAACGTGAAGCTCAGGTTCCAGCCGTGGCTGATGCGCTTTGGACAGTACGACGGCGGATCGCCAGCGGCGGAGGAGACGGCAGCGTGATTGATTACCAGGAGTTTTTGGATTCCAAGCGCATATTCTCAGCCGCATGTGGATTCGATGTGGAAGATTGCGATATTAACCCGATGCTTTTTCCATTCCAGCGGGATATCGTGCGGTGGGCATGTAAACGCGGCAAAGCTGCTGTCTTCGCGCATACCGGACTCGGCAAAGGACCAATTCAGATGGAATGGTGCCGTTTGGTATGCCAGCATACAGGCGGCAACACACTTATTCTGGCCCCACTGGCGGTGTCTCAGCAATTCGTCCGCGAAGCTGCCAAGTTCGGGGAGGGCGTAACGCTGTGTAAATCACAGGATGACGTTAGGCCAGGTATAAACATCACTAACTATGAGCGTACGGATTTGTTCGACGTGGAATCGTTTGCGGGGGTGGCTCTCGATGAATCTAGCTGTATCAAAGATTGGACTTCGAAGACGACATCTGGCCTGATTGAACGCCTCGCCAAAGTCCCGTTTAAACTGTGCTCCACGGCCACGCCGAGCCCCAATGACCATGCCGAACTGGGAACCCATGCGGAACTGCTGGACGTAATGAGACGTGCCGCCATGCTGGCCATGTTTTTTGAGCACGATGGCGGTGAGACTTCCAAGTGGTCACTGAAAGGACACGGAAAGAAACCATTCTGGAAGTTCGTCGCATCATGGGCCGTTTGCCTGAATAAGCCGTCTGATCTTGGCTATGATGATCTTCTGTATGTTTTACCGAAACTGGATATCCAGGAGCACATCGTCCCGGTCGATCACTCAGTAAACACGGATGGAATGCTGTTCCGTTGCCCGGACATGAGCGCTACCGGGCTACACAAAGAGCTTCGTCTCACGTGTGCGGCGCGTGCCGTTAAAGTGGCTGAGTTAGTCCGACAGAAACCAGACGTTCCGTGGATTATATGGTGTGGCACGAACTACGAAGCCGATGCCATCCGGGCCGTGCTACCTAAAGTGGTAGAGGTAAAAGGCTCTGATTCACAAGAGCGCAAAGAGACATCCATTCTGCATTTCCTCGACTCGCCGGATGACTGGCTGTTGAGCAAGACGTCGATCTTTGGATTCGGGCTTAATCTTCAGCATTGTCGCAATATGGCGTTCATGGGCATCGGGTACAGTTTTGAGCAGTTCTTCCAAGGCGTGCGGCGATGCTGGAGATTTGGGCAGACTGAACCCGTCTTTGCCCACATCGTCATCGCGGAAACCGAAGGCGCTGTGCTCGCTTCGATACGCCGCAAAGAAGCACAGTATGAAGAGTTGCAGATGGAAATGAACGCTGCCATGAAGGAAGAACAACTGGCGGCACGGCACAAGAATGCAAAGTACGATCACGGCATGGAAATGGAGATTCCGAAATGGTTATCAACCAGCAAATAACAGACGACTATGCGATTTATCACGCTGATTGCGTGACTGTAATGAAAGACCTTCCGGAAAACTCAGTGCATTTTTCGGTGTCGAGTCCTCCTTTCGGTTCACTATATTCGTACACAGATGCCACGGCTGATATGTCTAACGTCCGTACGGATGCCGAGTTTCTGGCAGGTATGGAATTCATGGTGGCGGAAATGTACCGTGTCCTGATGCCAGGGCGCATCGTGGCTTTTCATTGTATGCAGATTCCAGCTATGAAAGAGCGCGACGGATATATCGGCCTGAAAGACTTTCGCGGAGATTTAATCCGACTGTATCAGCGGAATGGGTTTATCTACCATTCGGAAGTCGTGATTTGGAAAGACCCGCTGATTGAGGCCACGCGCACAAAAGCACTCGGCCTGATGCATAAGCAACTGGTGAAAGACTCCGCTATCTGCCGTGTCGGGAGCCCCGATTATCTTGTGGTCATGCGGAAGCCGGGAGTCAACCCGGAGCCGATATCGCATGGTTCAGGATTTAATCGCTGGATTGGAGCGCCGGAAGATGAGCCCGCCGAGCGTAAAGGCAACCGCACCCCGAAGCACGCGGCGCAAACGCCTGAGATTGATTCACGTGTAAACAAGTATTCGCATTACGTATGGCAGCGATATGCATCGCCGGTCTGGTTCGATATCAACCCATCCGACACACTACAAAAGGGTTCGGCCCGCGAAGACGACGATTCCCGCCATATCTGTCCGCTTCAATTGACCGTGATCCGCCGCGCCATCGAGTTATGGTCGGCACCCGGAGATATCGTCCTGAGCCCGTTTACTGGTATAGGGTCCGAAGGTTACGTCGCTATCGAAGAAAAACGCCGCTTTATCGGCGCAGAACTAAAAGAATCCTATTACCGGCAGGCTGTCGCCAATCTTAACGTGGCGCTATCTATGCGCGACCAAGGCACGCTGATGATGGGTTCCCGTTCTGACGACTGGATGGCACAGTTGGGAGCCCAGGACGCCATCAAAGAAGAGTGCGAGATTGCCGTCTCAATAGAGACGTGATGCCGTTGACACTTGGATTACTTTAGAGGTATGATATAAATACATGGAAGACAATGAGCTTGAACTGCCAGTAACCGGCACGGAAACAGCGGCTCTGTTCGATGCCCGGTCGGAAGAGATACTGACTCCGGAAGATCGGGCGTCACTGGTGTTTCTGCTGACCCAGAATGACCGCGTGGACCTGGCGATCCCGGCAGATATGCCGCCAGCGGAACTTTGGCGCGCGTTCGACGTGTGTGCCCGCGTATATCGCCGCGTGAGATTCGCCACTGGGCAGTTGAAGTTGCTGATTGGCCGGGCGCTCATGGTTATTCAGGAAACCCCGGTGATTTATCAGTCTCGCGGGTTCTCTTCGTTTGATGAGTTTATGTCATCGGACAAACCGAACGGTCTTCAGGAAATTACCGGAATCAGCCGAGCGGAGCTTTATAAAGCCAAAAAAGTCGCCAATTCCTCCGGTCCCGGTATGAGCCTAGAAGACGCCCGAGAAATCGGGTTTACCAAGATGGCACTGGTTACCGGGGTGGCCAAGTACAGCGACTCAAATTTCAGCGAATTGATGGAATCGGCCAAGACAGATACCATCCCTCAGTTGCGCGAACGCATCGCAAAAAAAAACTTAGCCCAGCCCGACGAACTGGAGTGGGACGTGTTTCAGGTAAACCTGACCAAAGCGCAGAAGAAATTCTTGCAGTCGTTCATCGACAATCCACAGGTCCGGGCGTACTGCGAAACTACTTCTCCCGGAACGATTCTGGAGAGGGCGATATCTGAAGTTATCGGGGAGTGGGAAATCCGGGCGCTGGTGATTGACGCGCAGGCAAGCAACATATGATTCCCGGTTCCGCGCTGCGCAAGTTATCGGCTATAACGGGTCTGGTGGCCCGTAAGCGCGCGGAGGCTTGTTATTCGCTGGATATCAACCCGGACTGCGCTTTGTTTTCTTTTGTAAAAGACGAAAAAGAAGCCTGTAAGTCGTTGCGCGATATCAACTGGAAACGGATTTGCTTTCTCAAGTTCGAATCCCAGGAATGGAAATGCGCAGAGTGCTCTGGCGTGAAACCGCTTCAGGGGCACCATGTGATATATAAATCCCGCTGGCGCAGGCAGGATGGGCCGCTGGATGTAGATTATAATATTCGGGGATTATGCAGTGATTGCCATGGAAATATTCACCGACCCGCTGCGCTGTAAGCACTGTCACGAGGCGGTCCCGTGCGAGTGTATATGCGCCGCGCTGGATCGAATTGACGAGTTGCTGGAAGAGGCCAATAAAGAGACATTAAGATGCAAAGATTAATTAATTTCCTGAGAACCGGCAGTGTGGCTGAGAATCTGTCGATAATGCTTGCGTTCGCGTTGTCTGCGGTACTGATTGTCGGTTTCTGCTACGGAGCGGCGTACGTGGCCTATGTGCTGTTTTATCATATCTCCCGATGAACCGGTTTCTCAAAAAAAGACTATTTAACCCGAAGGCCAGCGCCCATGGCGGGAAGCGGACGGATTTGGATAACAAGTATTTCAGGAGTAAATGGGAAAGTAACTGTGCCCGATGGCTTAACGCATTGAAAGAGCGCGGCGACGTGGTTTCATGGGCTTATGAACCACGCGATTTTTATTTTCCGGTAAAGCGTGGGACTCGATTTTATAAGCCGGATTTTATGGTGATCGAGCCGAATAACTCGTATTACATCGAGGTTAAGGGATTTTTAGACCAGAAATCAATTACGGCACTGAGCCGGATGTCTCGTTATCACCCGGACGTGACGGTGTTGCTGGTCGGGAAAGAAAAATACGCCGAACTGGAATCGGAATTCGGGGACTTACCAAACTGGGAGCGTTGATGCCTGATTTCACCAAAGCAGTTAACTATCTTTTAAATTCCGAAGGCGGTCTATACGAGAGCCCGGTAACACATGAATGCTCCAACTTTGGGATATCTCTCAAATGGCTGGAAACCATCGACCCGGAGGCCACGGCTGATACCATCAGGAACCTGTCACGGGACGCGGCAATCGATCTCTATTACAAGTACTGGTGGCGGGATATCAAACTTGACCAGATACCCAATGACAATATCGCAACTAAGATGCTGGATATCTGCGTTAACTGCGGGCCGCAGACCGGAATCAAGTTACTGCAATCGACTCTGAATCAGCCACTGGAACCGCACGAGGAACATATTACGTGCGACGGGCTGATCGGCCCGGCTACCATCGCCGCCATCCAGGCTGAACTTACCTACCCGAACGGCGAGTTCATGCTTCTGGCGGCGCTGGTGTCGGAACTGGAAGACCACTACAATACCATCGCGGAAGCTCACCCGGAACTGGCGGGGAACCTGGCAGGGTGGCTGGCACGGGCGGAGAAACTCCCCGGTTAACCTATGATCGAACCAGACAACATCAATAAGCCGCTAAATGCGGAAGTGGATGAAGGAAAACTGTCCATCGAAATCGGGATTTCCACTTTGCAGTTCGCCTTTGAAAACGGTGAGGAAAATAATCCGTACGACGATAACCTGTGCGATACGGTGCGCACATATTCTATCTGTGATGCTCAGCAGTTCGCCAAAGATGTATGCCGCGCAATGAACGACGAAGCGGAGGATGGGAGCACCCCGCTAACTCGATTTCTGTATTCTATGATGCAAGAGGCCATAAACCAAGGCACTATGGGGATTAACGACCCGGACGGTGACCTATGATCGACCTTAACCAATTACTGCCAGTTACACAGCGCATGGACCTGGGACGCGCCTACATGGAAAGCGGCGATCTGGACCGGTCGGCCAAAGTCTATGAATCGGTGCTTGACCTGGAGCCTAACAACGCCAAGGCGGCATGCAACGCTGCGGCGGTGTATCTGCAATCCAAACTGCCGGTAATGGCTTCGGAATGGTCATACAGGGCGCTTGGTATCGATCCGCTTAACCAGCACGCCATGCGCATGATAGGAGATGCGGCAATACAACAACGGGACTGGGATAAAGCCAAAGAATGGTTCCACAAGTCTCTTTGCGTTGACCCTGATTGCCGGGACACTCTGACTAATACAGCGTACTTCTGTCAGCTTATGGGACAGCCACATGAAGCTCTCAGGCTATATACGCGGGTGCGGGACCTTTACCCGCTGGACCTGACTGTCCGCCACTGGCGCTCTATGACCATGTTACTCATGGCGAAGACGCAGTACGACTGGGATGAAGCGCTGGGAGAATACGAGATACGGCACATCTTAACCCATAAAACATTCGATATGAGCGGCAGTGTAATGTACACGGGACAGCCAAGCCTGCTTACGTCCGGGAATATCGTTCTCGTTGCCGAGCAGGGCATCGGTGACGCCGTTATGTTCGTCCGCTATGCCAGATATTTGAAATCCCGGATGTCATCGCATCAGAAAGTCTATATCCTGTGCCGGGAAGCCATGGTGGACTTGTTAAAGCTTGTTGACGGCGTGGATGGTGTTTATTCCAGTGTCGCTGAGTTGCCGGAGTTCTACTGGCACGTGCCAATGATGAGCCTGTTAAAAACCGAAGGGTGGCCGACATATAAACCGGATAACTCGCCGTATCTGGGAAAAGAATTAGACCCGACTTTCCGCCCGGTTCATCGGAATATTGGCATCTGTTGGAAGGGTAACCCGGAACACGATAACGACAAGTACCGAAGCGTCTCTATAGAGACGTTGATTAAGGCGTTTCAAGGAGTCGATGGGGTTATTCTGCATTCTCTACAACAGAGCAAATACAACGCTGGTCTGCCGGGAAAATTACACACCCCGGATATCAATACGCTTGTTACACTGGCGCGGCAGATCAGATCAATGGACCTGATCGTCACCGTAGATACAGCGGTTTTGCATATTGCCGGGTCCATGGGGGTGCCATGCTTTGCGCTGATCCCCAGTAACCCGGACTGGCGCTGGGGAACCGAAGGCGAGACAACCCCGTGGTATCCAAGTGTGCGCCTGTTTCGGGCGACGGAGCCACTGAACTGGGAAGAGCCACTGAAACGCATGAATGCGGCGATAAAGGAGATTTGCAAATGAGCGACAATTTACAACTTGATTATCAATCAATACCACCTACTGAATCGGGAAATATGACTAATACCCAGCGTATTGATAGACTGGAACGTACTATTTGCTTGCTAATCTCGTGGTTACCTGGTGGTATATCTATCGATCACGCTTCGCAACTTTTGCAAATCGCCGGTTCGACGCCAAGTCCGTGGAGAAACAAATAAATGAAACTCACATGTCTGGCTTCCGCCCTCCCGCCAGAATCTCCCACGGGCTGGGGCACGGCCTCTCGCCGGATCACTGAGGAACTGGGGAAACTGACTCTTGTTCACGATTTCAGGGGTTCGGCTTACCTTAATAGAGACTTCCCGATCCGCGTCAACCTTCCGGTGCTTCAGGCGATGCAGGGAGTTAATTTACTTCCAATGTACCCGCAAATAATGGGTTATTATGACATTGGATATTGCTTCATAGAAGATGACCTGTTACTCAAGAAGTACGCCGAGAATGCCCGCTTCTGGTCCGCCGTCATGTGCGGTTCTTCTTGGGCGACAAGTTGCATGAAGGAAGCGCTGCGCGGCCAAGATATTCGCGTCGGCATAGCTATCCAAGGCGTCGATACTGATATCTTTAAGCCCGATCCCGAGACCCGTCCGGACCCTTCACGGTTCACGATTTACTCTGGCGGCAAGTTCGAATACAGGAAATCCCAGGATGTTGTCATCCGCGCCGTGGGGATACTAATGGAGCGCCACAAAGACGTGTATCTCAAGGCCGCCTGGTGGAATCCGTGGCCTATTAGCATGGCGACCATGTGCCAGTCTAAGCTGATTAACTTCACGGGAGACGTGGAGAACGCCTGTGCTGAGCACCTGGATATGTCACGCGTGGAGTTTATGCAACCAGTCGCCCATGGCGGCACAGTGAAACACATGAACGTATGTGATGTTGCGCTGTTTCCGAACCGCTGCGAAGCCGGAACGAACCTGCCCATGATGGAAGCCATGGCGTGCGACTTGCCGGTTATTGCGACGGTTGAACACGGGCACGGGGATATGAGACTGGGAATATCTATCGTAATACCCAGTAAAGACGTAGTTATCAACGGACCACATGGACCGCAGGCGACTTGGTATGAACCGGACCTGGACAGCACTGTGGCCGCGCTGGAGCATGCCTACAAGCGCAAAGAAACAGATTGCGTTAATCCCCGCGAATTTATCAGCCGGTTCACATGGAAACGCTGCGCTGAGAATCTACTGGAGGCTTGTGAATGATACCAATGAGCTTGATCGAATTACACGAAATCGGGCTGGAGAACGCCCGCCTGCACTACCGGGAAATGGCCACGTACGCGAAACTCATTCTGCCGGAAGAAATCTGGGCCGATATCCCGGATTCCCTCGAAAAAGTGGCGGGGTTGTTCACGGCATCCACGCGGGAAATGATGCTGACAGTGTTCGATAATCTCCCTGGCTACTCAGCAATCAGTATGCTGCTCAGCTACAAGCCCGCCGACAACGGCTGGGAACTGGATAAATTCGCGGTAAACGTGGGCACTTCTTTTTACCGGCACGAATTCTATGCCTACACCATGGCGGACGCAGTGGTGATGTCCCGCCGTATCGAAGAACTGCGCCAGAAATCCATGATCGACATGGGCACTTCCCTGGCAGACATGCCGTCTTCACTTGTTAAAATGTGATTTATATTATTATTTATGGAAGACGTAACAGCGGCGCTTTCACTTGCCGGATATCGCCCAATAACACTCAACTCGTTTGATGAGCTAATCGGTGGTGTGCGGTACGTCTGTATCCAGACGACCGGAGCGGAGCAGTTGACGCTTGTTCAGTTTCTGCCGTGCCTGTCGAAAGTCACCTGGGATATCGTGTGCTGGGAAGACAATTCGGCGCTGTATATATCCAGTGCCGTGCGCAGCCAGTTGGGCGGGAAATTTAACTTCAAATCAGATTACGACTGGTTTGCCAAGTACTCGCCAAAAGTGTCTCTCTCAAAGGGCTATTACATCGGCAATCAGTCGCGCGGGTCGTTTTTTTATCCGCTGGACTTATTTCTGACCAACGAGGCCGGTGGATCATCCAACCCGTTTGATTCCCAGTATTCATTCGAACGGGCGCATCCGCCGACACAGGAGGCCCGCATGGTACGCGACCTGGAGCGACTGAAAGCCGAAGGGGAAGCGGCTAGGGCGCTCATCAAACAGCGCGAGGCATTCTCTCAGGTAGATGAGTTACGCTCAGCCTCTGCTGCGTTTCTGGCTGCCGGGGACCAGCGCACGGCAGCGAAGTATATCCGGGAAGCCGATGACCTGAGAAGGCGCGTGCAGGCACGTCTGGACGCAGGGGAACCGGTTGTACGGGAAGTGCTTAGTATCCAGCAGGCACCAGCGCCAATAGCCGGTTCACTAGAACGAGAGATAGAAGACGATTTTGATTTTGCCGAGTATTCCCGTAACCGCAGGCCAGTAACCGCTCCCGTAAAAGCTCCGCCGATCATTAAGCGCGGGAAGCGGGTTATTTCGCTGGAGGACTAGGCTTATTTTTCTTTGATGGCGGGGGAGCGGTCTTCTTGGTGGGCTTTGCCTTATTGTCTTCTGCCGCTTTTTTAAACACGCTATCGTCTGTTTGTTTGTCGTATTTTTTGTAAATATCCAGCGTTGCCTTTAATCGTTTAAGGGATTTATTTGACAGACCGGTTTCTATGTCGATTGATTCATCTTCATTAGACGGCTCTTTGGCTTCTGATTCTTCTTGTTCCTGGGGTACTTTCTTCGGCTTCTTCTTGGACGGCGGAGTTTCTGTGCGCTTAACTGGAACTATCGGTTCCGGTTCCGCAATCGTCTTGTTTGCTACTTTTTTGCCTGGACGTGGAATTTCCGGGGCTTGATCTCCCAATGCCGCACGTAGTATCTCTTGAGCCCGGTCGAACACTTTAGCAGTTGGGTACCTGGTCCCAACCGGGTTATCTTTCAGCACTAACTGGATTCCTGGTGATTCCGCAGTACCGCCTAATCTACCTTCAATCTTCGCAAAGGAATCATCAAACTTGTCTTCGTTTTCCCTTCTAGCGAAGGTAAGAACGTGCTGGATTATTCTGGCAAGTTCTGTCCAGCTTGGATCTTTGCGATATGATCCGCGCAGCGCTGGTGGTACATCGATTTCGGTGATCTGATTGACAAGTTTTCGTCTGGCTTCTTGGTCTGGTATTACGTCACGTAGGTTTTCATCAAAACCGGCTGCAAAATTATCGTCGTTGTCTTTTTGCAGTGTGTCACGCTGCCGGTACAATTCAGCCAAGTCTTTCGGCATAGGCTTATATTCAGACCCAAGCCATTGCGAATTTTTCATATCAGGGTGTATCAGATAAACCGGGTTAATACCCTGTTTTTCAAGGTCAGTTTCGCTGGTGTCTATCTTATCCTGAATATCTTTGTATTTACGTTCGTATTCATCAGGGTCTCCGGGTAAGGTTTTCGGCTTCTTCTTGGACGGCGGAGTTTCTGTGCGCTTAACTGGAGCTATTGGCTCCGTAGCAGGAGCGTATTTCTTGGACTTGAAGCGCTTCGGTTTTTCAGGCGTGGAAACCTGCGGTGCTTCTTTTGATGATACCGCGTGTAAACTCGTTCGTTCTCCAGGATAAGGCTGTCTCCAACCATGAGTAGCAGTATCATCCTTAATTAAATCTTTGGGTGGATTTCTATCCCGCATCTCTTTCGCAACGCCTTGAAGTAGAAACTCTTCTCGCGCCTTGCGGGTTTCGCTCGCTACTTCTGCGGCGGCGGGTTCTGATTGTCCTTCAGTTTCCACCTTGGGGCCAGACTCTTCCGGATTGCTTCCCGTAAGTCGTGGAACAGGATCACCGTCTTTGGCGACAGGCTGATCAGCCACTGGAGCGGTAGCCAGGGGAGTCTCTACCGGTTTCCGTGTTTCTACTGGTATCTCTGGAGTGCTGGGCGGAGTGACGAGAGTTTCTGCTGGCTTTGCCTGTTCCTGCGCCCGCTGTCTCAATACCGGCTCCACGCGCTTTTTGAGCGACTCCAGTGCTTCGACGCCTTGATGCGCCGCCGCGCCAGCCAGGATACCAACCAAATCCCCCGCAACCTGGGCATACTCTTTTGGTAACCCCAGTTTCTGGAGTCCTGCTTCCACGCGATCCTGGGTAACCATTGCGCCGCCTACGGTTGCCAGAGTCTTTATTGGAGCATTGAGTAACCCTTCTCCGATGAGCGGACTTGCCGCTTCCAGTGTTCCGGTAAGTGCTCTATGCGCCCCGCCAGCGAATTCTGTGCCGGTCTTGGCCCCCACGGCCTGTTTCACTCCCTTGGCGGCTTCCATGGCACCGGGAAGAACCGGGAACATAGCGTTACCAGCTTGAGCCAAAGCAGGTTGATAGTCTCCACCGGTTCCTGGCTGGTTAATTACCGGCTTAGATGGGTCTACGTCCTGGAATGCGCCCGCGACTCCCGGCTTTTTAACGTCTTTATTGAGACGTGGTGGCGCGGTAGTGGCAGCAACTTTAGGCTTCGGCGCATTGTCCGCGAACCAATTTGTTTCCGGTGCCGATGGCGGCGGCGCAGTCGGCGGTGACTGAATGTCTTCGCTGTTTATGACGGCCATTATTGAACCACTTGAGCCCCGAGAGATTTGTAATGATCCGCCTGTTCGGCTGGAACATCCTGAGTCTGCCCATTTGGAGCACGCATCTTGATAGTTTTATTTGCGACCGATGGTGGCCTTACCGTTTTCCGTGCCGTATCGGTTGCCGCAACTTTTGCCGCAGTAGGCGCTGCCGCAACCGTCCCAGCCGCAATCTGTGTTGCTAGTTTGGCTACCGACTCATATTCCCCTTTTGCCAGTAAATCGGCCAGTTGGTTTTTAGCCGCCGCACTCGCGGTGTTCCATGCCGCGCTTTGCATCAGTTTCGCTGTCGCGAATAATGCCCCGGTGGCCAGCGCTGTTTCCGATATGGCAGCATTGCCCAGAGAGTGGCCAGCCCCGGCACCAGCGGCGCTGCCAAGCCCAATCATCCATGCGGTAGCTTTTGCGTGCCACAACTGAGCCCATGGAGTAGAAAACTTCTGTAGTTTTTCCTGTTGGGTGAACGGTGCCATTGCCGCCCGAATCTGCTGAGTTAAGTGAAATTCTGCGTTAAGTTTGGAAATGTCCGGGCGATCTTCGTTTAGTGTCTTGCGAAACATGTCAGCCGCTACTTTATCGACTTCCATCTTGGCCTGTAAGTTTGGAGCTAATGGGTTTTCCCTGGAAACAGCCGCTATCTGGAATCCATGCGATCTTTCGATAGATTTATCGACGAACTGCTTGAGTTTGCGAAGGTCACCACGGTCAACTCCCTTAACTAGTTGCGTATCAATTCTAACTTCTCCAGTGTCAGGATTGGTGACTTCGCTCCCAGGAATTTCTGCATCACTAGCACTGGTTATACCCTTGTAATGCTCTGCTAGTTTACCTAGTTCGTTACGTTGAGCATCCGTGTCGAATCCAGGTAAATCAGGATTTACACTATATGGGAAGAATTTTTTAACGTATTCATTTAGTGACTTATTTAGTTCAGTTACCAATTCTGCCTTGACCGGCTCTTTTGATATGGGCGCTTCGGCTGATTCTATAGCCGCACCAACTTGTTTGCCTCTGGCTGCTGCTTTGCTCTCAAGGCCCTTACGGGTTAAAGAAAGATAGTTGCTTGCCGGTCCTTCTAATAACCCTTTTGCCGCAGATTCGGCCTCTGTCACGGAATGCGACGTACTTGGGCGCATGACGGCCTGTAAATTCTTGCTCGCTGACGATTTCAACTTGCCCGATACTGCGTCCAGTGCCGCGTCGGGCACAGCATAAACAGCCTTAGCTGCTTTGGCTACGTAAGGCGCTGCTTTAGCCACATAGGGGGCCGCAACCTCAAATAACTTATTTATACCCTGTCCGACAGCCTCCCCGCCCACGCCAAAGGCGATCTGCCTTGTTGTATTTTCCAGTGCGTCAGCGGTCCCTTTTGGCGCATCACCTAGATCGGGAAACCAATGTGTCAGAGTCTGCCGCACGGCCTCTCCTGCGCCTGCGCCAATCCCCGCCCCCACGGCGGTACCCATGGGTCCGCTCACCACGTCGGCAGGAGTGCCGAGCGCCCCGCCAATTACCATTCCTGCTGTGGGTAATTCCGCAACAATGTTTTTAGCAGCTTTCTGCGCTGTGTTTCGCCACGATGGCGGAGTGGCTGTTGGCGTGGGGGGCTTAGCTGTCTGATCTGACGGCGGTGCCTGAATGTCGTCTGCCTGAATAACCGCCATGCTAATCCTCAGTCACCATATGGCCGTCTTTGGTGAATCCAAGTATTTTCTTCCCAGTCGGCGTGTATACTTGCCCAACACTCCAGCCCTTGCTGTTCTTCTGGATCGACCCGTCAATCTGATCCGCGCCTTGTGCCTGTGGTTGCGCGGATTTCCCGCTGGAAGGAGGCTTTAGAGCTTTACTGATCGGATTATCGGCTATGCGTTGCTCAACGTCTTTTTTGGTTGTATTGTATCCCCGTTTAGACGCTTCGGCTTCAACTTTCAACTGATCGACGCCTGCTAGAATATCGGCAAATGTCATATTGGGCGGGAACGTCGCATCGCCCTTGGCCGAGGTCTGTACAGGCAATCTGGAGTTTGTTGTAATGCCACCTGAAAGCAACTGCGCCTGCTCACGAGCAACAGCCTGAATAGCTTCCCGGTAACGCTGCAATTCCGGGTGAGGACCGACATTCGCGTCGAACCACTGTACCGTGGCATTCTTCAACGGGCTATCACCAAGTCCGTATGTCTTGTCTTTCAGTTGTTTGGCAGCGTTAACAAATACATCTCCGTGCTCTTTCAACATGTTCGGAATACGGCTATACAGATCGGCGGATTTGGAAATATTTTTCAGGGCATCCATATCCCCCTTGAGTTTATTGGTTTCCGCCACAAACGTACCAGGGTCAAGACCAGTTGCTTCCTGGGCGGCCCGTTGACCCGAAGTGACCCGCAAGCCCATCCCTGGCGTCTTCAGCCCGTTGACTTCTGACTGGAACCATAAATTGGCATTATCTAGGTCACTTTTGCTTTTAAAAGCTGGTGGTATCCCTGACGAAGTGGCACTTGTGCGCGGTGGCACTTGCGTTTTTGGCGCGGGCAATGTTTCACCAGTGGATGATTTAGAGTCTATCGATGGCGGTTTACCTGTAGGTTTTGGTGTTCCAGCGCCGGTCCCGGTAAGCCCTGCACCAGGGCCAATGCCTGTCATTTCCGCTTTGACTGCCTGCGCCTGCTGTTTACCGGCCTGCGTGGTCCCCAGAACCTGGTCTATAATTTCCCCGGCGCGGGTCTTAATCTGATCGTCTGTAGGGTTTTCTACGCCAGAGCGTTTCAGTTCCGCTTCAGCCGCTAATTTATACTGCGCGGCCATGCCGCTGCCTTGGGTCGGAGTCGCTACGGGCTGAGCATTGGCTATCGGATTGCCGTTTACGTCTTTATATCCAGAAGGGTTCTTTGGATCAAAGAACCCTAGAACCGGGTTACCGCCTCCTGGAATTTGAACCCAAGCATGCTGCATATTACCCGTCTTTGGCGCAGCATCCGCCCGTGTCTGTGCCGCTAGTCCCGCTGTGGGAACGTAAGCGCCTGGAATCACTTTCCCCGTAGATGGATCGACAACCTTCCCGTCCGGTTCCTGTCGGGCCGCCTGGCGCTTTATGCTGCCGTCTGGTTGTGGAACCTCTGCCGTAACCGGTGTCGCCACTTTAGGTGCGGCCTGCGGAGTAGCTGTTGCTTTTGGTAGTGCCGCAAACTGTGCGCCCAGTTGCGTGTTCTGCCAGCTTCCCTGCCCGTGCTTAGAGTCGTAGAACTGAATGGCTTTCTTGTTATCCGGGTCCGCCAGAAACTGAGCCTGATCGGCGAATTGCTTATTCGCTTGCGGCGCGGCTGTTTGCTGAATTACTGGTTGATTGAATCTATTAACTGCCGGGTTAGCTCCCGGAATCGGCTGTGTGGGCTGAGCATTGCCCTGGCCGCCGCCCGCGATCTGCATGGCCTGCGCTTCGGTCTGCGACGGATTCACCCGGTACTGCGGGTTATTGCCGATAGACATCAAGGAATTGACATCCATGTCCTGGTGCTTCTTGTTTTCACCAGGTCCCAGTACGGCACCTGAGATCGTCCGCGCCAAGTGGATCAGAGGGTTGTCTTTCTGATCTTTTGCGCCTTTCAATCCCTCTTGGACGGCTCCGAACTTGGCCTGCAAATAAGCTTTCTCTACGGCCTGCTTACCTTCCGGACTCAGTGTCGGATCGGCCATGGAATGGGCATAGTATTGGTCCATGTGCCGCTCTTTTTCGGCTTTTTCCTGTTCAGAGCGCAAATACTTTGCCGCCTGCCCGCGCTGTAGTCCCTGGATGAAACTATTAGCATAAGACGCTAGCGCAGCGCCTTTGGCTGGCGCGTAACTGACCGGCATCTGTTCCCGCTGTGGCGGCAACTGCGCCTGTGCCGGGTCTGCCCCGTACTGGTTACTGGACCCGAATGGATTCTGGTTGCTGTTATCCTGAGATGCCATTTAAAGCCCCATCTGCGAGATGCCATTAGGAACGTAATTGTAGGTGGGCAAAGCTGGCGCTCCTCCCCCACCTCCGCTAAAACCCGTGGCGATTCCTCCCGCCGTGGATGCGAGGCCGCTTATCAATTGCATAGTCGAGGCTTTCTGCTGTTCCTGGCTGTTCAGGACGCTACCCGTGGTCTGCGCGGAGTTCCCCAGACTGGTGATACCCTGCCCGGTTAACCCCGTGCCAGCGCCAATCTGGGAACCACCCAGTTGCGCCAGTTCCGGGAAAGCACTCAGGAACGTCTGGTTGGTCGCCCCGGCTACCTGCGTGCCCTGGTTTAACTGGTTCTGCCCCAGTAACACATCCCGCGCCGCCCCCGGAGATGTCGTGTCGTAGATGTTTTCCTGGGTTGCGTTGGTGCTCTTGGCGATATTGCCGATGACCGGCGCAAGGGCCTGATTGGTCGTAACGGAGTTGCCCCCGATGATGCTTTGCAGGAAACTCTGTAACGGTGCCTGGTTGGCCTGCCCCTGCTGGACCAGCCCCTGGCCTTCGCCGCTGAGTATATTGGCATTAGCCTGTTGCTGCCCCGCGACACCTTGTAACTGCGATTGACTGTTTGAAATTCCGCCGCTGCCCAAAATTTACCTCCCCCGCTCCATCCACTGCGCTTTCGATATATGACTAACCACCCCTGGGACCAGTTCCCCGTGCCACGAGCATAGATCAGGGATCGGGTTGCTTAAATCCATCCCCAGTCGCTGAGCATACCGGAGCGCCAGTTTATTGGGCTCCGGAGTAGTCCCGAAAATTACGTCTATCTTGTACGTATCAAAGAACATTCCCAGCATCATGCGCCCGAACATCAGGTTATCGGTCTTGCGGGACTGGCGTCTGAAAAACACCATCCCCGTGTCGGCCCGCATGTGCTTCCCGAGCTTTACGGCGTCTGAAACCCATCCCATCCCGGCGAATTCCGGTTCCTGGTCTTCCCGTTCCCGGAAGCAGCCCAGAGTGATGCGCTTGCCGTGCGTCAGATATTCCGCCAAAAATGCCGTAAGCGTTGGCCTTCCCTGGTAACACACGGTATCCAGAGTGTTTTCTTCCAGCATGTTGAAATACGCCCGTGCCAGGTGCATGTCCGTCACAACGGGCGTTACGATCAAATCACCGTTGCGGATAATCTCTGCCACACGTATATTGTACTGTTTTTCACACGTATCTATAGAGACGTGGCTATACATCCCGCCATCTACGTAAATAATCACACTTGCCACTTGACGCAATGTCTACGTATATATTAATCTTAAATAGTCACGGGGCGGTGAAAGCCACTGGCAAGTAGTCGCTCCACCAATCAATCACACTTAGATTAACTAGAAAGAAGGATCAAGCTATGTCCAAGTTACACGAGCTTTTGGCCGTGGACGGTAACCTGAAAGCACAGGCCGACAAAACGCGTGCGGAACTGATGGGTACGTTCGAAAAGAAGCAGCACCACTTCTCGGAAAAGACCGTCTCCTATAAACCGTTTGAAGAAGGCACTCCGACGACCATAGAAGGACAATTGGATATCCAGACTACGGTTCCCAAGGAGCTTAAATGGATTTCCGACTTCCTGGTCAAGAGCCTTGACGTATCATATCAGGTTGCAGAGGCCAACACGGTCGCCCGCGCCGACGTGGTTCTGGAAGACTACGACGGCGTGTTCCTGTCGCAACTTCCGGCCACTTCTCTTCTGGAACTGGAGAAGCGCTCGAAAGAACTTCATGACTTTGTTATGGCGATCCCGACGCTGGACCCGGCAAAGGGATTCCGCGCCGACCCGGACAAGGGCGGAGATGTGTTCAAGGCCAGAGAAGAGAAGAAGACGCGGACCAAGAAAGTCAATAAGCCGCTCACTCTGGCCCCGGCTACCGATAAGCATCCGGCTCAGGTTCAACTTGTCACTGAAGATGTACCGGTCGGAGAAATCACTACGCTGGAATGGTCCGGGCTAATCACAGTGGCGGCCAAGGGAGATATGCTATCTCGTGTGGAAGACTTCACCCGCGCAGTGAAAAAGGCCCGTTCGCGGGCTAACGAACAGGAAATCAATAAAATAGACACTAAGATCGGCCAGAAGATCATCAGTTATATCTTCGGCCTGTAAATTCGGGTGGCGGGTAACCGCAATCCAGGCTAAAGGTCATGGTCAGGCTTAACTAATAAGCTTAATCTATTACCCGAAGGCTAAAGCCAGAAATAAGAAGCATGATGGGCGCGGAGCAACAAACCGAGAACGCTGGTTCAAATCCAGCCGGGGCCTCCAATAAAAACTATGGCCCCGTGGTCTAGCGGTAAGGCATCGGGATTAGGCTGAACTCTGCGAGTACTGATTGTGTAAAGATTTGGCAAGTACTACTTGGTCTTGAAAACCAATCGGCCCCCGTCATAGGATACTTGGCGGGGGCTTTAATTTTCACTTCAGTAGCCGAACCTGCCCAGCCAGCAACTGCAAGATTCGGTTAATGGTGGTGGGGTCTGAGTTTTCCAAGTCACTTTGGGTAACCTGTGGTAGGCCGTTGGCTACACTGGACCCCTGCGTGACCTGAATCTGGGTTGCGACCAGTTGCAGGGTACGGTTCAACCGTGATGGATCGTTGCCGGATAAATCTGACGCCGTGATTTGCGGTACGCCCGTTAAGTTTCCCGTGCTGCCGGGATTCTGCGCTGAATACGTCTGCTGGGCAATCAGGTTTATGGTTCTGTTGAGTAAACTTGGGTCATTGGCCTGCAACTGAGCCGATGTCACGGTGGCGAGTCCAATCTGGGTCTGCGGCGGGTTGACTTGCTGGATAACGGTCGTAGACGCGCTGGGATAGTAATTGGCATCTCCGCCGTAAGTGGCCGTCAGATAGTGCGGGCCGCTGGATAAAGCGCTCGTGGCAAAAGTCGCCGTGCCACTTCCCAGAGTCCCGGTTCCCAGAGCCACGCCACTGTCCAGAAACGTTATAACGCCCGTGGCCGCTGAGGGCGAAACCATTGCCGTCAAAGTAACCTGAGAAGCAAAAGCAGCGGGTGACGGCGAAGATGCCAGAACCAGAGTCGTCGGGGTCATTTACGACTCCAATGGGATCAGTGTCCAGTCGATTTTTTGATCAAAACTGCCGCGCTGTTCGGCGCTAAGATTTCGTATCTCGACGCGGGTTCCATCGCGGTACAAATAAAATGGAGTGGACCCATCGCTGGAATCGATCAAAATCTGATATCCCTGCGACTTATTAAATACCGGGGCTGTTGCCCCAGTAGGTGTATTCACAGGTGGCAGGTAAAATCTTGCCACGTCACGCTCTGGCTGGGCGTCCAGCGTCTGCTGAAAAAATAAAACGTCTCCGTCTCTATAAATACTTACAATAATCGGCACGGAGCACTGAAAATCAACCCAAATTTGCCAGATAATTTTCCAACCGGCAGAGCCAAAAACCTGCATTAAAGAATCGAAATGTGTCAGCGCGCATGGCTGCTTTTCAAATTGCGGCTGAAGGCCAAATAACTGAAATTTCCCGCCCGCTCCCGGTGTTGATAAAATTCTCCATTGCTTGCCGGTCAGATTCGATGGCAGCGTAATAATCACATCCCTGGTGTTGCTGGTAGTGTTGACCGGGAACGTGAATACCGTTGCTCCGTCGATCTGGAACTGAACTACGGCAATGACGCCTCCGGTGTCTACCTGCATTTTCAGCCATTTGAATGTCTTGTCACAGCCGTACCCGGAATTGCTCCAGTCGGTCGCCAAAATCGTGTCTGCCGGGTAGTCAACTTTGGTGAATGTATATTTCCACTGCCGAGCGCCAACGGTATCGCTCACGGGATACATACGAACCATCTTTACGATAGTGCTGGGGTTAATGGCGAATGTCTTTTTGCCGCGCCCGCCGACCAGCGCCACCGGAATCACAAACTGCTGGGCTGCCACGGTCAGAATATTGCCGTCGATCCCGGTCAGCGTATCCATGTTAATTGTCCAGGCAGTTCCCGGCGCATACGAAGTATCAAATTCAAAAGTGACGGTCTGGATTAATTTGTCAAACGGGTGCCCCAGGTCGTCATAGTCAAAAGTATGCGAAACCGGACCTTTATCTACCGGTTGAAACTGAAATTTATGCTGGAAAAGCTGAAATTTGGTAACCGTGGGCTGCGTCGGAGTCAGCACTATGCGCCACTGCTTGCCCTGTAAGTTGGGATTCAGCGTGATATTCCGGTGCCGGTCGGTGGTTGTCGTCAATACGGAGACAGTCTGAACGCTTGCGCCATCGGCCTGCACGTCAAATTGGACTGCGCTGCCGCCCGTGTCTACTTCCACCATGATTTCCTGAGCATACTTGGGCAGTAAATAGCCGTCGTCTTCCCAAGCGGTGGATTCGACCACATCAGGCGGATAATCCAGTTTTCTGAACTGATATTTCCACCATTTGAACTGCGTAAGCGCGGTGTTGATGGGCCGCAACCGGATCATTTTGGCGACGGTCTGATCCGGAACCACAAAGACCCTCTGACTGCGCTGACTTCCCGATATCGTGTAAGTAGCAACGGCCAGATTTTCGACGTTTCCGGTTACGCCGTTGATGGTATCCAGCGCCACTTCGATACTTTGGCCCCCGGTATCGTACTGGACAACTACGTCGAATAAGAACTTGTCATATGGGTAACCGAGGTCATCCCAATCGAGACTGGGACCGGTGGTTACTTGCTCCAGTTTCAGCGCCCGTGGCTCAAAAGTGTAGAAATAAACCGGAGAAACGCCTGCGCCGCTTGATCCACTGATCAAAATGCCAATCGAATAAGCTGGCATAGGTGTGCCGTTATTGACGGTAGAAATGAATCTGCCGCGATTCGGCAAGGCCCCGGCTGCCGCAGCAAAGACGTTTCCGGTTGTCTGGGAAGTGCCGTAGTTATAGAAGATCGCCATGCCAACCGCATCGGAGGCATTAGCCATTTCCAGAATGAATTCCCCCACCTGGTAATCGGTCCCCATGTCGCCGATGGACCAGTAGCGCTGGATATTATAGGTAATCGGCGTCCCGGACGTGGGTAGCCCACTCCAGCCATCGGTGGTACTGTAGAAATCCGCCAGCCACATCCACGACAGATGCGATTTATCGGTGATGGTAACCAACAAGTTTCCGGTATCTGGTTCCGTAAACAGGCAATCCTGAGACAAAGAAACGGACTCAATGCCGCCTGAGTAGATCGTCTCAATAGTCCATCGGCTGTAAAGCGACTCAAATCTCAGACGGTGATGGCCGCCTGCCGTGTCTACATAAGAGATATACAGCGAATTCCGGGCGTAGGCGAACGTGAAGTTTGCCGCCTGCGTCATGTCGATTGGCGCAATCCCGTTTACGGTCTGGTTTGTGAATAAGAAATCAATGGCTTCCGATACTTTCTGGCTCTGGCCGCCCGCCCACGTGTAAACCCCGTCGTAAGACAGATACCAGATGCGGTTGTCGCCTTTGCACCAGCACCACTTGGAATAGAGCCCGCGCGTAGCCGGTGCCTGGATCGGCTGTTGCATCTGCCCGGCCCAGACCTGAACAATAAAAATGTTGTCGTAGTTGAGACAGACAAGCTCGCCTGGCCCGATACTGGTTACCCCGTTGATGGGATTCGATGGTGACCCGACTGTAGCCTGCTGGATGAAATTATTTTCGAGGTTTATGACCGGGAACGATTCCGGTCTGCCGACTTTTGACTGGTAGAGTGTCGCGGGGTTGTTAGGATCACCCGCCAGAAAAACGCAATCAAAATCCTGATGAACCAGATCGCAGTTTCCACGTAATATGGCGTCGATTTCAATAGTGTCGCTGGCATCATACCGGACTGTGTTGGGATAGAAGGACTGCCCATGATTATACTGTAGCCAGCACTCAATCCAGCCCCAGGCGTTGCCGGTGTCATAGCCAACGCCCGTTACGATGGCCTGCTCAAACGTGGACCCGAAGCCAACCTGTATAGTGCTGCCGATTGTGATAATGGAAGCTATTTTGGTGATGTTCCCCTGGCCCCCGGAGCCGGTTTCAATCCAGTAATTAGGCAGCGTGGAGTCGGCCAATACCATCCTGACTATGCCGTTAGTAAGCAGGTCGGAATTGTGCGTCGGACTGTTGTAGAGAGCCCCGGAGGACGTAGCCGAATATGCTCCGCCGCCGCGCGGCACGAACCCGGCAATCGAAGCGGTGAGCGGCGTAGGCAGATTGCTGGGAACCGGAGGATCGTTGTCGAACTGAAGCGTGCGTGCCTGATCGAGGGACTGATCCGATGCGTTATCAATAAACGTCACCGTGTCCGCGATCACTCCGGGAATCGTCGGAAACGGGTTATTGGAATAGCCTATGAGCCGGTACAGGCCGTCCGAGAACGTCCCGCCGCGCCGGTAAACCGCAATACTTCCCGGCCCGAAGATATCCACGATACCATTCGCCGTAACTGCCGCCTGAACGGTCCCGGTCAATGTCAGTGTCACCTGGCCGTTATTGATGGGAGGCGGCAAGTTAGGCGTGATCATCAACGGGCACGGGTTGCCCTCCTGCTGCGTCGTGGGATTCCTGTAAGTATATAGCCAATCATAGGCCGTGGTCCCAGGAGCAATGGAATTGAGCCCGCCGCCGCCGATAAAATAGACATTGCCGATGTTGACGGTATTCCCGCCTCCGCCACCCGTCACTACCACAATTACCTGAGTTATGTTTTTCCATGTCCAGACACCTGCCCCGGCGCTTCCGTTAGTTAAGAAGCTACTTTTCGGGATATTGAATTCCACCCATGCCGGGTCCGTGAGAATTGCGCTGGAACTCATCGAAGCTGATGGGACTATGTTGTAGTAGTAATAGTTTGTCGGCCCGCTCCCGCTGAAATCCGGGACAACCTGTATCTGGATATTGGTTACTGCGGTCGTGTTGGTGCATTGCAGAGCAATGTGGAAATTGTCATCGGTGCTGTAGCCGTTTACGGCTGTACCGTTGAAACTAGCGTCGATGCTGAGCCCTGTAAATGAATGAGTTGTAGTGACTCCGGATATCTGGCTGCCGCTGACCGTACAGTGATAAGCCAGGTGATAATTAACCGTCACGGCATAAAAATTCAGCGTATCAACGGCCAAAACAACGATGATTTCATTGAAATTAGCTGACGCCGATTCGGCTTCGCTGACGCCGTTGGTATTGGCTACGGTAAACGTCCCGGAGCCTGTGGCTGTAATCGGGAAAGTGCCGTCGTTTGCCGGTGTCGTGCAGCCCGCAACAGTCACGTATTCGCCAATGGCTACTGTCGCTGTTCCCGTATACGAGTAAGTATTATTACCTGCGGAGAAAACTACGTTGGTAATCGCCAGAGTGTTGGAGTCCGTGAGCGTCAGCAACATGCCTGCATAGATACCGTTGACACCATCTCCGCCAACGGTCGCTGAGGAAACTGCCGGGATTGGAGTGAAAGTGACGTATCCGGGGGGAATATTACTTGCTCCCTGGTACAGGTAAGCAGTCGCTGTTTCGCTTTCGCTGACACCGCTGGCATTGGTAACCGTGAATGTATTGGTGCCGGTGCCGGTGATCTGGAAAACCCCGTCATTGGCAGCCGTTGTAGAGCCTACTATTGCGGCGTACTCTCCGGTTGTGGGCGTGAACAGTCCCGGCGTATAAGTAACGGTATTGTGGCCGCCTGAAAATGCTATTGCCGTAACGGCGACATTGGCGACCTGTGGCGCTACCCCGTCTGCCAGTGTCGCAATCTGTTTGGCACCGCTGGAATTGGAATTTGGAGCGCCTGATCCGAACGGCACAAACCGCGATGACCCGCCGCTGTCGAAAACCCCCAGAGAACTAACAAACGGGATATTAGGGGTTACCTGCACCGGCACTGGCGGAGGATCAATGCCCCACTTCTGAAGTGTCGTATAGAGAGCCCCCGGCGTCGATCCCGGCGCGTACCCGTCGCGCAGTGCGGCGTTGGGAGTGGCCAGATAGAGAGCGGGCGTCCCGGAAGCCCCGGCATTGTACTGTTGGGCGCTCCAGCGTGCGCCGCTGGTCAGTGTCACCCCACCCGTTACGCTGGTGTTTGCCGGGTACGTTGGCGTGTCGCGGTAGATATTAGCGCCCGATCCACGGTAACGGGGATTCAGGTTGTCCGGGCCACCCAGATTCAGCTTGGACAGAGAAACAATCGGATTCGATAGCCCAACTGATGTCAGTTTCTCGTGCCCGGTTCTGATGGTCAGAGCGCCTTCCTGCTGGGAAGTGGCGTTTTCCAGAAAATAGTACTCCCCCGGCCCCAGTTGACTGGGGTCATGCTTCTGCACGAGTCCCTTATTGATGAACGGAGCCGGGGTGGAACTATATCCGGAGGTCATAGATTACTTTGCCGCAGCCGTTTTGGCCGTGCCGGTTACGGTCTTGGCGGCAGGATCGAACGTGCAGCCGTTGATCTGCATCCCCGCCGCTTCGCACACGCGGATTCTCAGATTCTCATTGCGCAGGCGGAAATTCTCCACCCGGTCCATCATGGAGCGAACCACCGGTTCTTCGGACTGCAAATCGGCAATGTCTTTGTAAAACTGGGCGTCAATCTGTCCCGTAGTGTGCGGAGTGACCGGCGTAGGGACGGGCACGGGGATAGTCGTCGGTGCAGGTTTTTTCTGGGCCAATGCAGTCAGGGCAAAAGCCATAACCAACACGGGCACAAGTGATTTTGTCATAGTTATATTGTATACAAAAGCACGTTATTTCTGCTGGGCAGGCCCCAGTTGCTTTGGCATGCCTTTGTGGACCTGTTTGTCCTGCGGCGTACGTCTTGGTTGATACGTGGGCGGAGTCGGTGCCGGTTTCTGGGTCGGCACAGGCGTCTGAGCTTTAAGAACAGAAGCCAAAGCAATAAAAAGTAATATTTTCATATTTAGTAGCACCCGTGACCGATGATGTAAAATGTCGCGCCGTCGTAGGTATAGGAATACGGCCATCCCGCCGTAGTGGTGCAATTCTGGTTAATATTCCCGCCCGTCACGAACGGAACCGCGCCTGTCGTGTAGAACGTCCCTGCTCTGCGCCAAACACCGTAAATAGTCCCAATTGTAGAAGTCCCGCTGATTACAAACTGGGGACTGAGCGGGATGTTTCCTCCGGCAGCCAGTGCCGCAGATGTAACCGTAGGGACAATATCATCAATACCGTTGTTACCGGTGATCACCAGATTGCCATCCACCTGATTAAACGCAATTGGTGTCCACGTGCCTGTAGCCAGCATAGTGTTACCCGTGAATGTCACGTATGGAGCGGTTCCCATGGCTGAGAACCACGTTCCGCCGCCTACGCTGTTACTTTGGTTGCCGGTGAAGCCGATCTGAAACAGCGCCCCCAGATCATTCAGCATGGGCTGCGTGTAGGTTACGTTTCCGGTATAGGTAATGGTATTGCCGCTGAGATTGGTAACTGCGCCCGACCCTCCCGGCCCGGCACCGTCAAAAACAAAAACGCTGGGCTGAGCGGCATTACCGGGAAAAGACTTGTCCGCCTCAAAAGTGTTACCCGTGATGGTTGTCGCTGCGAACAGCCCGTAGAAAACACTGGGATTAGTCTGCAACCAGAACGGGGACGCGCCGCAGTAATGCAATACCTTGTTACCGGTGAATGTGATGCTCGCTGGCTGGCTACCGACCCAGATTGACGGCTGGCTGCAATTTATTCCGGAAGTTGCATCGTTGTGGAAGAACGTAGACGCCGAGATATTCAGGATAGCGTTACCGGTGAATCCTGTTTTGATTGCACCGAAAGTCTCAAACCAGCTATTTGTGGCCGTCACCTGAGAGGCGTTGCCCATGTCGATTGCCACACCAGCGTTGGATTCGAAATCGTCCAGCATTATGTCCGATCCTGCCATGCCGTTGATAAAAAAAGTGATTTGCGAAGTAAATGTAACTGCCGTGGTACTAAGTGGTGCCGTCGTAAGCTGTGAGATACCGACCGTATTCGTGCTCCCGCCATATACCACAAAAGTTCCTGCCGGTATCCCGGCCCCGGAGATTAGTTGCCCGTTGTGTGTATTGGTTCCGGAAGCTAGCGTAAGAATATTCGCCCCGGACGCCGCAGTGGCCGTAGTGGACGCCGACTGGATAGCTGCATAAGTGGGCTGATTGAGGGTTACCGTGATCGGTCCTGAATCCCCGCAATTGGGCGTACACGTAATCGTCGTCCCGGAACTGATACCTGGGCCGGTGACGCCCTGCCCGTTTGCCGTTAGTGTGCCGCTGGTAATAGCCAGCGCGGTAGAACTGGCGCTTGCCGTGCCGGTGGTCTGTACAACGCCTTCGCTGCCGCCGTCCGTAACGAGGCATCGTACGGTGGGGCCAAAATAGGCGCTGAAGGCTGCTGTTAAATTGATTCCGTTCGTGTATGGCCAGCAATGAGTTTTGGATAATCTTATCTGGTCTCCCTGCCCGGCGATGTTGAATGCCCCCATGGGTCCATAGGCGGAAATCTGCACATCATCAGAGTCACTCTGGCCCCCAAACACGATTGGCGTGGCGTTGTCCGGAGAACTGTGGATATAGAATCCGGTCCACGCGCCGTCCACACGCAGATTTTTGGCATTCAGCGCCCCGGCAATGATATATGCCACGGGAGGATATTGCTTAAACCCACTCAGTGAGCACGGTGAAGAACAGGCCGCAAACGGCTGTGGCAGGACAATAGTCATGTCCTGCAACGTAGTTGCGGGGACATTCGGGTTCGTAGTGTTATTGAAGCAGATAATCACGGCGCACGCCGCGTTCGGCCCGGTTACCGGGAAATCCGCTGCGACCGTAAGTGTCGTGGCAACGCGCCCCGCTCCGGATATCACTGCCCCGTTGGATGATCCGGCAATCGGCCCGTGGATCACGTAAGAACCCTGCGGATAATGGATTTCTACGCCACCTGCACCGCCATTGAACCAGAATGCTTCCGCGCCGCCATTGTTCGAACTGCTGACTGTCCACACGCCACTGTAGTTATTGGCTACGCTGGCGAGAATCAGCGTACAGGGGACTCCGTTGGGCCCCGTAGGGGCAGAAACACAGGTGCCACCTGTTACCAGGTCTGATTCCGTGGTAGTTCCGGCTGTGTTGGAAAGTTCTACGTAGAAGTTGCTATTCGTGCCGTTAACTCCGCGCGGAGCGCCACCGGGCAGCGTAATCGTTACGCTGGAGCCAGCCGTAACAGTACCACCGGGATACTGTGTCCAGTTGAAGGTCAGCGGGTTGAGTGTAATCTGGAAAGTGGAGAACATCGACCCATTTGGGTCGGTAATCTGAACGCTGCCACCTGATGTCTGGTAGATTTCCCCGATCTGGGTGAATGCCCCGTTCCATGAGCCAAACTGCAATGGAGCCGAAGCTGACGGCATCGTATACGGTGTGAATGGCTGAATCAGAGTCCCGATGTACATCCCGACCAGGCAACCGCCGTCAGCGCAGTAATAGCCATAGTTAAACGGGATATTGTAAGTCGCATTGCCATACAGGCTTAGATTGCCATTGGTAACCGTGGGCTGTCCCAGTTTGGTCACGGTCGATGTCGGAGCCGCCTGGTTGGCGTTGCAGGCTCCGGTCGTAGCAGGAACAGACGGAACGGTGAATGTCAGGTTTCCCGGAGTGCCGCTGGGTGGCGTCGAAAATACTATCTGCCCGGATATCGGATTGACTCCCAGAACTGTAGTTCCGGCAGAAACATTGGACCCGGTGATAATCATGCCCTCCGCGATGACTCCGGTGAGCGATCCGTAGAGCGCTTCGTACTGCCCAAACGGGTCCGTGGTACTGCTTACGTAGGTATTCGCATTGCCGCCTCCGACTGGCGCGGCGATGGTGAAGTTCAGCGAGTCGATCACGCTGGCCACGTTCCATAACCCGTTATAGGCGGAAAGCTGGCAGCCCTGAATAAGCGCAAGGTCACCAACCTGCAACTTATGCGGATACTGGTAAGTAGTGATCAGCCCGGCGACGGAGACGGCGTTTAGTGAAGTGCTGAAGTAAGCTCCGGCCCGGTCATTCAGGACGCCGTGTGATGGCTCCCATGCTGGTTGCCGGGATACACCCTGAATCAGCATGCCTTCGAGTTGCGCGCACCCGGCAAAGCATCCCAGATCGGATTCAATGCCAATGATTCTGGCAGGAAAAGACACTTCCTGATTCGCTTCTCCGCCAATTCCGAGGGCTGTCCCGCCCTGGATTACCGGGTTTGGTCCGAATCCATAGTGCCCGGTGGACATATACACCGTGGCCCCGCTGGAGTGTGTTACCGGGGTACTGCCCCACAGGCCGCGCGCCACAACCGTCAGGGCAACCGTGCCGCTGGTTGCCTGGGTGGGATTAATCACCACGATCCATTCGTTATCCACGCGGGCATAGAACTCGTAAGTAATTACTCCCGTCGAGGTCTGGAAGTTTACCTGGGTAGGAAAATTGGCAACATTGAAATTCACCGTTCCGGTTTGCGTCGGGCTGGTGATATTATCGACCAGTGTCGCGTTACCAAGGCCAAGAGACGTTGTATCTGTCACCTGTACCCAGACATCGTAGAGAGCCCCAACGGCGCTCATGGCGGCGCTGGAAGTAGATGCGTATCCGGCAAACGGAACACAGAAATTGGCGCTGTAAAAGTATCCTCCTGGGGCTCCTGGATTGGCTGTTGACGGGATGGCGCACGTAGCCCGGCTGACTTCAATTAATCCCAAGTCGAATCTCTGGTGGACATCGTAAGCCCCCATTTCAACATCTGTACCAATCCAGGATTCCAGTCCAGTCATGACGTACTGAGACGGGATAGTCGTAGAAGACGGCAAGTTTGCTGTGATCGAATTAATAGCCTCGCCAATTGTCAAAGTGGACGATGCCGGGCCGGTTTGGTCGATGATCTGAATCGCCGTAAGCGAAGTAATGTCGCTGTTTGATCCGCTCGCTGCCGCGCCCAGATTCGTGCGTGCCCCGGCAGCCGTGGTAGCTCCGGTTCCGCCCTGCCCGACCGTAATCGGGAAAACAATAGACCCTGATCCGGAAGTGCCCGGAAACCAAAAGTTCTTAGCGGCAGAGTAATTGCTGATAACTGCTATCCCGGTAAACGCGAACTTAATGAAATCGTGGTAGCCTATACCGAATCCAATGGCAGTGGTGGACTGCGAAATGACCGCCGACCCGCCAAAACTCTGCCAGCCGGTCGGCGTGCCATCGGCATACTGCATCGTGATCGACCATGTTCCGGTGCCCGTGGCATAGAACGAGTGATAGTTATTCTGCCGGGTGAACTGACTGCGGTTGTCAATGTATCCCGCTCCGTCCAGCAAAGAAGACGCCGTGATGTTGTAGTAATACGTTGCTTGCAGGCTTGCCGTGGGAGCCTGAGCGTGTGCCGTCTCTATAAAGACGCTGGCGGCCATCAGGGAAATCAGTAGAATCTTCTTTGTCATGTTTGTTCTTTTAGCCCGCCGTCTTTTACCTAGCCACCATCTGCCCTGAGATCGCCGCTCCGGCGTTGATAAATTCAATAAATCTTGCCGCGCAGTATGCCGCACGCTGTAAGTCTTTAGCTTCCCCGTCCGTGCTGAACACTCTGGCCAGAATTCCGTACGACAAAGCTGGGCAAAAACTATCGGGGCAAACAGGCACCAATTGATCTAAGGTGAACGTGATACTGATCAGTCCAGTCGTTCCCAGAAGCGTAAGATTGCCGTCGTTGCCGATAGAAACCGTGAACGGCGCAGCGGTGAGCGTGGCAGCGGGAAGCGCCAAAATAATATCCTGGTTATCAGTGACGCTTTGGATCGGGTAGGCTGTCCCGGCGATTACCATCGACACGGGCGGATAATAATTATTCCAGTTCACGTCAAAGAGCGCCCCGGATACCCAGGTAACCGCCGTGGAGGTGGTATTGACTGTTCCCGTGTACTGGCCGACCGTGGCACCGTTGAACAGGCCGTAGACGCCGTAGGGCGGCTCAGGCTCCGGCCCTGTGGGGATGACGTACCCGGCTCCCGTGTAACTAGGGTTGGCGGCGACTTCGATGGTTTTGGGCGGCAATCCGTCTTCGTGCCAGTATTCCGGGGCATCGAGGGTGGTTCGCCATGCGTATTGCCACTGGTCCAGTTCAAATAGTGTCTGGTGGTCGATCCACTGGCCGCCAATGAACGCGCACTTGATTTCGTCAATGTCAGGCGGAGCCAGGTACTGGCCCTGATTCAGGATTAACTGCTGGGTGTAAATATTCCAGACGAGCCCGGTTCTATTGAGAAATTCCTCAAGGACCACAGCAAATAAATTAAAGAAATCCTGAAGCGTCAGGATGCCCAGAGTGAGGCCGGGCGCAGTGCCCGATGACCACGGTTCGCAGATTGCCGAAGTGACACTATTATAAACATCCTGTACTGTAAAGTACGTCGCCATGGTCGCTCATTCGATTGTACTAAAAAGAACACATAATCCCCTTGACACGGAGCGTATTGGTGACTACACTTGAAACACAATGAGTGTAATTATCGGGCTTATAATCGGGGCACTGGTACTGGCATGTGTCTGGATGGCGTTCGCACTTACGGACGCGCAGACGGAACTGGAAGTAACCAAAGAGTACCTGAAGCGTTCAGAGAATAGCTTGGCGCATACGTCTCAGCAGTACCGGGACCTGTTGCCAATCAATATCGCTATGAACGAAATCGGTGCCGGGTGCATGGACTTGATTAAACGCGCACTGGACCCCTTACCAAACCACTACCCGTATACTTTCGCTATCTCGGAACCACCAGTTAACCTAACGTATCCGGAGCGACCCAATGGAGTCGATGAGATTACGTGGGCTGGCATGAGTGCGACCATGCGTAACCTGGTGGCGGAGAAAAGCGGGGAGAAAGCTACTTAGTCCGCCCCTCTTCGGCGGGCGTTTGCATTACAAAGAACCTCGGCCACTTCATCTGTTCCAGAACCGTAAGCCCCTTCATAGCCGGTATAAAACTCTTGGTGTACAGACTCAAAGCGGCGGAAGTGCTCGGTCCAGAAACAGCCAAAGGCACACGCGATGCGACGTATTCGACGATTATATCCGCGTATTCGTCGTCCAGTGTCATTGAGTCTCCCGGCAGAATAAGCAGCGGCGGTTCCATGACACCGGTAACAAAGATGCTGTTGCCGCCATACGAATCTGCCGGATGGATGGCAAAGTAATTGATGCCGATGGGTATCCATCGTGCCACGGCTCCCAGTTTTGCGCTCGTGTCCGTAGCCCAGGTACGGTAGTCCTGCCCGATTCTGGTGATTGGCACAGGGTCAAGCTGAGTGCCTTCGAACTGCACGCGCTGAGCGTATAAAATTCCCGGTGGCGTTGGGTAAATCAACTGATTTCTAACGCTGATAATCGCAGTGGCCGTTCCCTGGTAAAATGCAGTTTGAATATTAACTACTTTGATGGCTTCGTTTATGATCGCAGTGATGTCCGCAACCGGGAAGAACAGAGTGTTGTTTTCAAGCCTGCTGTACGAGGCGTCCTGTAACTGTTCCAGCGTGTAAAGTGACTGCGCCATTTACTAGTCACCGCCCCAGTCCACATGGGATTGAAAATAAGCAGCGCCGGGGCGGGCGTTACCAGCTTGCACATAGGAACTGGTCAGTGCCTGCTGGCAGCGGTTCTCATCGGCTCTGGCCGCGAGTATTGCCCCCTGCGTGAACTTGTCTTCGTACTCCCGTGCCAGCGCCGGATTAAAGTACGGGTCCTGATCACCGGCAGTCCGGATGTCTTTTCTGCGCAACGCGTCCGCGATGGCTCCGTCAGTAATAACCGTGGGATTGATGAATCCCGGTGGCCGGTCGGTCGGGCGCTTCAGTTCCGGCCAGTTCCGGCAATAAAGAATAGGAATACTGTAACTGGTAGTCTGCCACGGCCACACTTCGACCTGGTAATTCCCGGAAATGCTGTTACTCAGGTCGGCCAGACACTGCGGCCAGCCCTGGGATGTCCGCTGCGCGTCAATGGCATCCAGATACGCCTGCGAGGTATTGGTTGCCAGTGAAATCCCTTGTTGCGGGTCCCAGACCTGTATAAAAGAACGGAAGTTTGGAATCGTGATGTAGGCTTTGACAAGCTGATATCCGGAATCTGTTAAACTACCGCCGCCGAACGGCATATCGATGATGCCCGTGTTGTTGCTACCGGAAGCTCCCGAGACTCCCAGTAGCGTATAAATAGGCGTCAGAGGTCCTAGCTGTAACTGCTGCCCTGCCAGCGACGAACACGTAAGTGTGGTTCCGTTGTTGTGCTGGTACTGAAAATTCGCCGTAAAAGTAGAGTTTGTAGTCTCAATGACGCCGACTACTTCCGAGAACACGCCGTCATTGACGTACAGGAAAGTATCCACGGCGATGCCGAACATAGACGCCGGGGTGATTTCCGAGAATCCAGGATTCCGGGGGCCGGTGACCATCGTCGTGTTCACTACGTCGCTGTACGGCCAGCTTGTGCCGACGCCGATTATCTGGGTTGACCCGGAATTCAGTGTCACGCCGCCCGTTGAGTAAGCGTTCGGGATGTTGATGACATACCGGGTGATTAAGTCACTCCAGTTTTCCCTAAAATCAAGTAAAGCCCGGATACGGGAATTGATATCTTTCACGCATTGACTCTTGTTCGTGTTCGCTTTATTCGCGGCCACACGACTGGTAAGCTCGAAAAGGCTGGAAGTATAGGGCATTTGGGATTATGTCTGCTTCTGGACTGCGGGAGTTTCCGTGGGGCTGGCGGCTGGCTTTAATCTGCCGAAGAACGCGCCCGAGAAGCCCGTCAGCAGACCGGCGACAACCTGGAATACCTGCCCGTCACTCTTGAACCAGACCTCAACAGCAATCAGCACCGCCGTAAAGAACACCATGCCGCCAAAGAGCAGCAGCATGATCGGTTCGATGGGTTCCGATTTGGAAGAAACTGGTGCGGAGGTTGGCGGCGTTGGTTGCGGGTCGGTGGCGTTCTCCATGCAACCAGTTTATCCCAGTTTATGTACTAGTTTTCACGTCTCTATGAAGACGGCCCCGCCTTCCAACAGTTTACAAATCGCATTTGTCGCCAGTGCAGGCATATGAAGATGCGCCCTCCGTTCCGTCTTCTATTTCATAACGAGACAGTTGAGTGAAATCAAGATCAGGGAAAGCTTCCTTTCTGATCGAATAGTCAGTGGCGGTTATTTCTTCGTAGGGAGCAAGTTGGTACACATGATTAGATCGGGGCAGAAAACTCAGCCCGCATACATCATCGAAATGATCGTATACCCAGGCGGCCACGGCTGGCCATTCTTCATCGCCAACATAAGTCGTCATAGATGGCTGATGCTCGCACCAAAAGTTTTTTACAACTAACCAATGCTCAAGTTGTTGTATAGCACTGAAACTATTACGGTTTTTGCATCCAGATGGAGATTTTACTGGAAATTCCAGGACCATCGTAGATGCTGACTGAGGGTCCTGCCCAACTTCAGGATTGGCGACTACCCCCTGATCGCGCATCATGCGAAACAGCGGGTCGGTGATAGAAATCCGATACCGCCGTATGTAGTATTCAGAATATCGCGGGTGGATTCCGCTGGACGAGTCAACTAATGCACTACTTGTTCCCTCTGGCTTCACGCACGTTATAGCGGCACTCATGGGTATGCCGATTCTTTTGGACCATTTGGAGCACTCGTTAATGGCTACGCCGCGAAGGTCGGACAGCCATCGCTTCATGATGTCATTGACATTATTAAGAATTGGATGGTCCATAATACCGGAAAGGGATACACCCAGAAGACGCTCTGCATCGCAGTTGGTTTTCCATCCAGGCCTTACATAGGGGAATCTGGTGAACGAAGATTGCCACACGCCGAACATGGTAGCCGTACGAACCTTATACCTAAGTGATTCCAAACTGTCTCCTGCGCGAACAACCACAGATGACAAATTACACAGTTCCTGATCGCGGAGGATAATTTCGGCACAAGGGTTAGTTCCGATATGTTCGTAATCCTCCCTCCTTCCGGACATCATCATCTGCTTTCGTGCGCCCTCCCTGTTGAATATTCCGCGCTCCCCGGCACGCGAGCGAATCAGCCTGCCGAACTCTTCCAGAAACGTCAGCGCATCTGGCCGCCCATGATATACAGCGCTGTTGTTACTCATGGAGCGGTGACCATGGTCGCGCCAGAACTCCCCTGTTTTTGCAGTGGATACAGCCATATCATCAAGGTCGCTAAGGCTTATTTCGCTTGATCGGCGTACGCCACCAGCTACCACGATCTCTGCTATTTTATTTGCAATATCCTGACAGTCTATAGGCTGCAATCGGCGTTGGCGTCGTGCTCTCTTATCCCGAAATAACGCAACGCAATATTCAAACAGGGACCGTAGTGGCTCTGGCCCGCTAGCCCTCCCCCCCATCGTTTTTAGTCTGGCTCCCCTTGGTCGTATGAGCGAGTAATCCACATCTATGTCGTTGCCAGACCAAAGATTTGTAAGTACTTCGAACAGCCCGACAGCCCATCCCTCGCGCGAATCCGAGATTTTTATGGATATCGTGTTGCCGGTTTCCGTTGAGATATATGGCAGTTGCTCTACGTATTCACGCTCTACGGAAAATCCTACACCGGTTCCACTCATCAAGATAAACAGTATCTCAGAGAATACTGTTACATCTGTAATTGCTACGTATGCGCAATTATAAGCGGTGAAATTATTTTCGCGCAATACGGGGCCAGCAGCCCACAGGGCGCGCATAGACGGCAGCACAGATAATGACAGGATGGATTCGCAGGCGCGGGCCATGTGCTTATCGGTGATCGCATCTCCGATTTCAACTTTCATGAAATCACAATATCGCGCGACTGTTTCCGAATAGCGCTCTCGTCGCTGATCTTCTTCCCGCCACCGACTGTATGTGCGGGTATATATGAACTTTTGTCCTGGTGTCCATGTGTCGCAATTGGGATACGGGTTCGATTGCAGTGTTGGTTGAGGCATTGGTAATTTATTTTACCGCAAGTCATCCGTAAACGTGTTACATTTAACTCAGTGGCAACATGCAAGCGCTCGGAATCTACCGGGCACACTGAGCGGCGTGGTGATTCATGCCGTAACTCAACCGCTGTCGTTGATAGAGAGGACTAGGTGTCCGGGGGGATTTCTGGAAATGTCGATCAACGGCGGCGGTTTCGTGTTATTATCAAATTACTTTCTCCTATCTGGGTGTGACTTCAACTCCTCCCCCTGCGGCACAGTCCACAGGGGGATTTTTCTTTCAGAAAGCTGGCATAAATGCGAAAAGTTTTAATATGGTTGTTTATTATGATCGGTTTGGCGTGCTTCCTTGGGGCCGGGGCGGAGCTTGTTTTCGATCAATGTGGCACATCTATTAACCAGGATTTTTGGTCCTGCCATGAGCGGCACCAGATGGCTATATTCGGCTCTCAGGCGCTGACGATTGCATGTTTAGCTATAGCCGCTATCATTTCATCAATTGGAGGAAACAAATGAAACTTGCCGTGCTGGCTCTGCTGTTGTTAACGACAATTATCCTGACCGCCGCAACGACTTTGACGCAGTGGCGTATGAATGATCAGGTCGTCGCGCAGGAAATCGACTGGGATTCGCATCTTACGCTGGCAATCGCGCAAGCACCGGATACAGACGACCCAGAAGAGCCAGGCAAGCCTATGAGGTGCGACAACTACCTGGGTACCCCGGCAGACATGAAGTGTCACTGCGCCCGCGACAAGCAGAACTGCAACGGCGGCATCCCTCAAGGACCCGTAAATGTCGAGATGGATCGGGCATGTCTCACTTACTGTAAAATGCAGCATTGTGAGTGCCGTGGCCATGGGTGCCGATCATGAAGTTAAACTTAATACTGTTTTACTTCACTGGATGCTTTTTGGCGTTCGTGGCGGGTTCTTTATTGCGCCCCGCTCCTGTGATCGTGACACAACCGGTTCCGGGACCACCCGTAGGCATCTTCGACGGAAGCATCGCCTTATGCAGAGACGGAGCATGGATTAAGGGATATGATCGGGACAAGATACCGGATCACCCACAAGTTATGAGCGGAGAACCGCCAGTATCAATTCATTGCTTTTCCGATAGTTACGCCACCGAAATCCGCTGCCCCGATTCAGTCCTCACGGTGGGGCCGGGTGAAATTAGGCGGTTAACCACCGTCCCCTGCTCGGCCAACGTGGCAGGAAACGGCAACACGGTATCGAAAAACTGCGATGGCAAGCCATGACCCTTGTCTGCCCTATCTGCCAGGGACCAATCAACTCATGGGAGCCAACCGTCATGACGGACGCCGGGCGGGCTCACCGGTTTAAAGTCACTTGCGAGAAAACCATCGAAGACACTAACGAATTCGAGAAACACTGCGGGATCGTAATCGAGGAAGCCAAGAAACTATAAAAGCCAGCAACCCCGAAAGGCGCTGGCTTAAATTTACTGCGGGCCGACTGGAATCAAATAAATTAACTACCGGGTGCCGGAGTCGGCGGAGTAACGGGAGCCAAAGCAGCCGTTTCCGCATCCACCTGAGCCTTAAGTGTCGTCAATGAAGTCACGATGGCTTCGGCATCGGATGCCGCTACTGACCCGTTATTAGCCGCCTGGGAAGCCGTAATGGCCGCCGCAACGGCTGCAATCTCAGCCGAGATGCTGGTTCCCAGCCCGGCCACAATCCCCTGCAAATCTGTCAATGCGCTCATGATTTTATGTATCTCCTGGAGTAATGTTTCGAATTCTTGACGGCCCACGAATTTCTTGGAGAGCCACTGCATACGTTAACAATTGTAGCACAGTGTACCTAGACAATCACCTGGGTATTTTTACCGGATGAGGCGGTAGAAATTAAGTTCCAGCGTGAGTCCCGGCAGTGCAGGCACCGAGACAGCGGCGAATGGATCGAACATTCAGCTACCCCTGTCCGCTCGCTGGAATACTGGTGGACCCGGCCCGGATCGAACGGGCGACCTTGACATTAAGAGTGTCTTGCTCTTCCAACTGAGCTACGAGTCCGAAACTCCATTGTATACTAATATTTTTCGCTTGAACGACGTTTACGTATGGGATACAATTAGTATATATGACACTTGAAGCCCCCAAGAATAAGAACTACGCGGCTGTCGTTGTCGCGCTGGATAAATTCGTCGATCTGCCCAACTGCGACAAAGTGAAAGCGGCCCTGATCTTTGGTAACTCAGTGATCGTCGCTAAGACGGCTGGAGCGGGAGAAGTCGGTCTGTTCTTCCCGGTGGAAACTGCCCTGTCCACGGAATTCTGCGGCGCGAATAATCTCTTTAGAAAGCCAGAATGGGGCAATACGGACACCGCCAAGAAAGGCTTCTTTGAAGAACACGGGCGCGTCCGTGCCGTCAAGTTCCGTGGTCACAAATCCGAAGGATTCTGGATTCCACTGGATGCCATTAGTTACACTGGCACAAACGATCTGGCGGTCGGCGCGGAGTTCGACAAAATCGGTGACCATGAAATCTGCCATAAATATATCCCGCGCAACGCCCGCACCCAAGAGCTTACTCGCGGCCACCAGGGACGGCAGGCGCGCGCGGAAGACAAGATTGTCGATGGTCAGTTCCGGTTCCATATCGACACCGAGAACCTGCGACGCAATTCCCACAAACTGGACCCGGAATCGTGGATCAGTATCTCTGAGAAGTGGCACGGCACCAGCGCCGTATTCGCCAACGTGCTTGTGAAGCGCGATCTAACGTGGCTGGAGCGATTGGCTAACTATATCGGACTCAAAGTACGGGATAGTGACTACGGACTCGTCTGGAGTTCGCGGAGAGTCGTCAAGGGGGTTGGGGACGAAAACAAAGCCAACGCCGTTCACTTCTACGATTCCGATATCTGGGGAGTCGTGGCCAAAGAAATCCGCGCTCAGATTCCAAAGGGCTATACCGTCTACGCGGAAATCGTAGGCTACACGCCGGAGGGAGCGGCCATTCAGAAAGGCTACCACTACGGATGCCAGATGGGCGCGCATCGAACGGTCGTGTACCGGGTTACTTCAACCAACGCCGATGGTCGCGTCCTTGAGCTTTCGTGGCAACAAGTGAAATACTTTTGCGCCAAGTACGGATTCGAAATGGTCAAGGAACTTTACCACGGAAGGGCGGCAGACTTTTTCCCCTACGTGACGGGCGGCCCGCTGGCTGATTGGCAGGAATACTTTGTTAAGCACCTGGAAGTTCTCCACGTTTCCGGAGCGATGTGCCAGCATAATAACAACGAAGTGCCAGCCGAAGGCGTGGTTTTAAAAGTGGACCGCCTCGAAGAAGATGAAGCCTATAAACTCAAGAGTTTTGTCTTCCTGGAGTGGGAATCGAAGCAACTGGACAAGGGCGAAGCCGATATGGAAACGGCGGAATCCGAGGCGGTTGCGGAGTGACTTTAAATCTCATACTGACTCGTGGGTTACCCGGAAGCGGCAAGAGCACATGGGCGCGGCAAGTCGTTCTGGATCACCCGGCTAAGTACGTTCGGGTTAACAAAGACGAGCTTCGCGACATGCTCCACGCCGGTAAATATAGTAAAGGCAACGAAGCAATCGTTCTGCGCGTCCGTGATGCCATTGTCATCGACGCCTTGAAGCACGGCTATAACGTCATCGTGGACGACACAAATTTCGCTCCCAAGCACTTGGAGCGCATGAACGAAATCGCCCGCGAACTGCGCGGCGGAGGCCATGGAACACAGGTAGAAGTCACCATTCAGGACTTCACCAGCGTCTCTATAGAGACGTGCATCGATCGCGACCTGAAGCGCCCAAGGTCCGTGGGCGAGGCCGTGATCCGCAAGATGTGGCGCGAATACCTGGCACCTAAGCCGCCAGTGATAGAGCGCAATCCCAAGTTACAAGACTGCTACATCTGTGACTTGGACGGTACGGTCGCTATCAATGACGGCCATCGCGGCTGGTTCGACTGGGACAAAGTACTGGGAGACAAGCCAAACACGGCTGTTATTGATTCACTCAAGGCCGTGAAAGAATTCGGCGGAATCTGGACTACGATCATCTATGTTTCCGGTCGCGATGAGTCATGCCGTCAGCAAACTACCCAGTGGCTTATGGTTAACGGGTTACCTGCTGGCGACTTGCACATGCGCCCCGCTGGCGACACCCGCGACGACCGAATCATCAAAGAAGAAATTTACCGTAGAGACATAGAAGGGAAATTCAATGTCATCGCTATCTGGGACGACCGTAACAAAGTCGTTGAAATGTGGCGGTCACTGGGCTTGACTGTTTTCCAAGTAGCAGATGGAAACTTCTAGCGGCGCTTCTTACCGCGTTTCTTGATAACTCCGGAAGCCATGCGGATCGCCGCGCCGGGTGACTCCCCACGATCCTTGGCGCTCCTGTAAACTTCGTCCCATTGCCGAGACTTTTTAGCCGTGTTTGCCTTTTTTGTGAACCTTATCGCTGGCATCTTCTATCCCTGCGTCCTGTTTGGCTTTGATGATTATTTCCAGTACCTCAATGCGCTCATGGGTGCGCTCCACGGCAAACTTCAGGTCATCCACGGTCCAGGAAACTGAGTTATCCAGTGGCACCCGCTCTATTATCCGCTGAGCTTCCCGATACCATTCCAGCCTAAGTTCCGGGGTAGCAGGCATTAAACCCGGTGATATCCCCCATATCGCCTGGTCAACAAGAATGTGATACCGGCTTGGCATGTATTACGTACCCGTTTACTACACATCTGTATAATAAAACAAAAAAGGGCCGACAAGTTTATTCAACTCACGGCCCTGGCCTGGCTTTACCCAGGAAATACGGGAATGCTGGATCACCCCCTTTGATTAAATTCACGTCTCTATAAAGACGCTGGGTTACTTATCGCGTCGTCGCCCGCATCGAGTGGCGCGGGCCTTTTTTGCGAAGAACTTCTTTGCCGTGACCGCTAACGTCCATGCTGCCGCGCGCCTTCTTTTTGCGTTTCATGAATTACTCTCCGGTTTTCTTGCTGATCGCATCTTTTGGAAATGAAAAAGTTGACATCCCCTGGTCGTGGGTATGGCGGATCAGGCGGTCTTTTCGTTCATAGCGCGTACGCCAGTCGTCGCCGGGCTCCGATATCGCATATCCCGGCATCCCGCCGCCACGGTATCCCATGTCATTGGAATTTTCGCTGCCGGATAAGAAGCTCAGATCGCGCATGTCGGCGCTATAGGCACTGGCCGAATCCGGGGATGCTATCTCCGGATCGTAGATACTGCGCTTGATGGTCTTGTTGACCGGCATATTCTAAGCAGCCTTATACCATGCCGTTGTGCCCGCACTAACGAGATTGACCACGCCAAACTGCGCCAGTGTGATGGCCGCCGCATCGGCATAAGTGTCGGTTCCCAATGGCGTCAGAGTGACACTGCCAGATGCAATATTCTTGAATCGTACGACTTTACCGGAGATGTTAGTTGATGCTTCCGGCAGTGAGTAAGTTCCCGTAGTCGCAGGGTTCAGCAGCGTGATTGAGTAGTAACCGGCTAGTGTCCCGGAAGTCGCCGTGGTCGTGATGGCATCCCCGGTTCCCAAAGTGGCGTTACTGTTGATGACCGTGAAGACCGCCGTGCCGCCCACGCCAGCCGTGGTGCATATCCAGCCAATGACGCACTGTACCGTGCCACTCGATGCAGTAGGGGTAGCGTTGTAGACGATATCACCTACGTTGTAGTAATTGCCGCTCGTCGGGGCTGCCGTGCCCATGTACCAGCGCGGCGCTGGCAGGCTCGTACCGGAGTTCTCATTCGCCGGGATACCGCCCGCGCCGAATGGCAAAAAGCTAAAGTCATTCTGGGCCATAAGTTATCTCTCTTTGCCGGTTTTTATACCAGAGCCTAAGTCTGTTTGTACCAGTTAGTGCTGCCATCTGTCAGTAGGTTAATCACGGCGTACTGGGCCAGGGTGATTGCTGCCACGCCCTTGTCGTACTGGTCGGTCGCCAGCGGCGTCAGAGTGATGCTGCCAGATGCCAGGGACTTGTACCATACCTGGGTGCCAGCGGCATTAGCCGAGGCTTCCGGCAACGAATAAGTACCCGTGGTAGCCGGGTTCAGAAGCTGGAACCGGATACCATTGGTCAAAGTACCGGAAGTTGCCGTGGTGGTCGCCGTAACCGTGGGCTGCAAACTCAGTATCTGCCAGGTACCAGGGAAACCGGCAACTTCGCACACCCAGCCCCATGCCTGCTGGACGTTAACAGCGGTGCCGTTGTTGATAACGATGTCGCCTTTTTGCCAGTAGTTCAGGTCGCCCAGCGCCGATGGCGAGTTCGTGTTGTACGCGATTTGATTTGCCTGTGATGCCATGATAGTTTCCTCTTAAAGTCTTTAGAATCAACTCAGTACAACGCCGTGCCCACGAGCTTGGCCGAGGTCCTTGGGTTAGGTGCGACCAGATCACCGGACCACAGGAACTGGCCCGCGAGATCGATGGTGCCCTGAGCATCTTTAAAACCAGTGAATCCGAACTGGAACTTCTTGTTGCTGCTGATGAAGAATTCCAGGTACCGGGTGTTCAGCATATACATCACGCCGTTGGTTCCATCGGACGGCAGGTACTTATCCACAACCACGTCGGCAACGCCATTGAACCGGAAAGCCTTGAAACCGACCTTGGCGACATCCGAGTTGTCGTCCATGTACCGTTGCTGCGGCTGTGTCGCGTTCCAAACTTTGTTGAAGCCGTTCTGCGTGGTAACGATCAGGTCCGGGAAGTCGTTGCCGAACCAAGCCTGACCGAACGCGAACTGCATGTCATTCAGCGTGAATGCATTAAATGCGCGGTTCGTATAGGCGTTGAGCCCTTGGATGGCGGTGTTGGGGGTCGTTGCGCCCGTGAATACCGGAGCCGTGGTGAACAGGTCCGAGCGGTTGAGGCCGCCGATGGCAGTGAAGCTCTTGGTAGAGTCCGTGGCAGTAGTGTAAGACCCGGAGTTATTGCCGTCGTCGATCCAAGCCAGCAATCCATCCATCGAGGTTGACGTGGACTGGACACCGCTTATTACACCCGCGCTGCCCGCCGTGCTCTGCCCGTCCTGGTAGAGACCCGTTGTCAGAATCTTTGCCATTGTTGCCGAGGCGTTGGCGAACTTTAGTTCGACTTCGCTGAATGCCGCGTTGCGGCCACGGTTGAGCACGTCGTCCGTACCGTTCAGGAAGATCGATACGTATGCGTACTTCATATTCAACTGAACAGACGTATCTGTTTGTACATAGGCAATATTCAGCGTGTCGTTCTTCGCGAAGAACCCGCCGTTCAACTGCGCATACATCAAGGGCCGCTGAATCAAAGTACCGCCATCGAAATTGACGCTATTTCGGTTCAACATCCGGGTTAGTAAGGGCGATTTTTTAAAGATTACGTCCGTTGTGCGCGGAACAATCTCAATAGTGGTATACGCGGAAATATCCGATACCGAAACTGGGAGAGCCATTGTGTTTGTTGTCCTTTAGTTAGATACTCTGCTCCAGTTGACATTTTGCCTATACTTGTATAGACTAAACATATGCCCGGAGAAAAAACCGTTACTTGTAGATTCTGTAAATGCGATACAACCCCGAAGAAACTTCGCCGCCACTGGAGCGATATCTGCGATCAGATTCCACCGATGCAAAATGGATATCGACCATGCTCGTCCTGCCAGTCCATTAAAGCCAACGATGCCTTTTCTAATAAAGTTGGCAATATTGATGGCCTCATGAATGACTGCAAAGAATGCTCTCTCGCCAGATATCATCAATGGCGAAAGGAGAACGTTGGTATTGACCGACGTGACTACAGCCGAATCAAAACTCGCCCTGGTAGATGGAAACTCAAACCATGCCGATATTGTGGTAAGCAATATACGTTTGAAGGCATGTTTCTTCACGTTCGATCCTGCGACAAACATCCCAGGACACATGGTCGATCCGGCGAACTTAAACCAGTTGACCCGAGCCTTCCGGATATGGAAAGTGTTCTTGAAAAATCCACTAATACCACTTCGTTCTTTAAGCAGAAACACAGAAACCTTCTGATGTCGTACGGGATCAGCATCGAAGACTACAACCGCATGCTGTCCGAACAAGGTGGAGTCTGCGCTATCTGTAAACTCCCGCCTGGTGGTAAGCGAAAAAGCAGAACCATCCATCTCGCCGTCGATCACTGCCATACCACCGGTAAAGTCCGTGCGCTTCTCTGTTCCCACTGCAATGTCGGAATCGGCGGGTTCAAGGATAACCGCAGCCTGCTTTTGGCGGCTATCGATTACATTGACGCTCATGCTGTTTCCGATTCCCATGTTTCCCAGTAACTTACTGAACCAGACCCGCCCGATCCTTGGCATCTGCCGCCGCCGCCGCGAAGCGGGCAATCTGGCCGCGCCCAAGTTCGGCTTCAGGCGGCGCGGAAGTCTGACCTTCCACTGGCGGCTTATTGAGACCCATCAGCCGTGCCTGGAAATGACCCATCTCCGGGGAACCGTCGATAGCGGGAATCTGCCCGCCCGGACCCATGCCGCGCTCTGCCAGAGTCTTCTTGCGCTCATCGGCGCGGGCGGCATCAATCTGAGACTGGATATCGGCAGCCGTCTTGGCCGCGCGCTTGTCCGACGTGTATTCGTCGTAGAACTTGTCGAGTCCCTGGGTTCCGTAGCGGGCGTAGCCCTTTTCGTCGGCTTGCTTCAGGAATTCATCCGGGTCGAACAGGTCCCCGAAATCTTTCTGGTGCCGGGCATTCAGAAACGGGATGCGCGTTGCCAGGGTGCTGACCACACCCAACTGGGTATTGAACGCATCTTCCTTGGCTTTGATCTGCGCATCGACTTCGGTTCTGGTAAGCAGCCCGTTGTCTTTGATGTATTTACCCAAAAATTCGTTTAATTGATCGAGTTCCATGCCGTTACTCTTTTCTCTTGTCTTAAGTGACTCTAATTCTGCCTGTTGCTGGAATTCCAGGCGAGTCATGTTGTGCTCGTGGTCCCAGTTGGTGTCTGCCCATTCGTTGAACTGCTGCGCCCGGTTCACGTCTTCCGGATCGGCTACCCATTGCGAAATTTCCGTGTGCTTACCGGCAAGGTCCTGTAACTGTTGCCGCGCCTCTGCGTCCGAGATTTTACCGAGTAACTGTTCAAAGTAATTCATGGCTTATTACTGCGGCATCCCCATCGCTGCCCCGCCCGCTGCGTCCGGAGCCCCGCCGCCCGCCGTACCCTGGTTACCGCCATCCGGGCCGCCCTGCTGCGCTCCACCGGACTTAACTTTGCTTGCGAACATTGCCATTGCCTGCACGGCCTGTTTCAAAATCGGCACTAACTCAGGCTTAGACTGCTGAGCGATCTGGGCGATCTTAGTCATGCCCTGCCCAACCTGATCGATATACTGCGCCATTAACTGATCGCTGGACTGCTGCTGGCCGCCGCCACCCTGGGATGCCGACTGCGCGTACTGCTGCATCGGAGGAGTCCCGCCCTGTTGGGCGGCAACCGAAGGCGGCACTGGCGGCATCTGAGAATCCATTACAGTTCGTACCGTGTCCAATCTGCCATCGTGGATTTAACTCGATTGAACTTGAAACTTTCCAAATACTGCTTATTGTTAAGTTGCAGCTTGAACAACGACACGTTATCCAGCGAGCCTGGTTGCGCTGTGGACATGACCTTAAGAGCCGTGCGAATAGCTTTGTGCTTTCTTTCTTCCTTCACATCCCGCTCAGCGACCCATGTTAACGTCATAGCCATGCCGTCGTTTCTACGCGCAAAGAACATCTGCATTTCCGTAGCGTAACTTTGCCCGGCGTGAATATCCCTTGACAGCCATGCCTCAGTCCATACGTCACGACCATTAACCGGAACAGGAATCATGGCCGTGCTGGCAACAGTTGCCGTTCCAGCCGCCATCGCCGTTAATGCAGTTCTGCGATTCATTACTTACTCTTTCATCATCTTGCGCGGGCCGGTTCCAGGGAAACTGGATTCGTCGCCCTGCACGCCTTCAGAGTTGGAACTGAACGGCGATTCGTAAGACTGCCAGGTGCGTCGGGGTGTGCGGTCCAGCGATGCCTGACTGCCAATCCACTCTTCCATGCCGCCGCGCACGTGCTTGTCGAATTCGCCCATGGGCGTGGTCTTGTGGACCAGCCGGGCTTCCGTGCCGATCATTTCAAGCGTGCCACCGGGGAACGCGCTCTGGCGCATATCCAGGGGACCATTCTTGTCCAGTGCCGCTTCCGTGCCGATGAACTGGATTCGGTTACCGCGACCGGGCTGCGGATTATTGCTGTTTTCTCGTTTTGCCATGTGATTTTTAAAAACCGGCTTTTTTATCGCTCAGTGGGCCGGGTTTCGCCTTCCAGCCAGTCCAGCCCACTGCGCCTGCCAGTTGCCTGGCGGAGAGGACAGCAGGGGTTACCTGCCATCTTTAGCTAAAGCGCAATTACTTACGCTTTTTGCCCCCACGATGCTTCTTGCGTGCCATTTGTGGTTACCCCCTTTTTTGAAAATGAGTTGACGGGTTACCGGGCCTGAAAGCCTAGTAACGCATCTTCCCGCGCTTCATGCCCCGCTTTGCTTTTCGAGCCATAGAACTTGATACCCAAATTCAGGCTAGCAAACGTGTTGAATCGCACACAAGGGAGTTTGTGTGTTTACAAGACTGGAAATGATAATTATTTTCTTAAACTGTAGACAGGTGGGATTAAAATGTGCTTTGTATATAACGCAAAGGCGTCTTTATAGAGACGCGGATTGGCATTCACTGCGTGGAAATCCGTTACAGGGTCCTGGGTGCCCACTTAAACGGGTGCAATATCCACTGGCAAGCATGGCATCGGTATCAGAATCGACTGGGCGAATAATTAATTGCCGGTCACGTAACCTCTTTGCGAGGGATACAACAGAAGTATGACGGGTTCTTCCCATCCACGATTTAGAACACAAGGCGTCAACCAGTTCGTTATATTGTTTCTCGAAATCCGGCATAAATACTATTCGAGGTCGATGATTCTTTTGCCGCGCTGGATCGGCGTAAGTTTTAATTCCGGCTTGGCTGGTTTCTGTGATTCTGGCGATGGGTACGGCAAGCCGCCCCAGATACCGGAAACGTAGGTGACGTTGGAAGCATACCCAGCCCAGTTCGTTGTACTAGGCGTGTATCCACCCATACCGACCGCCTGCTTCTGATTCCAGTCGAGCGCGTTCTGTAGCGACTGCTCTGCATTACCCTGTTGCTGGCTCTTGCCCAAACTGATGGCATCGTTCATTAAATCCTGGTATGCCAGATTGGCTGAATTCTGTGCGGCCTGCACCAACCTCTGTTCCACTGAGGGACCCCATGTCGGATTGCTTTGACCGTCGATCAGTAAGTTAGCCATGCTCACATCTTCATTGTAGGCTTTTTGTATACGCGATTCAATCTCCGCAACCGTCATTTTATTTCTCCCTCTTCCCGCTCGTCGGCCCTGTTTTTTTCCCGCCCGTGGCTTCTGCCGTCATCTTCTCTTCTTCTATCAGAGACTTGAAAACATTGGCCCCGTCCGGTATCTCCAACTTGTCATACATGCTTCGGATCGGCAACAGGCGCTTACCGGCCAGATTAATGGCAATCTGCTTCTCTTTGTCTTTGGCTCCCGAGTGCAGCGAACCGGCACTTATAGTTAAAGCAAACTGCTTCCAGAAATCCGGACGCGCCGCTTCGTCTTCCGGAAGCATGTTCCCTGAGTTCTCGTTAAAGTCCGATGGCGTCAACCCGGATTCTCCCAGACGCTGTAATCTGAACGTCGTAGTCGAGAACTGTAAATCGTTGCTTACGACTTGTTTTCCGGCATCCCTAAGAAATATTTCCAACTGGCGTTCTTCGAGCCTCAGATTGGTATTCTGGGCATCTTTCATGGAATCAATTGTGTCTCCGCCAGGGTTCTGTTTCTTGCGCCCCATAGACGCCACATCCACTGCGCCAGACATCCGGTCAAACTCCGGTGCCAGCCATCCCGTCAGCATCTGGACCACGTAAGCCGGGATTTGCGGGCTCTCCATGTAACGCAGGGCATTCGTCAACTGCTCATTAGCGCCGACACGGAGCTTCATGCCCGGCAGATCGGGATAGAATTCTTTCCATGCTGCCGGGGAGACTGCGCCTTCTTTGGTAATCGCCGTGGGGTTCAGCGCGCGTTTAATCAAGTCCATACACCCGGCAACGATTTCGTTCATAGCGATATTGATTGGCAACAGGTCCCGGTACTTGGACAGCCCCCAGAAGCTCCAGAAGACCGGGTTAAACTGCAACATCGCAAACGGGTAGAGCCCGTGCCAGTAAGGCGCTGGCCCGTCACTCAGTAGCTTGCTACCGGCAAAAACCAGGTGGCGCTTTCTGGGAAACAGCCTCTGTGACGGCTTTACTCTGTACCACCAATTATGGGCATCGAACGGCAGGAACGGATCAGAAACAATAATTTCGCTGGTGGATTCGTTAGGCGTAGGGTCGTCAACAAATAACTCTTCGATCTCCAGAGTCTTGTAGTATTGCCCGGCTGAGGGGTCCTGCGTCGGCATCCCCCGGACACCCAGTAACCGCTTCATGCCCTGCGACAGACCGTTCCAGGTGTATTCGTCGATGTACGATGGCCTGTTAAAAGTGATATCAGCGCTGTACCCGGATGTCCCGTAGAGCGGCTGATTTAATATTTCCCGCTCAATGCCGTTCGACGAAAACGGGAACTTTTGTTTTATCCACCATACACTCTTCCACGTCCGGAACAATACCGCCGCAGATTCCTGAATATCAAACCCAGGCTGAATCGGCAGTACCTGATCCGGCCCGCACGGCAGAGCGTTCTGCTCCCCAGGCCACGCCGCGCCCAGGCGCATGAACCCGGTTCCGTAGCAGTCGGCAATGTCGGCGGTTCTTACGAGCTTCAGGTCCCAGTCTTTACGGGTCCACATCTCGCGGATGTCGGCGGCAATGACCTGAGCCGTTTTCTTATAAGCGTCTACAGAAGTAGAAACATCAATTACCGGTCTGGTATCGGTCAGTTGCGCCAGATGGTCCAGTCGGCACTTGGCCAGCCGGTTATCCACGAACCGAGAGCGCCAGCGCCGATGATTCGCCGCCCAGAAACCATCCCCCAGAAGCGCCTGAATGTACCCGTGAATCTTGGCCGATTCGTGGTTTAACTTGTGGGTACGGAATGCCTCTTCGCGGGAGGCCATGCGGAAATTTTCAATTTTTCTCTCATAACCATCGGCCACGTCGAAACGTTCGGACTTGCCCATTCGTACAGGAGCGCGGGGTATTTCTTCATATGCCATCTAGTTAAGTTTCGCACGTCTTTACAAAGACGCTTGGTCTTTCAGGAATGCCCGCAGATACTGCCGGTCCCTCAGATACTGGCAGAACCCTGTGAAATCGTCGCGGCGCGCGCCCATCCAGTCCACACAGTGGCCCTCTTGCCGGTTGACTACAAACCGATCTTCGAACGCCATCACACGCGCCTGAATTTCTGTGGGTTCCGGGTTCATGACTAGTCCTGTGAAATCCACCAGCCGACAACGGAGCTACCCTGAAATGAGGCAACCACCACACCGTCCTTGGTGAATTGCAGCCAATCCCCATGATCATTACCTACCACTGTTACGCTTTCCGCCTGAACTGTGTGCTCTATGTCTCTCATGTAAACTTGTACTTTAAATGTCTTCATACTTCGCTCCTGTTCGCTGTTTCATAACTATCGCCGCCAGCCGACACTTTCAGATTCGATGGCAAGTCTTTTGGATTGATTAGTTTCTCTCGGCGGCAGTAGTCGGCGTTATCTTTCTCGTTGCGAATAAATACGGGCAATGGTTTACCGGCTAACTGGGCTGCATCTGAGTTTTTTTCGAAAGTCCAGTGTCCGCCGTTCTTCAAATCTTTTTGGTACGTCTCGGCATTCTTATTGCCGTATTCAGATATTGGCTTCGTCCAGATCACGTTCGGCGCTCCCACCAGTCGCTCCGTGGGGCCATCGCAATCCGGACACCGGGGGTCTGTGGATTCATGGGACTTCGCCAGCCATTCGAACTTGCGGCGGCATGGGTGACACACGTTGTCGTAGAGTGGCATGATTACAGTTGCGCCTAATCCGGCATCTCTATAATGCGGTTGAATTTTGGATCGCCTGGATGTTTACTGTCGGTAAACGAAACTTGACCAGGTTTGAGTGATCTGTCTAGTACCATGGGAGTTCCGCAAAATTTGTCAACTTCTTTAATGCCACCAGAATCCCGATATCTGTTGATGTGCTCCCATGCTAGATATCCACAAGAAACCAGAGTTGGGTATTCCTCATGGTGCCATAGTTCGCCAAAAGTAACATTCATCAGAGCCCATAGGGGCGGTGGGTTTTTGCTGAATGCCTGGAATCTATCGTGCTCTTCCTGCTGCTCGGCGGTCATCCCAACGGTTTCTTCGTATCCTTCCGGCTTAAACCGAATCCGATCCCCGTTTTCCTTTTCGTAGAGTGGCGTGTTGCGCTCTCCATAGCAGTCAACCGAGTGTATTAACACCAGCATTCGAGCGTATCCGTCGCTTATGGCTTTCTTTATTTCTTTCCTGATCTTTGTCTTTGGCTTATTAATAATTAACACATGATCACACGTTTTGACTGGCTCGCCAAGAGCAAAGAAATAATCGCGGTAATAACCATGCTCACTCGGCTCACGCAGTGGCTTATTCACCAGAACCCTCAGTGCCACATGGCGCTGGCCGGATACTGGCAACCCAACCCAGCACCCAATGGCAGTATCCGACTTAGGCTTCTCCCACGAAATGGCCCAGCCGGGAGGATTTTTACGGCCAGTTATCCACGACTTAAATGTTTCAAATATATTATTTATAATCATAAAAATCTACAACTCCCGGAACTTCTGAACCATGGCCTGTTTACAGGCTTCCAACAGTCCGAACTTGACGGTAAAAGAATCGCTGGTGCAACTCCAGCACAGGTCTCCGTTCTGGTTGGTGTAGATAACCAGGCAGTCCCTGGCTTCACTGGTGCCCATGTCCTCCATGGCGCTCACCAGGGTCTCGGTTGACGTGCGTCTGGTTTCGGCTGGCATGGGTCAGTATCTTTCTTGCGGGCCGTGCTTCAGGGCCAGTTTTAAGTTTCCCGCATACTTATCAGGTGGTCCGCATAGAAAGCAGTTGTTGGGATTGGCGAGTGGATTGGTTTTCAAGTATTCCATCAGCCTCTTTAATGTCCGATGCGCTTGGGCTTCACGCTGGTAATCGGTGGATCGTTCCGTGATCCACGGTTCGCCTTCTTTTTGCGAAAGATTAAACATATCCGCCATGTGGTAGACACCAATATGCCCGGTAGTCAAAGCCACGATGCCGTGAAAATACCAATCCAGGTTCTCCCCGACAGGCATAGTAGCGGTCCATTGGCCGTACAGTAACTCGCTGGCGTGCTCGTCCTTCCACCCGCTCCATGTGATCTTCCAAGGGCCGTGCTGGAACGAATCGACTTCTTTAGGCTTCTCATAGGTATCAACAGATTCTGGTTTATTCTCGGCTCTTACCACGGCCACCGCCGCTGGCGCGGCCAGCAACTTAAAGATTGATCGTCGATTCATAGGTTAATCCCCTACTGAGTAATGATAGTTGAAGAGCAACACGCCGGTGACGTAGAGCCATCACATATGGCGTACGTGCCGTTTCCCCACGTCCACCCGCTAATAATCCGGCCCTGGAACGCCGTGAAGTCCGGGTTAAAGTCTCCATCGGAGTCCTTAATGCCATGCGATGCCGCGATTTTGGACTTTACCTGGTTAAACCGTTTTTGCGCTTCGGTTAGTGCGTTTTGGGCGTCAACTACGTCTCCGTATGCCGCCTTAACCGTAGCCGTTTCGGATGGCTTCAACACGAACACATTGGCGTTCTGCGCGGAGGCGACGCCAATTAATGCGACAAATAACAGTAGTTTCATGGTTTTATTCTCCTGCATCGTCCGGGATGTTTACTAGCGGGCACTCAGTTGTGATTTTAATGGGCTGTAGTCTATGGCCGAAGGTCAATACCTGATGCCAGATCGAGCCACCAAGAAATACTTCGAATCGCTCCTTCCATGACAATTGCCAGCGAATCGTGATTGTGCCTTGCGGGTCGCCTAATGCAAAGCACGGAAGCGGTATATATTGCGGCTGGTCTTTGGCGTAGACCTTTATCGGCAACTCCATGCCTGGAACAACTGGCGTTACGGCTTTCACGGTGTTACACCGCCACCGGTTGTTTTCTAAGTTCCACTACTTCTTTACGGAGGGACGCCAGTTCGTCCATCAGGATATCCACATCGACCGACATCACATCTCTCTTACCAGTAACCTCTGTGAGTTTGGTTTTTGCCGTTCGGCTTACCGGCAGGAACCTATCCTCCGCCAATAAACCAGAAATGTCCGATGAGTCGATGCCGTGTTTCCCGCAAGCCGCCGCCGTGGCTGCAATCATTTCCTGAGTGAACGGGATACTTCTGCCACCAACAGGATCGAGCGCCCACAGCCAGCCATTTGTAAAACACTGATTTACAACACCGTTGAGAAGTTCTTCGGTTGTCATATTGGAGATTTCAGCTTGTTCCTTTAACGGTTGAACATGTGATGGGTCGATTGAGATCCGGAAGCTGAAACCACCTTCGTCGCGATTCAGACCCCTCAGTATCGCCGCCGTCAGCGACCGGGAATCCTTAAATCTCTTGCCACCATTGGCCTCCGCGATTCCGTCGTGATCCGCTGGTTCCAGCAAGATACCACCGCGCGCCTGGTTATCCAGCCAGTAACTGGTCCACCCGGCAAGAGTCGCGCTCACGTCGCCGTCGCGGCTGTTCTTTCTCAGGAACGCCAGCGACTCCTGGGAAATGATCACCGGGACCTGAAGTTGCACCGCAGCGCTCGATGGTTTGTTTGCCATGCAACCAACATAACATACAAACGTGAACGGAAGTAAGGTATCTCAGCGGACCAGTGGGCGACTATACACAGGGAATGACAACCCGCCGCCAATCAGGCCCATTATGGCGTAAAGCAGCCAAATCAACAGAAACACCGTAACCAGTACTAGTACCACCTGGCGAATGGTATCGTTCATTGGAATCAAAGCAATTAGCTTCTGAGCGGCCCATAAGAGCACGCCAATAATGATCAGAGTGATGACGAAGTAGATTAAAGACTGTGGGAACATACTATCCGTACAGCATGTATATGGCCGTTATCTAACGTATCTATAGAGACGTGTACTCCGGCTCCGTCATTTCTTCTTCAGTGGTATCCGTTGAAACGTGGTACTCCTGAGCTTCACGCCTGCCAATTTGCCCGTCTTCGAATGGGTTCGCCTGGTAGCCCGTGGAACCCTGGTTTCGGTTTGACGTACCGGAAATCATCATCGACCCGCAGCGAGGGCAGTTCTGGTCATCGCGGTTGCTATGCGCTGGCCAAAGCAACTGGCAACCTGCACAGGACATATGCCACGGGGCGCTCTCCATGGTAAGTTCGCGGCTGGCGAAGTTCATCTGCCCCAAACTGTCGTCCCATTCGCCCTCGTGAGCACAATACAGCGCAATCATGGCCGCCATCAAGTGATCGTCGTTGGAACCTTTTTCGCTGCCCGCGCCACGTTCGTCATAGTCGTCTTTGATAAACGTCTTCATCTCTTCGGCGATATTCCGCGAATAAACGACAATCAGGTGCTGCTTGGTTAACTTATGCCACGTCTGATAGAGGCGCGGTTTGGAATTGGACTGCGTATACCAGCCCAGTTTATTGGAAAGAATCTGTAATGAGTCCAGATGCTTCCAGCGGTACAGGTTTGGGTACTGGAGATTAAACCGAATCGTGCTCGCCGTCGTATCGTAGCGGTTAACTTCGATGCACATCAGGGCATCGTTGTACCATCGGCCAAGATAGTTGAGCACGTGAGCGAAGGCAATTGGGTCCGTTGTATTGGACCGAAACGAGGCAACTTCTTCGTCAATGCCGCCGTGCTGGCTTACTTTTAAAACAAACCCGACGCTGTAGTCGGCTTCCCCGCCCAGTCCTTCGGCCACGTCGGCACCAATACAGTAAATCTGCCCCTGCTCCGGCAATTTCCAGATTTGCATGGGCATTTCCCCGTGCTCATCGCCGAATTCATGGTCGGCGTTACAGTCTTCTAGGTAACACGGATCGTAGTAGTCACCAGTCGCCGCATTCATTCTCTTCGCTTTTGGATTGCAGCCGTGAAGTTTCCCGGACTTATCAAAGAATCCTTCCAGTGCTGGCGGTCTCAGCGTAGAGTTGACCCACTCCTGAGAGGAATCGCTAAATACCTGTATACCAGACACCTGGAACGCCTCTACCGCTGTAGTTGCCATTTCCTGCAATAGTTTCTTTTTGCTTTCTGAGTCTTTCTCGGCGTTCTTGCGTTTACGACGCATCCAGAACAACTGGTCATCAGTAAGAATATATGGCTTGAGAATTCCTATCCCGCATTTTTGGCATATCGTATCCGCGACATCTTCTGTCTTATTGAATCGTTCCTGGTATCGGTCGCAAGACTGGCAGAAAGTCCATTCAATTTCCACACGATTGCGCATCTCGCGCTCTTGTTCTTCCGGTCGCCAGCCTTTGGGTGGCGCTGTCACGCGGGTTGCTTCGAAGAACCACGGCAGAAAGATGGGATGCCACTCGGCGCTTTCTCCCAACTCCACGCACTTGTTCCATAACCTATAGGCGTAATTACCGGTTCCTTTTGCCGTGGACTCCAGAATCGCAAACATTGAGGGGTCGTCTTCTGCGAGGGCGTTACCTAAATCTTCTTCAATCACGTCACGGGCATAATCCTGGTTGAAGTCACAGAATTCTGAAATGTGCGCCGCGCTGATACGTACTCCCTGTCCGACACCGGTTCGCTTATTAGCTGCCTGCACCATCACGCGAGACACAAGCCCTGGGTTCATGCGGCGGCTGTCATAATCCCGGTTCTCGAAGATCAGACCGTCTTTGTACTCGCGGGCGGCGCACTGCGGCCTCAGCCACCACGGCATCAAGTCATAGATATGCTGCATGATGCCAAACAGATACGCCGCATGGTCCGGGTCAAATGAAACCACAATGGCGTTGACGTTGCGGAAGAACATCGTCTTCCAGGCAATAAGACCCTCGATCAAAGATGAGCATCCCAATTGTCGGGCTTTAATTGTTATCACCTTCATCGGCAGCCCTTTTGACTGCAAACGAAGCATGTGCTCGTAGATTAACTCCTGCGATGGCCACAACTTGAATAACTGGTCTCCGCGCTTCTTGTTAGTAATCCAGAAGAAATTCCGTGATGCGTAAGAGAAATCTTTGCGGCACTTGTCCGCAATTCCCTGAATCACTTTTATTTCTTTGGTGGTAAGAAGCTGGAACCGGTCGGCTTCGGATTTTATCTTCTTGTCATGGAAGCGGGGCTCATCGAAGTACTCGACAAGTTCCGACATTTCCAGATCGCGCTCCCAAGTAACCCGTGCAGGCTTGATTAAAGGCCCGCGTGCCGGGAGAATAATGGGAGATTCAGGATACACTTTCCACTACTTCCGCGTCCTGAATTTCGTCGTCGTCTTCGGAATCTTCGTCGTCTTCTTCATCCGGTTCCGAGTTTTCAATCGGCGCTTCCAGTAACCGCTGTGCTCCCAATTTGTCGCGGTCTTCCAGTTTGGCAATGATTTGATCGAAACTACGCACGCGCTCTGTTTGCGCCGGGGCCGCACCACCGCCTACCTGCAAGTGCTGGTTGTAAATCGTCACGCCACCGGGGCCTTTGTCGTACGAGTATGTCCGGGAGACAAGTTCAAATGCCCAGCGCTCCTGGTTTTCCAGTGCTTTGCCGACGCCTACCCAGAATTTCTTCAGGACATCCCGCGAGTTTTCCCGAAGCTGCATCTCCGGCTCTTTGGCTAGTTGCTCTTTCGTCAGCCGGAACTTGCGAGGCATATGTAAACTTTAACACGTATATATAAATACGCCACTTAGCCCCAAAGAAGCCTGCGACTGAGGTTGTTCAGGAAAATTACCAGGCGGTCGATTTTTACGGTGAGGTGATATTGATGTGCTCGAACATGACACGCGCAATTTCCGTCAGGATCGGGATGGACAGCGCCAAAATAACAGCCAGCACAGCGCTCCGTCCTCGGATATAGCCCTTGAGGTCTGCCTGTGCCACTTCCAATGCCGTCAGTCGCCCTGTCACTGCCGTGTTCCTGGCTTCGTCCAGCGTTTCGTGTGCTGCTAAGTGCGCCCTCAGAAACTCCGCTTCGCTGGTTGACATCGCCCCTCATCAAAAGACTTTGTTCGATTAAACACCTACATTCATCACTTAATACTATGGCACACTTGCTTTATCAATCGTTTGGCTTACCATGGCTTTATATGCAAATGTTAGCGGCAACACTCGTAGAAAAGAAGCCTGTAACCACAACTACACGTTCAATAGAGAGAGAAGACCGTACGATTGCAATCTCCCTGAAGCGAATTGATGGGCGTCTGAAATTAGTACGTATTAAGTGAAGTTTACTGCCCGGACAAGTTCACGATAGAGAAATCCGAGTCTGGATTATTCATCATTTCTCGGATTTCTCTTCGCTGAATGGCTTTTATTAGTACGTCGAGCGCCCGCCCTGTCGTTCGGTAGTGCATGTCTTCCAGGTATTTCCTGGTTGCCGGGAGCACCCGAGTGGATAAAATCACGCGCCTGCGGGAGGCCGGGAAAGTTTGTTTGCCGGTGCGCTTCTGCTTTACTGGCTCGTTGACTTCGCTCATTCTAATAGTCTACCATTGAATCGAAAACGTACACATCATCACACATGTTTACTATAACAAGCCAGAACCTGCTGATTATTTTGCTGTCGGCATTCGCGGTATTCAAGATATTCACCGAAGGCAAAGCCCGCTGGTACAAGCATGTCACCGAACAAGCAGCCAACAAGACAACCGCCGAGACGGAACTGAAATTCGCGCGGGATGCCATTCGCGCCCTCGCCAAGTCTCTCGATGAAAGCAACGCCCTCGGCTCCGACACCACAAAACTCCTGGCGGGAACCATTAAAGCCTGCGAGTCTATTGCGGCTTCGGCACTGGCCATGAAAGAAGAAATCTCCGAGTTTCGCCGGTTGATCGTCAAAAAAGAAGACCCGCAGTATCCGGAAGATAACTTTACCCCGCCCGCTTCTGACGAACAGGCTGCCCGGTCGGCAGATTTCTTTGCCAATCTCCTCCGTGGCATGCCGGTAGCCCAGGCCGAACAGGAAACAAAAGATGCAGAGGAAAAAAAAATGATGCTGTCGGCCATCAGCATGGGACCGATGGAGGAGTAACAGAAGACATGGACCTCACCCGATACCAGGGCGTCATCAAAATGGTTCTGGCGGAAACCCAAGGGCGCTCGCCGGATGAAATCTATCTGGAACTTCAGCGGTCTATGAAAATCGCCGCCATGATTGCCGGGGAAACAACTGCGCCCGCCCAAAACATCGCCGATTATTATTATCAGGCCAACGCTGCCCGTTCCCAGGCACCCGCTCCGGTACTGCCTATGCCCGTGAATAAACCCGGCCCGGTTCTGGTATCCGCCGCGCCTCCCGTGGCCGATGCCGGGGAATCCGAAGAATCCGGAGATGTGGACTACTGGGAATCTAAGCCCGGTAAAGGCGACGGCTGCACACGCCTCGAAACCGCCATCAAGAAAGCCCTCCCGTCTTCCATCAAAGTTCAGTTGCCGGGGTTTCCGGAGCCACTGGAACTGGTCCTCGGTGTCGGCGGACCTGGTATTAAATTCGTCAACGTTTCCTATACAATTCCAGGGGACTCCATGGGTCCGCGCTTTGTGCTCATGACCTCGCAGAAAGACTTTGATAAAGACGCCATCGTGTCGGATATTATCCAGCAGGCCGGGGCGTGCTATAGCAAAGAGAAGCGGGTAATTGTTCCTAAAGCGCCGCCGCCGTCGCCCATGCCAACGTCCCAGGATATGCAGCGCATGCTGAACCAGGATCGCCAGCGGCTCCAGGGTGACCCGAACGACGGGCTCTCCGGAGACGAAGCCATGCGCGCCCGCGATGACGCCAAACAATGGTCCAACAGCCGCCCGGCACAATGGCGGGAGTGATTTTTCTCCGATTTTACGCTGCTATACTTTATTGTATATGCGGATGTTTCCCATTCTCCTGATTTTTTTATCTTTAGCAGCGGCGCAGATAGTAGTAAACAACGGGAACAATGGAACAGCAACACCCACTGGCGCGGCGGGTGGGGCGCTTTCCGGGACATACCCTAATCCGTCTCTGGCAAATCCTGTTTCAGTGGTGAGCCTTTTGGCGTCCGGAATCGTTGACGGACAGGCCCCGGTTACAATCACCACAGCAGCGACCGCAACGCTGGGTGGAGCTTATAATAGCGGATATACTTATAATCAGGAAGCAACTTCTGCCACGGCAATTACCTATACGCTCCCGACCGCATCAGCCGGTAAGCAATATTGCGTCGGTAACTCATATAACGGTTCGGCCCCTACGACCGGAACGCTGGAAATATTAACATCGGCGTCTGGTCAATATATTATTTTCACTGATGGCACCTTATCAGCAAGCGGTGGATACGTCCAGTCTTCCGGAGCAGCAGCAGACTTCGCCTGCGTTGTAGGCGTCGATTCAACTCATTGGTTTTTTCGTCCGAGTTCAGGCGTATGGTCAAAACACTAATCACTACTATCTTTATTTTCACCCTGGCCTGCGATGCACAGGTTATGCAGCAGGCGTTGACCGTAGGCGGTAATCAATGCTGCACGTACTATATAGATTCAGTCGGCGGCTCTGACTCGAATGCAGGAACACTGGCATCTCCGTTTCAGAACGCTCCCGGTATGGTCAACTGCTCAAGTAACTGTGCAGCGGTCACTTTGGTTTCTGGTAATTCGGTCGGATTGAAGGCTGGCGACACATGGCGTGATAGCATTACGGTCCCAGCGAGCGGCAGTGCTGGCGGGGCAATCACCTACACCAGTTACGGGACTGGGGCTCAGCCTGTTATTGATGGCGCAAACCTGCTTAGTTCCGGATGGGCCAGTGCAGGCTTCAATGTGTCCACCCCGGCTAATCTTGTGTCCGCATTAGGTGGCAATTCTGTTGTAGCCGCTTTCTACCATGGGGCGGATTTATCTTCCGGTTTGGTTTCAACATGGAATGATACACGCGGTTCAACCGGCTTCGGACCTGCTTTAACCGCGTCCGGTGGTGCCCGGCCAACTGCCAATGGTATAAAGAGCGTTACATTTTCAAACGCTTCTTCCACTGTGATGACCAGCGGATTATCGAGCTTGTTTAATCTTTCCCAATCGACCACTCTGGTATTTGTAGTGGCGGCTACAGCAAGGAACTTCACAGGACCAGGAGGGTTGTCAAATAATGCCGGAACGCAATTTCTCTTAATTGAGAACCGAAATAATGGAGATTACTGGGTAGATCAAAGTGATAAGACTATTGTGGATTCTGGTGTGGCAATGGGGGCCACTATGCGTCTCACATACGCACAGTGGAACTTCTCCGGTAATACCGACAGTATTGCAGTAGCTGACACCGCTGCCGTTTCCGGAAACTGGACTCAGGCATCCCCTGCGAGTGAATCTTATATCCTCAATGTTGGCGTGACTCCGACTGGTAATTTTTGTTCATGCGTTATAAATGATGTTTTAGTTATAAATGGTGTTCTCAGCGCAACTCAGGTAACCCTTCTTGAAGCCTGGGCATACAATTACGAAGGGGCCGTTATGGTAAGCGGCAACCCGGTATCCAATCCGAGTAATACCTGGTCTATTGCACAGTCTGTACAACCGAATATTCTCCTGCTTAACCGGGTCGCCGGAGTACAGGGTCCATCTGCGCTGGGTTTGAATGCGGGTCAGTGGTTCTGGTCATCTAACACTCTGTATCTGAATTCAGCTACTATACCAAGTTCGGCTTACACATCTCCCGGTGTCGAGGTCCCAGCACGCAATCAAGTGATAGAGACTAATGGTAAGAGTTACCTTACTATATCTGGATTAACTCTTCTAGGCGCTAACTTTCAGGGAATAGACTTCAACAATCCATCCACAGAAGTAAATATAACCGGCAATACCATTACCCTTAATGGAGATGCAGGGGTGGAGGCTGAAGACCCCATTGTGACAAGTTATGTAAATGTAAGTAACAACATAATTAGCTGGAACGGGGGCAGTGGGGTGTTGGCTATGAAAGGCACGAATAACTGGACCGTTCAAAATAATACGGTCACTAACAACTCCCAGAATGCGGGTATCTCATTTAACCCCGGATCGCAGTTATTCCAAGGTGGGGGATATCCCGATTGGCAGTTCTCTGGAGGTATAAGATTCTGGGAAGTGTGGACAGATAACACTAGCACAATTTACAACATACTTACACAGAATAACACTGTAAATAATAACGGACAGCTTTCTGATGGTACGTGGCAGCCAAATCTCACTAATTTCACCGGTCAGGGTATATGGTACGACGTAATAGATGATTCGGCGGGCGGCAACATTATTCGGAATAATACGGTATTTCTTAACCAGTATGCCCAGATACACCTTGAGCACAACCAGCACGTTCAGGCTTACGGAAACGTAGTCTATAATAGTTCACCACCAGGATTCACTATTGGAATCTACGTAACTGATTCGGTTCACGCTGGTATTAGACTTAGTGGGTATAACTTAGTAGCGAATAACACCGTGTACGGGAACACTTCCTATGGAATCAGAAATGAAGGAGCACTTGCGGGGGTTGCTGGTACTTCCATCAACAACACATTTCAGAACAACCTGTCGATCAACAACGGCCTGAGTCTGGGAGGCTTCCCGAATGAACTGCTTGCACAGCAGGGTGGCCAGAATGACGGGACGGATGGAAGCGGTAATGTCTATACCTATAATGGATTCGGAGTCGCCGCAGCGAACTTTATACAGTGGGGAACCGGGACGTATTTTGCCACCTACTCATCATGGGAAACTGCTGCTGGAAACTGCGGTACTACAGGTTGCTCTAATTCGCTCCAGTCAGACCCGATGTTTACTAACCCAAGCGGCGGTATCTTTACACTCCAGGCAGGCTCCCCGGCTATAGGAGCGGGACTCTATATCTCTGGCGTAAGTACGGCAAATCCGCCAAATATAGGAGCCAAATGACGGGCTCTCTATAGAGATGTGAATTTTAGTACACTTGTGGCATGGCCTACTTGCCACAACTTAATCCACAACCCATTGGCGCGGTTACTGTAACCACCCCAGGAACCCCTGTTCAGCTTACCAGTACCCTCCAGACGGTAGTCGTTGGATCGGGATTTCTGGTCAGCGATGCCGCTACGCACGTTCCCTGCAACAAAATAAACCTCAACGCCATCGCGGCCAATACGGGAAGCGTCTACATCGGCCAGCAGACTATGGTCCGATCAACCCTGGCTGGCGTGATTGCCGTTCTCGCCAAGGGAACCGGGTTGTCGATTACTCAGAACGTAGCCCTAAATACGTATGACCTCAGTAAGCTCTATATCGATGCTGACTCGGGTGGGGATGGTTGCTACGGTAGTATAGATACTGTTTAAGAATCAATAACTTGCAATATGATTCTTAAAGTAACATCTGCGATTATTTCTCTCCTGGTTACCGGCTTCCTCTACGCCAATACGTTTCAGGTAACTGCCAGTTTCACCCAGCCTTCCAGTCGTTGCCAGAACGTCGCATGCGCTGCCCCCGTGACCGCCCAATTCGAGTACACAGCGCCTGTCATGGATGTTGGTACGCCTACCATGCTGCAACTGACACCGGATCAGATCGCGGTGGTATGGAATGCTGCCTGTGCCGCGTATGTTTGCGCCAACGAGAATCTTTATTCTCTGTTCAGTATCTTTGGCACTCCGACACTCGGAAACTTTGTTTTTTACTACACGCTGTTTGGCGTAAGCCAAAGCGTCCAGCAGTCTATATCAGGAGCGGTTTTTACTTCCTACGACGGCATAACGACTATTTATACAGGTAATGGCGGAACTTTGGCCATCGTGGATTTGAATATCACGCCTCCGCCGCCGCTGCAAATCTCTTTTACCGGGATGATTAATGCCCAGTGGGCCGCGATGGGCAATTCTCAGTGGGCAGGCATGGTGAATTAATGCGATTCAAAATCCTACTAAGCTTTTTATTTCTGGCTATTGTCCCGGCTTTCGCCCAATACGCTCCGTCTCAGTGCGGGTCTTCCATCTGCGCGGCGGAGCTTAATTCCAAGACTACCGGGCAGAGCGCCAATGGGGCGGCCACGGGGACCTCAACGCCCGGCAAAGACTTCTGGAATAACGCTGCCACGGGCGCTTTGCAGTGGAGCACGGCAACCAATACCTGGTCAGGGTCGATGGCCGTTGCGGTCGGGAAAGCGTTTTCTGTTAATAACACGCTGACTTTCACCGGTACGGACGGGTCCAGCGTGGCCTTCGGGGCGGGCGGGACGGTGCTTTATACCAACGGCAACGCTGCCACGGCAACCGCGCTGGCGAATAACCCGGCAGACTGTGCTCCCAATAACTTCGCCGTCTCTATAGATACGGGAGCAAATCTGACTTGCGCTCAGCCGTCTATCTCGGCGGGTGTTTCCGGCCTCGGAACCGGGGTGGCGACTTTCCTGGGGACCCCTTCGGGCGCGAATCTGGCCTCGGCTATGACTACGCCATTGCCGGTCAGCGGAGGCGGTACTGGGCTAACAACCGCTACCGGACTGGTACGCGGCTCCGGAAGCGCCATGAGTGCGGCGGAACTGACAGGAGACGCCACTACCAGCGGCAGTAACGCCGTCAGCGTCGTCAGGCTAAACGGGACTTCCCTGGCTGGCCTTGCCACCGGACTGCTAAAGAACACAACAGGCACAGGCGTCCCTGTTATTGCCGCGTTCTCTGATATTGTCGCGCTCTGGAGCGGCAGTTGTTCATCGAGTACCTACCTGAACGGCGCGGGCGCGTGCGCGGCTCCACTAGGTTCCGGTACGGTCAACAGCGGCACGGCCACGCACCTGTCCTACTACGCCACCACGACTAACGCCGTCAGTGACGCAGGAGCGGACTTCGTTTACAACGGCACGCATACCTGGACTCTGGGAGCTTCCGGGATTCTGGATTTGAGCGCCGCGTCGGTTACCGCTGGTGTCAAGATCCCTGCTGGTGCCGGGGCCGCGCCAACCGCCGATGACTTTATAGCATTCGATACCACGGCTCATAGGCCAGTCTGGGGCGGTAATGGCTCCACGCTCTACGCCGTGATGACGGCGGACCTCGGTACAGGGGTCGGAACGTTCCTGGCTACCCCATCCGGTGCCAACCTGGCTTCAGCACTCACCACGGCCCTGCCTGCGAGCAAAGGCGGTACTGGGCTGACCAGTTTAGGAACCGGCGTAGCGACTTTTCTGGGAACTCCTTCCGGTACGAACCTTGCTTCGGCGCTGACTACTCCGCTTACGGCGGCAGGTGGAGGCACAGGGGTATCTAATACCGCGACGTTGACACTGGGGTCCAGCAACCAGAACTGGGCGACACTTGGGACCGGCATCGTCAAGAATACGACGACCACGGGCGCTATCAGTGATGCCGCGTCGTCGGATGTGATTAGTCTCTGGACCGGAACCTGTTCCAGTTCTACGTATCTCAATGGCGCGGGCGTCTGCACTGCGCCTTCCGGCTCCGGCACCGTAAACAGCGGGACTGCCACTCATCTCGCTTATTACGCCACGAGTACGACGGCAGTAAGCGATGCCGGGGCGGATTTCACTTTCAACGGAACCCATACCTGGACATTAGGGGCGTCAGGAATTTTCGATCTCAGCGCAGCGTCCGTTACGGGCGGGCTGAAGATTCCATCGGCAGCAGCAGCAGCGCCCACGGCAGACGGATTATTTGCCTTCAACACTACTACGCATCGCCCGGCATGGGGCGGCAACGGGGCTACTTTATCAGCCGTGATGACAGCGGACCTCGGAACCGGCGTAGGAACGTTTCTCGCGACTCCTTCGGGCGCTAATCTGGCATCGGCGCTGACAACACCGCTGCCGTCTACTGCGGGTGGAACGGGCGTCTCCAATACGGCATCGCTTACGCTCGGCAGTTCCAATGTCAATTTGGCGACCCTGGGAACCGGGATCGTGAAAAACACAACCACGACCGGTAATTTAACAGATGCGGCGTCTTCGGATGTGATCGCCCTCTGGAGCGGTACCTGTTCATCTTCCACTTATCTCAACGGCGCGGGCGCGTGCGCGGCCCCAGGCGGATCGGGAACCGTCAATAGTGGCACGGCGACACATCTTGCTTACTACGCGACCAGTACTAACGCCGTCAGCGATGCCGGAACAGACTTTACCTACGGCGGAGTGCATACCTGGACATTAGGGTCGGCGGGTATATTTGATCTGAGCGCCGCTTCGGTGACCGGAGGATTGAAAATTCCATCTGCCGCAGGGGCCGCACCTACCGCTGACGACTTTATCGCGTTCAACACCACTACTCACCGTCCCGCCTGGGGAAGCAATGGGTCAACTTTATCGGCTGTAATGACGGCAGACCTGGGCACCGGAGTCGGTACATTCCTCGCAACTCCGTCCGGGGCCAACCTGGCTTCGGCACTGACGACACCACTCCCCGCAAGTGGAGGCGGCACTGGTATCACTAGTTTAGGAACCGGCGTTGCGACCGCGCTGGGCAATGCCGTATCTGGATCGGGAGCGATTTGCCTGGCATCCGGATCATCTTGCATTGGAGCGGTTAACACCGTTGCTTCCAGTTCTACCCCGGCGTTTAACCTGGCACTTGGCAATACTCAGTACGTATCTTCCTTAGCCACTAATGCCTCTCCCACATTCAGTAACATCAGCACCGGAGGGAAATGGACTTTTATTATCTGCAATAACAGCACTGGTAACTTTACCTGGACGTGGCCCGCTTCAGTTCACGCCGGAATGACCATCGGTGTCAATGCCTCAAAGTGCAGTTCACAGTCTTTTACATCCCCGGACGGAACAAATCTCTTCGCCGATAACAACGGGGTTATTAATCAATAACATGAAACGTTTAATTGTATTGCTTCTGCTCAGTTATCCCGCTTTCGCGGCTTCGTACTTTGTGTCTCCGACCGGCAGCGATTCCGCCGCTGGTTCCTCGGGCGCTCCATGGCTAACGTGTCAGAAAGCTGCGCAAACCATGGTGGCAGGAGATACCACTACGGTCCTCCCCGGAACATATATCAATACGGGACAAGGCGGTTCATGGAACGGCACCAGCGACAACTGGGCCTGCCAGTTCGCCAACTCGGGAACGTCCGGTAACGTCATTACCATGCAGTGCCAAACCCGTGGCACGTGCATCTTCGACGGCGGAGTCACGTGCGGGGCAGCATGCGACTATAACGCCACCAACGGAGCCCGCGAATATATCTCTACCGGTGGGCACAATTACATAACTATTACCGGGTTTATTATCCAGAACACCGGCAACGACGGCATCCACGATGCTGCTAACACGTCAACTAACGTCACGGTTCAGCAGTGCGAGATACGTCAGATAGGCCAGCATAAGAACTCACTCGATGCGCCAGGGAACGGAATCGGGGAAGAGGGGGTGTATCTTAATACCGGCAACACCGGATGGACCTTCGACGCCGACAGTTTCCACGACATTGGGCGCACATCGAACAGCGGACAAACATTGCTTCACTTCGATCATGGCCTTTACGCAGGCGGCGGTACGCTTACCGTCAGCAACAGCATTTTCTATAACATCACAGAAGGCTGGTGCATGCAGATCGACGGCGGCAGCACGATCCATATCTATGGCAACACGTTCTACTCGACGTGCGGGCCGTATACAAACACTAGTGAAATCGGGGCTGTCGAACTGTGGAGCAATAACACCATCACGAGCATATCCTTCCAGCAGAATATCTTTTATTCTCTTACTAATGGCTTCGGAGGTTTTGCGCTGGGCACGTTCTCTTATACCGGCGTGGGAACCAACCTGTTCGACTACAACGACATCTACGGACCAGGCCTGAGCGCCACGACCATCGTTCAAGGCGGAACTCCCGCCAACTGGACTAACGGCACGCACATCATCAGCGCCAATCCGGTTTTCGTGAACCCCACAAGTTCCAACTTTGCTCTGACGCTGGGGAGCGCGGCTATTGGGGCTGGCGCAAACTTGCTGAGCCATGATTATCTGCTGAACGCCAGAGGCAACCCCAACGACATCGGCGCATATCAGTATCTGTCATCTGCTGTTCCGCAACTGGTTTCCATCAACGGAATAAGTCAACAGGAACTCGGGGGGCCGTTGCCAATCTCGTTTATCGGGACGGCAGGGCTGAGCGCTACGCCGCCTCTTTTCGTCAACCCATCCGGCAATTTCACCTGCCCAAGTTGTACAACGAGCGGTTCCACCAACCCCGGTAACCTGTATTCGCAATGCGTACCGGACGGAGCTACTGACAACACCACCCAAATCGCTAACGAAATTGCATCTCTGGTAGCGGGCAATGGAGGAAGCCTGATCTTCCCGGCAGGAACTTGTCTCACCGGCCCGCAGACAGTAAATAACAACGTCGTATTTCGTGGCGCTGGAAGAACCGCCACGACCCTTAAGCTCAAGAATAGCTCCAACGCCAGTTTCTTCAAAGGCTCACTCAATGGCTACGGTGGCACTCAGGTAAATAAAGCGGCCTCTTTCGGATCAGGGTCATCGACCGCCAATACGGGGTTCGGTTTCTATGACATGACTGTCGATGGAAACTACTCCAACCAGACCGGAACGAGTCACTGTCTGGTAGTCTACGCCGACGATTATATTCTCCAGAACGTGACCTTTCAGAACTGCCTTACCGAAGGTATCTATGCAGACTTCAACGGGTCTCTGCCAAACAATCTACACGTCCTCTGGGAAAACGTAATTGTCCACGACTCCCATGATGCGGCTGGTTCGGGGATGATTCTCGCAGGCCCTACCGATGTGCAGATCAATAATTGCTTCTCGCACAGCAATACCGGAAACGGCATGGAGCTTGCACCCAATGCGGGCGCGATTCTGTTGGTCAATTGCCATTTCTTCGCGCCGGGGTCTCCTGCCAGTGGGTTCGTCGGAGGAGCCGTCAACCTTCTCGTTGAGGGAGGATTCAGTTCATGCATCAACTGCGAAGCGGAAGGCTCCAACTACGCGAATGTAGTCGTTCTGGCGTCCTACTTCACCTGGAACGGCGGTCTGATATACGGCATCGGAGGACAGCCTACTTTGCAGGTATGCGGCCTGTGTATCGGGCAAGCGGCTGGCAACACGCCGATTCCGGGACAAGTCAATCAGTCTGGCGGAGTAACCACGCTGGCGGGAGGGAGCAACGTAACCGCTCACACTCATTTCTACCTCAACAACCCACAAGTGAATTTCGCCGCTTCCAATGGTTACTCGATCATCGACGGCGATATGAATCAGGCTAACGGGACTGCCTACTATACGGGCACGCCAGCGGCCACCGATGTAATAAACTTATACGGTCAGGGGTTAACCGCAACCGGGGCTCAGTCAACCGGTAGTTGGTCCAAAGATTACGTCAACGCCTTCTCCGCGTTCACGGTTACCGGACCCAACGGTGACGTGTACAACGTGAACACTTTCAGCAACCCCGGTTTTGCGCAATACCCGAACGGCACCAGTTTGCAGGGATTCTCAGGAAACTACAGCGCTCAAACATGGCTGTTTGGGAACAACGGCATTCAGGCAAACACGACAACGTTTGGAAGTCTGGCAACTTGTAATTCCGGGAACGAGGGCCTGATAAAACCAATCACAAACTCATCTACGAATACATGGGGAGCCACAATCAGCACAACCGGAACTGATCATGTGCTTGCATATTGTGACGGTACACAATGGACAGTGATGGGAAAATAATAAAAGTATTGGATTTTTGAAACTAACTAAGCAGATACAGCAACGTAAACTAAGTTAAAATTATCACATGACACTAGCAGAACTAATGGCTGGAGACGGTGCCACTACTGGCTGTAACGGAGCCTACGGGCAGCCGGGCGGAACGACTTTGCTAAACTTTACTACGACCCTGAATAATGGCTATCTTCTCATCGAAGTCTTTCAAGTGACTCTTATAGACGGCGCATGGGTCCCACAGAACGGCGACCTGAGCGTATACACGGTACTTTCCGATGGACGGATTCTAACCGATTCGGATAATACCCTGGACGCAAACGGAAATAACCTGGCGATTCAGAGATACCGGCTGCCGTGCCTATTCGGGGATGCCGTAAACACTACGACAACCACATGGGAATCCAGTGTCGCGGGCGGCGGAGAGTGGGACTGGACAGGATCAGGAGACACAGCGGTAGACAACGGAAATTATTATTTCCAGGTGCAATCCAGTTTCGATGCCGAAATACAGAACGGCAATATATTTCAGCAATATGGCGACACGACTCCAGGTGGTTCAGGCGGAACTGAGAATATCAGAACTTGGTTCGTCAACGGCATTTGCACCGAGTATGCTTCGCAGTCGAATGGCGGAGCAGTGTTCCATCCCGTACGAGTTGGAAACCGGGTCTGAGTTTATTGATACAATAGTAGACATGAAAAGATTTTATGTCTCTGCGGCGCTGCTCTCCTGCGCGTGTTTGGTATTAACCGCCTGTTCGGCTTCCACGGCGCTGGATATCGCAACAGCAGTCATCACGGGCGAAATGGCCGGGGCAATTGCCTCCGGTTGGACTCCCGGCGTTACCTATGGTGATGCGGCACTCGAAGCCGTGTCCTGCATTGGAACTGAGTACAACAGTGCCGACGCGGCGGCCCTAAAATACGTCGCCTACACTGCCTGCGTGGTCTCGGCAGAACAGACGATTCCCACCGGCAACGGAACCCAGTTAGCCATCGTCGCCGGTATCAACGCGGCCCTTAACGTGCTTTTGATCTCAGAAGGAGCGCAGCCAGTTCCTCCGGTATCAGTAGCAGTGAGAGCGCATGCGGCGTCTGTTCAGCGGGTCAAGCAGTATGACGGACACAAGCCTTCGTTAATTGTTCGCCATGAAGTGAACGACTCAATAAAACACGCGCGGCTCGCAAAGAAATAGCAGCAGGAGACAAAAGACAACATGGTCAAGACTATCGAAAGCAATGGCATGACGTTTCGCCTTGGCCGTAAGCGTCCCTTGGCTCCGCGCCCGCGCATCAAGTTCGGTGACTACGCCGATGCGTCTCTTCCAGCGCCTCCAGTCTCCTGCGATTACCGCCCAGCGGCGGCCAGTGTCCTGAGTAACATTTACCTGAATGACAAACTGGGTGATTGCGTTATTGCCGGTTGCGCCCACGTCTTCGGCGTGCTCACAGGGAACTCCGGATTAGCGCCCGTGACGTTCACGGACGACCAGATCGTTCAGATGTACTCCGCTATCGGCGGATACGTTCCCGGAGATTCGGCAACTGACCAGGGCTGCGACGAAGAGACGGCACTTAACTACGTCCAGACTTCCGGCTTCTGCGGTAATAACATCGTCGGATGGATGTCAGTGGATGCAACGAATCCCACTGAAGTCAAACAGGCTCTCTGGTTATTCGAGAACCTGGTATTCGGCGTAGAACTTCCGGATGCCTGGATCACTCCGTTTCCGTCTGCTTCTGATTTCGTCTGGGACGTAGCGGGCGACCCGGACCCCGGTAACGGTCACTGCTTCGTTGGCACGGCCTATGACGCTACCGGAGTAATCATCGATTCGTGGGGAATGTCCGGGACTGTGACCGAAACCGCCGTTGCCAAGTATGCCGCGCGTGGAGCGGGCGGGCAGTTGTTCGCTATGTTCAGCCAGGAATCCATCGACCGTGCCACGGCTAAAGCTCCCAACGGGTTCGACTTTACTACGCTTCAGTCCGACTTCTCTGCGATGAAAATATAAATAAATATATGACATCCGAAGAAGCGGCAAAAATCATCGTAGGCAAAGACAGGTACAGGGCCGAAGAATTACTGGACAACATCAGGCCCCTGGCAGAAGATTATTTGTTTGTGTTGGCTGTGCTAAGAAATATAGATACCTGGTCGCATCTGGAAGACTGCCCCACTATCGCCCACTCGGCCATCGAAGCAATGAACCAAAAGTCTCTATAGAGACGTCTAACTTAGTATCCCTTGTAGGCAATCAGATAAAGAATCAGAGAAGTTGAGATAATCACGCACGAAAGCATGATCCAGATAGTTGAGTTTTTTCGGGAATTCTCTGCTTCCAGAAACTGACACCGATCCTGAAGGTCCATGATATGCATGGAAGCGCTGGCACTGCTCTTAGCATACTGGTCTTTGAGTTCAGCCGGTAGCACTCCCAGCGCATGAAGACGGATATCATCAGGGGCGGTTGGCATTTATTTATTTTCCCGTTCTTCTACGTATCCGCACTTGGAGCAAGCCCGCGCCGTAACCGGGTCCGGGGTGCCTGGTTTCATGGGATGATCGCGCCACGGCGACATACCAATCTGGCCGCACTTGGGGCAGGTCTTCATTGGCTTCCGTTAGCCCCGTTACCTTCGGAATACCACTCGGAAGAAAAATGCGCCTTTGTTCGTTCGATCCCAGGCATACAGGAACGGGACTCGCCTGTTCGGCTGGCTTCGGTCAGCGCATCTCGGCTAACTGCTATGATCCCGTGCTTCGATAGTTCCTTTATAACCAAGCCGTAGCTTAAACCCACCTGTTTGCAAATCTTGCTGATGCAGAGCCCATAGATGCCAAGTTCCACGGCGCGTTTCAGTTTCGCCGCACGCTCGGTTTTCTTGTGTTCAGACTGGGATTTCAGAGCTTCTTCCAGAGCTTCTTTTTTACTTAGCATCATTTAACTCACAGCTCACACTACTTAACCCAGGTCTTGCTGCGGGCATTGAATTTACCAAGTTCAGTTTTTATGCGTGCTACATCGTAAGGGCTCATTACGCGCAGACTCTGGAGAACCTGTTTCGCCAAATCCCCGGCATCCATTGACTTGGCATCGTAGGTACGGCATGGAGATGTTAACTCTATTATGGCCCCGGAAGACAACATAATACTGGCTACCCATCCGTCTTTGGAATCCAGGAGTTTAGCTCTGTTTTCGTCATATTGAATTTTAGTCGCCGTGTTGTACTGGACACTAAAGCCAGTGGGGAATCTGACTGTGATCATTTTATTTATTTTTTAGCTTCCTGGCGAGTCTTGCAATTCTCAGTTTCTGACACGAAGTACACCGAACCTGGTTGGGAGAACCAGTCTCAAACACAGCCCCTGCCGGGCACTCAATTCCATTGTCACCTATGCAGTTTCTGGAGATTTTATTGTTTACCTGGTATCCGGTTGCGATAGGGGTTCGCTCAGTCGTCATATTTAATAGTTTGGCACGGAGTTACCCGGTCCGCTAATCGTGAGTCTTTGCTGCGGGTTCCGATAACGGCTCTGCATCGCAGGAATATTTCTGTAACTTCGCGCGCACCCATTCGAGTTGCTTGCGGCTGACATTCGCGCGGTCATCAACAAAAGATTGGTAGACCCTCTGCCAGGTTGTAGGCTTCAGTTCGTTAATCATCTATTCCTTTGCTGCGCGTTCCGCTACAGCGGAACCGGAGGTTTTGGCGGGATTGCCACGCCTCTGCCGTCGTCGGACCAATGAATGCGTGTGCGGGTAGGAAGGAATAACCGCAGGGCGTTTTTGGCACCGCTCATACTCCTGAACCCGACCGCCACAACAGCCCCATTTAACATCCCCCACCAGCCCATCATCGCGGTTCCCACTTCAACTTCATACTTGACCGCAGGCAGACTCTTATTCGCCACTCTTCTCCTCTTTCTTCCATTCCCCGGCTCGGGTACGGGATTCGAGAATATATAGATCGCCTTCGACTTCAGGGCGCTGGTCATATATGCCCGTGATCGGCTCTCCATCATCGCTCCACGCAACCCGCCACTCCTTCGGCGCTTCCGATTTCCCGCGCTCCAGTTCGGCGATGCGTTGCTGCTGCTCCTCGATAATGTCGAGAGCGCGGGGGAGGGATGTACGGGCGGAAGCAATGAATGGACGATCTTGCCAGCGGGTAAATGCGGCGATCAGGCCGGAGCCAAGCGAATCATCAGGCCCATAAACGCGCGGATTGCCATTGACTCCTTCATGCCACGGTCCCGGCGTGGCATTGGTGCACAACTCCCGCTGCTCGGCCACAAAGGCGGCGATCTCGCTACCAGTTAGCATTTTTGTCTTTCCCCTCTCCATAAGTAGTCCATGCGGCCCAAAGGGAGATTGGCCCAAATAGTGAAGCACATATATTATCCAGCCGCTCTCCTATGGTCCATTTCCAGCGTTGCTTCCGGTAATATCCTCTCACGATCCGATATGATAGTAATCCACAGTAAACCCACAAGGCGATAGCTAGCACAAAGGCGGCGATCTCGGAGGGGGTCATCGGGAAACCGCCATTCCAATTTCAAAACCGATTAACAGGCAGGCCAGCGCGATACCACCGGCAGCATACCAGTGAACCATTGATTCCCCGCATTCATCGCACTTCACTTTGTCCCTCCCAGTTTGGACTTGATGCAGTTGCACCCGGCTGGAGCCGATTCGAATAATGCAGCAAAATCTCTCCCCCCCCCCACACTCTATCTTCCGCTTAGCCATTCCTCTAATACGACCATAAAGACCAAAAGTATATATGCCGCCGCGCAATAAATCGCCATCCAAACCACCCAAAAAATTGGGTTTGAAGTCTTGGCTCGGATTGACAATAATATGCCTACCATTGTCATCGTTATCGCTGCTATTAAGGCCAACAAGGCCAACTGTCTCTATAAAGGTGAAATAAATTCTCCATCTAGTCCCCTTCATCCCTGCCGCTCCTCTCCGGGTCTTTGCTCAGCACTTCTATCCATGCGCTTTTGGTTATCAGCCAGCCTTTGATTGGCTGCTTCCGGCGCGTACGTTATAAATCCCAAAATAAACATTATTAGTATTCCATCGAGAGGTCTTTCCGAAATTATTGTAGTTGCTAATCCAAATCCAAACGCGAACCACCGAAACCTCGGCAGAAACTTCAACATCATTGGAACTGTTTTCATCCCTGCCGCTCCTCTCCGGTTCCCCGGCCCGCTTTGCGATCCTCCAAAGCTCTCACTCGGTCCACCAAGTAGCCAACAATAGCACCTAAAATTAGCACCATGAAAGCGAGAAAAATAATTGCAATTGTTACTCCTCGATCAACCATGGTTGTTTCCCTCCGCGTCGGCCTCGGGTTGCGGCGTCCCTTCCGTGAGGGCCAGCGCAGCGATTACCACATGCGATAAGCACCGTTCGTCGCTGCACGGCTGAGGGACCATCTCGCGTCCCTTCTGCTTGAATACCCGGTAGCCGACCCGGCAGACCGCGCAGTATCCGCTGTCAATCTGTGGCGTGTGCTTCCAGATCTTGACGAGGGCCTCCCTGAGTGCCTTTACCTGCTCCCGCAGCGTATCTACCCCTGTAATGGCGAGTAGTCTGCGCTTGCGGTCAATAGCATCCCCCTGAAGCTTCTCGTCATCCTCAATCACATAGGAACTCCATAGCATCTCAAAATGCGATTCAGGGTCACCGATATGTTCTTCAAGTTCCTTTACCTGCTCCCGCAGCGCATCCCGCTCCGATTCTGAACGCAACGAGACTTCTATCGCCCGTTCGGCGCGTTCATGAGCGTCTGTTACTTTTACGTTCAGTTCCGCTTCTTTGATGCGCGCCTCAGCAATTGCTCCGGATCGGCAAAAACCGCACGGTAGATTGGAAGGAACAGAAAATCCGGTATCCTGGCATTCAAAACAGGTTCCGGGTGGGAATATGACCTCGATTGGGCGTCCCGGCTTCAGGCAGTTGAAGCACCGGCTATCCGGCGGCAGAGAAAACGTTCGCTGGCCCGTGCATTCGCAAAATTCACTTACGGTGCGCCGCTCGGCCACTATGGGCTGCTCCCGCGCCAGTTCCATTTCCAGTTGCTGCCCTGGACTCATATATGTAGTGGCTGCGTTCGCCGTGGCCTGTGCGCTCGCTGACCAGTAAGATTCCTGATCGATCTGGCTGCCGCACTTCGGGCAATACTTCCAAAACCCGTTCCGAGAAATCCCACGCCCGCATTCACACCACACAAGATCGCGGGTCAGGCATGAGTCACCAACATGCACCTTAACGGAGCGCACTTCTTCCTCGTCGCGGGAGGCGCGACCGGCTTCCCATGCGGTACGCAAACGGTCCACGATATCAGTTCCCCGCTGATCCAGTTGCACCGGTAATAAGTACCAGTCTTTGAACGTCTCCGGCTTGTGGCTCACGGCTTGCCTCCTTGCTCTGATTGGTAGATCACGTTACTTGGGAGGATTTACGCAACTGACATTTCCGCCGTTGAATACCGGGATATGTCCAGCCTTAACACAGTCTTTGGCGACTTCCTGCTCCAGTGCAAACACTTCTTTCTGATTCTCCATAGCGGCTTTCTGCTGTGTCTCCTGCAACGTCATCTGGGCCGCCTGCACGTTGGCACTGACTGCACATGTCGGATTTACTTCTTTGTGGGTTGCCTGGTAGATATTAAACCCACCGGACAAACCAATAATAATGGCCAGCGCGAGGCCGACACTATCTGAAACTCCCTGGGTCTTTACGATTACCTCCTGCTCATCTTGTTCGTCTTGTTGTTGGTTTATTTCGGTATTGTCGTTCATAGTTTAATTGTATACGGATATATTATATGTGTCAAGCGACCCAGTAAATTTATTTATTTCAGTGCCCGGCGTAGCTGGATTTCTACGGCTACGTTTCTGTTGCTTCTGGTTCCGCCCAGGCAATCATGCTCTGTATCATGCTCTGTGATGCATCCCCGTTCCCAGGCTTCCCGCAGTTCCGCCACGTGCTCCAGTGCCGCCTCCACTGCTTCCGTTAATACCAGGTATCTGGCAGCCGACTTGCCCCGCTCATACTCCAGTGTCTTCTCTGCCGTCCAGAAGTTACTCATGGCTTCTCCCCCCCCATCTATCATTTACTAGCACGGTTCGTACTTCAGTTCCCTATGCGTCTCGGCGGTCGTTCCAGGCTGCAAAGTCGGACGCTGGTCAACTTCCCCGCCACCCCCCGCTTCTCCCCCGCCACCCTCTTGTTTCTCTTGTTTCCTTGGCGGCCTGACCCTCGCACGGTTCCAATATGGCGATTTACACTTCGGGCATTGCACCGGATTCTCTACCCGCGCTACCCACGTTTCCCCGCATCTTTTGCATCCTAGTTCCGTCATCTACGGACATGATAACAGGTTATGTTCTACGGAGTCAACCTGATATTATCATCATAACATATGAGTATCTTCTTAGTTTCTGGAGTCTCTTTGTATTTTTTGTGACATGGCGGGAGTGGGACAATCCCCCTTCCCCACCCCCTCCTCGGACGCATGCCCACCCCCTGGTTATAGATATGCCACCGGTTCCGGTCTCTGGCAGCAACGTCTTGGCACCCAGACGCCTCCTTTGCGACGGCGGAGGTCCCGCATTGGCAACAAAGCACTTAACACGACTGCATAGATACGTACGATCAATCACTGGTACTCGGGTACTAGTCAATAAATGAACCTAGAGTACTATAGGTATTCAGGCGATACGCTGGTAAGCTCGTTTCAGGAGCCAAAGAGATGCAAGCCGAACATGATCAATACTGCGGGTGCGATAGCTGTATGTCTATCATTCTAATAGCGCCATACGCTATAGTCCGCAAAGGCCCGTTAGGGTTCGCAGTCTACGACGATAACAACGATATCGTGTTCACCACACCAAACCAGATCGAAGCCGAATCATACGCAATGGAGATCAAATGAAACGCCTATCACACCAGGCCATCGAACGCGAAGCGAAACAGTTCCTCCCGCTACACCTGAAACTGGGAGTCGCTATGTACAATCGAATCAATAAGAAACAGGAGAATCGCCGTGAAACAAAGTAACGATAAGAGAGGGGGGGCGGGATTGTCCCGCACGCCGAAAACAGGGAAACAGACCGAAACAGGGAAACAGGGCATCCGGAAGCCGTGCGGTTGTCCTGGTGATCTGGCACCTGGTGTTCATCGGGACACGTGCCAAGCCTCTAAGAAACCAGTAGTAAAGGTGCCAACTGAGCACCCGTTACCCGCCAATATGTTTGTGGTGCGTGGTCTGACTACCGAAGGAATCGAGGTATGGTACACGGGACGTGCTGGAACTGAGTTCACGAGCACTGATCAGGTACAAGCCTTTACCTACACAACAGTTGGAGTATGCACGGCGTAAGGCTACCTTTCTTAACACTATGACTGAATTACATGGGATACGGTTTATTGGCGTGCCTGCGTCCGAGATGCCAGCCGCGCCCGAGTGTCATGCCTGCTGCAAGACTGGCAACCTGGTAGCCATCAGTGCTGGTGAGAACCCCATTATGATGTGTGCTGAGTGCTCGTCTGATACGGTGTTTGTGGCACGTATACTGGGGCGCTATGGACTTGCGCCCGCGTCCGAGACGGTAGTTTCGGCCCCTGCCAACGTCTCCACCGATGTCTGGTACGCCATCGAATACAGCCGCACTGGTGCCGACGACTGGTTCCCCGCATCTGGGACATTCGACACCGAAGCAAGCGCCCGAGCCGAAATGGTAGCCCTCGCCAGCGTAGAACCTAGCGGCCATGGCGACGAGTACCGCATCGTTCGCAAGACTCTCACCACGGAGGTTATCAGCTAGCCATGGCCACCATACAAGACCTCCGCGCCGTCCTCCCGCAGCTTTCCCCACGCGACCAGGACTTCGCCCGCAACCTGCTCGTGGCTTCTGCCCGGTATGGATCGCTTACACCAAAGCAAGCGCCATGGGTGGATACCCTCGTTAGCCGCGCCCGCTCGTCCGCCGTTCCAGCCGCGACCGTCAGCGTTGGCGACTTCCGCCCCGTCGTTGCTCTGTTCGAACTGGCATCACGCAAGCTCAAGTTCCCCAAGGTCCGCCTGCTATGCAATGGCCTGCCGGTCATCCTGTCGCTTGCCGGTACGCAGTCCAAAGCCCCCGGAACCATCAACGTAGCTGGTGAAGGTCAGTATCCAGACCGCGCCTGGTATGGCCGCGTTACCCCTGCCGGTGCCTGGGAACCTGCCCGCAACATCGAGCCCGGCATGCTCGAATCCCTCACGGGGTTACTCGTAGCGTTCGGCTCAGATCCCAACGCAACCGCAGCCGCTTACGGTCGCGCTACCAATTCCTGCTGCTTTTGCGCCCGTGAGTTAACTGACGCCCGGTCTGTCGCTGCCGGGTATGGTCCGGTGTGCGCGGAACACTATGGGCTCACAGCACAATGGGAATCTGCTGCCCGCACGGCAGCCCAGCCCACCAGCAATACCGAGTCCACTGCGGAGGTCTCCCGGTGACCACCATGAATACCGCCAAACTCGCGGCAATAACCGCCGAAATCTATCAGTCAATGGGCCTCAGTGAACTGACTGACGAGCGCACCGACGAACTGATCACGAATCAACTCAATGATGCAGGAATTGATATCGATGAGGACGGCACGCCCGATTATTCCGAATGCGAGTACACCCGGCAGGCCGTTCGTCGCGCGCTGGAAATCTGGAGTGCGGAGGTATTTAAATGACACCAGCCGCATTCATAACAATCGCCTGCGGTGCCTTCAGCCTGCTATGGCTCCTGGACGGCGCTTTACTCAATGGCCAGTGGATCGGACAGGAAGGAAACGAAAAACAATGAGAACACCCGAACAAACAGAAGCACTTCAGAACGCCAAACCCGGCGACCACGTTGTTATGCGGCGTAGAGGGATTGAATCGCCGTACTTGCGCCGCATCACCCGCGTTACGCCCGCAATGATTTTCATTGGCACAGGTACATTTAGCCGCTACCACAGAGGGACAAACCAAAGACCACTTGGCCAACCAGTGGGCGGAATCGGTGAATGGATCGAACGAGTTGCCACGGCTGAAGAGGTTCAGGCCTCGACCGACCGCACGCGCCAGGAAGCACTGGCTCAGGCACAGCGAGAGAACTCCCGCGCCGCTATCTATGCCAAACGCGCCGAGCTTGCCGCGCTGTTCCCTTGGTCGGACGTGACTGTCAGCCACAACGGCGAGGACTCTTTTACCTTAGTCCTGGGCGATCTTACGGAGGCTTTAGTCCGCGATCTTGCCGCCGACATTACGGCCCGCAGCAAATGACTCCCGACCGTTTCCGGGCACGCGTGGATGCCATCGTTACCCAATCCACGCGCGCCCCTGCGCCAACCCTCACACGTGACCCGATCAACCGGCGATTAATCATTGCCTTTCAGGTCATGCCAGACAAGCCCACGTGCGCCATGATGCGCAAACACGGTTTCAAGTTCCGAGGCGGACCCGTTCAAGCTTGGGTACGCCCCATAACCCACACCGCAGTAGCAGCCGCATCAGCCATTATGGCTATGCTGGGAAAGACAGGAGAGTGAGAAAGATGACGTTAGCCAAGATACCCACATACGAATCGCTTCAGAATCTCATGTATACCGCTTACTATGCCGCAATCCAAGCCGATGACGCCTTCCGGATCGCACTGCAAAAGAAGTTCGGCCCACTGACTGGAGACATGCGTTACAAGTCTAAATCGTGGTTCGATAGTTCTATCGATGCCGCATTCGAGGCAAAGTGCGCAGCCGATGAAGCTTACCGTCAGGCCGTAGCGGAATTCCGCCAGTACTACTGAATAACCCAGCCATGACCGACCTATTGACCCTTATCCTGCGCCTGATCGGCCTGGAACCCGACGAACAGCGACACGAGCTAACGCCCCCGGTTGCCTCCCAGGTTCCTCACCCGCGCATCGGCCCGTCAGGAAAATAATCCAGCCATGCCACTAGGTAAACCAAAACTCTCCCGCCAGGAAGCCATAGAGATCATAAACTCTATGCCCTTCCTGGTGGCAACCGGGCAACATAATATCCCGCTTCCACGCCCTCCGGAATCGCCGTTAGTGGTTATGCTCGAATTCGAAGTAGCCAGCGGATCGCGGCGCTATAAGTTTGAGAAACAACCATTTAGCGTGCTCTCACGCATCACGCGCGAAGAGTACCTGGAAGCTGCTCCATGGGGATGTTGGGGTAAATTCTACTACCGGCTGTCAACCGACTGACATTACACAATGCCACTAGCACCGCCACTAACCAGCCCGGAGAGCGATATCACGGCAGCACGTAGAGTCTTAATGTCAGATTCGAGTCTTGAGATGCGCCGCGCCAGTGTATCGCGCTCCGATGTCGCGTTGCGCCTGCGTCTTAAGGACGTTACAAGCTGGTACGAGCAACCGACGACCTCCGCGATATCAGCAGGAGACGAATATTCGCCAGTATCGAGGAGAGACCTAACATGGTCACTCTTCAATGACTTGCTCACGAGTCCAGTATACCAAAATGCGCCCGGTGCAAGTGAAAATAATTCCCCGAATCCTGCAAATAACTATTGCGCTGGATTCTGCCATATGCTAAGATCATACACAGATATACCACGTCTTTATAAAGACGCTGAGAAACAGACAGGAGAAAGAAACAAATGAATCTGGTAGACAGCATTCGGGCAGCGAGGCGTTGCGGCGTGCCTCTGATAGTAATACGCACGGCTGACCCTAGCGCCGCAATCCAGCGTATCGAGAAATCACTACCAGCCAAAGAAGCCGAGACGCCTATACTCCAGTGGGATGTGGCGCGCGGCGCGGCTGGAGTAAATGAGTCCGGAGCCAAAGCCCTGGCTCAGGCGCTCAAAGACGCCGATATGGAGCAGCCCAGTACCACGAATCCAAGTGAATTCCTGGGATTCGCGCCAAAGCTGCCCGCGCCCGCGATTGTCTTCATGCTGAATTTGCACCGCTTCTGCACCGAAGACATCGGCTGTATTCAGTCACTCTGGAATCTCCGCGACGATTTCAAAGCTTCCAGAAAGACTATTATCGGCTTAGTCCCGGCAATCACCCTACCACCTGAACTATCCCAAGACGTACTGGTTCTGGACGATCCATTGCCGACCGACGCGGAACTGAAAGCCATCGCGGAAGACATTTTTACCAGCGCCCAGCTTCCGGCACCCGCCGCACCCGAGATGGAGCGGATCGTGGACGCGACTCTTGGACTGGCCGCGTTCCCCGCCGAGCAGTCTATGGCGATGAGTATCGCCAGAACCGGCATGAACATTGGGGAGCTTTGGTCCCGGAAACGCTCGCTCGTTTCTCAAACGGAAGGGCTCAGTATCGTCGCTCCTAGTCTGACTTTTGCCGATGTCGGAGGCGTCCGCAACATTAAAAAGTTCATGACACGAATTGCCACCGGCAAGAAGCCGCCACGCTGCTATGTGTTCATCGATGAAGGCGAAAAAGCCTTTGCCGGTAGCTCCGTTGGCGGAGGCGATACTTCCGGGGTTTCTCAGGGATTCCTGGGTAACATGCTGACCGAGATGCAGGACCGCAAATATCGCGGATCGATCTTTATCGGATTTCCGGGGAGTGCAAAGAGTCTGATAGCCCAGACCGTAGGCCCGACCTTCGGCGTCCCGACAATTCAGTTTGACCTCACCGGCATGAAGTCCAGTCTGGTAGGCTCCAGTGAAGCCAATCTGAGAAAAGCCTTTGCCACGGTGTACGCCGTCAGTCAGGGGAATGCTTTCTTCATCATGACGTGCAATTCAATCTCGACTCTTCCCCCGGAGTTGAAACGTAGGTATAAATCTGGTATTTTCTGGTTCGATTTGCCGGTATCTGAAGAGCGTACGGTTATCTGGGAACTCTACCTGAAACGCTACGCCAGCGACCTGGAAGGGCTGGACCTGACGATACCTAATGATGAGCACTGGACCGGAGCGGAAATATCAACCTGCGTGGAAAACTCAGCAACCATGCAGTGCTCTTTGATGGATTCCGCCGCGTACATTGTCCCGGCTTATTTATCCATGGGGGCTGACCGCGCCAACCGCCTGAGAGAGGAAGCTAACGACCGCTACATTTCCGCCAGCTATCCCGGCCCGTACCAGTACAAACGAACCAGCGCCACACCACAAGCCCGCGCCGCCCGTGCAATAAACTTCGAAGACGTTCAGTAGAAAGAGAGGGTATCTATACGCCGTGCAACCAGTTGATCACTAACACCACAGAATTTTCCGCAGGCACCGACATGGAGCTTATGCGCCAGGCCCTCACCGATGCCGGGTTTACCAGCTTCGAGTATCAGGGTGGACTTGCTTTTAACCGGACTGACAAGTACCGGGTAGGCGGAAAATTCGTAGCCGGGGTTTTCACGGTCACCGAAGGCACCGACGTTTCCAGCATCAAGCGCGCCTACAGCACCCTGGCCGTGAAGCAGGCAGCCAAGAAGATGGGATGGACGGTAAAGACCGACACCAAGGGCAAAATGCAAATATCAAGGAGATCATAAAAAGACATGGACAACTTAACGTTTGAACGCGCCAAGAATTTGTCAATCGATGTTTTGTCCGATTCACGGATTGCCATCGTTCTACATAGAGAAAACGAAATAGACGTAGCATTTTTGGCATCACCCGAACAAATCACCAAAATTATCGGCACATTACAGGATGTCTTAACTGAAGTAAAGGGGAAAACCGCATGAAAGAAGACATCATTTCCGTTGAAATCACCGATGAGGGTCTTGTGAAGTCAACGACCCCGACAATTAGCGCAGCCAACCATTCGTCAGCAGCCGAATTTTACAAGTTGCTCGCCCGGCTGACCGGAGGTCCGGTAACCATGAAGAAGAAGGACAAGACCACCGATCATCACCACCACGAGCATCAGCACGGAGGCCAGTAACCATGACACCGGAAGAGGTTTTTGAGAAAGTCGCACAAGCTATGACACTGGAAGAGATTTTGGAGAAAGTCACACAAGCCTATGACTGGGAAAATGATGCAGCATACAGCCGGGAAGAGGCTCTTTTGGTTAGCGCCGAGCGGGAAGCGGTTATTGAAGCGATCAAAGCCCACTGGAAATAATAATTGAATAGAAAGAGAGACAACAAAACCATGCCGACAACCAATCAAGACCTGAGATTCCTTGAGAAAGTCACCGCCGTAGCCGTCCGCTTCGGTAACCTGAGCTTTACCAAGAAGCTGCCGAAGTCCGCCGTAACGACCGAGAGCGACCCGGAGCGTGTCAGCGCATCGAAGCGCCTGCTCGACTGCCCGGAAGCCGACGCGATACGCAGCGAATTCACCCGCATCCGGCAGTTTGTCACCGCCCGGACCCTACCGAGCCCGTTCGGGAAAGGGGTTTACTTTGTCCCTAACACGCGACTCGAAGAAGTAGACAACGAACTAGACAACGCCAAAAAAGTCACCATCCCGGCCCTGGGAGAAGCGCTCATTGCCGTCTATGATATTGTCCTCGACAAAGAGCGCACGGCCTTGGGTCCCAACTTCGCCGTAACGGATTACGACACGCCCGCTGAGATACGGGAGCGGTTGAGCGTGGAGTTCAGCTATATGACGTTCGGCGTCCCTCAGAACCTTCCGGAACAAATTCTTAGCCGTGAGGCCGAGAAACAGCGCCAGCGGCTTGTGGAGTCCGTGGACGTGATGCAGACGCTACTGCGCAACGAGATGGCGAAACTGGTAGAGCACGCCATAGATAAACTTAGCGGGACAAAAGACAACGGGAAAAAATCTTCATTCAAGAATTCCCTGGTGGGAAATATCCGGGAATTCCTGGCTTTGTTTGCCGACCGCAACATTACCGACGATACCGAGATGAAGGCCCTGTGCGACAAAGCCGCGCAGTTACTGGAAGGTGTGGACCCCCAGGACCTCCGCGACAAAGAACCACTCCGGGAATCGGTCGCCCGTGGCTTCGCAGAGATCAAGCAAGCGCTCGACGGCATGTTAGTTCCCCGTGGATCGCGCGTAATCACGTTCGAAGACGAGCCGGAACCGGCAGAAGTCGCAGCGTAGTTTTTCACGTCCGCCAGCGTCTCTCTAAAAGACGTTGGCGGGAACACAGCAACAAACCAGAGAAAGAGCAGAGAAAGAGAGAAACAATCATATGCCAGCAGCACAGAAACGCAAACGTATACCGGTACTGCCGTTCAATGTTTCGACAACCGCAGCCCCGATTCCGATCATCCAGAAAGCCATCAGTCAGGAGTGGATTACCGTCACCCCGGAACTGGCGACCAAGTGGCTGGAAGAGTTCAACACCAATAACCGCAACATCCGGGAAGATCACGTCGTCAGGCTCGCCAACGACATGAAGGCTGGTAAATGGAAGCGCAACGGCGAATCTATTGCCTTTGATGTCAATAACCGCCTGATTGATGGCCAGCACCGGCTATACGCCTGCTTCATGGCGCAAAAGCCATTTGATACTTTGATCATGCGCGGACTAGACCCGGAAGTCTACAGCACGCGCGGCATCGGACGCCCGAAAAACTTTGGCGATTTCCTGGGACCCGTCCACGGCGAGAAGAACACAGCTTTGCTTGCCTCACTCCTGAGAATGATTTATTTCTGGGAGCACGGCTATCTGGCGCGCATGAAGGAAGGATCGCTCGCCCCGACTATTTCCCAGCTTGAGCAGGTTCTTATCAAGCACCCGAAATCGCGCGACAGCGTAGAATTCGTTTCCAATCATAGCGCCGTCAAGACAGCATTCCCGCCGTCATATTCATGCCTTATCCACTATGTCGGCACCCGGCAGGGACACCCGGCGACCGTGGAGTCATTCCTGGAGCGCCTGGGGAACGGCCTGGGACTCAACGCCGACGACCCGGTTTATCAGCTTCGAAAGTTCATGCTGGCGCAGCGCGGAGCCAAACCCGGAACCCGGCGCGCGGCTCAGTTGTACGTGCTGGCTCTCGGTATCAAAGCATGGAATGCCGTGAAGTCCAATAAGCCGCTGCGCGTGCTGAGACTGGGAGTCGGAGAAGAGTTTCCGTCTCTCTAAAGACGTTGACAAATGTCTACGGATGTATTAAAATAGATCCAAGAGAGGGGAATAAAATTATGGCTCGATCTTATGGCGTTGATGCCAACGGAAGCCCGGCAGATGTGCAGCGAGGAGACTTGGTACGTTTCTGGGTTACCGATCTCCTCCCATTTTCGAATAACTACAGAATGGGGTCCAGTAACCTGGACCCTGAAGTACGCGCCTCCCGCGAACAGCAGATAGAAGATATGGTTACTTCACTCTGCGACGAAGGGCAGAAAACACCGCTGCTGATTCACAACGTCAGCGGAGACCGATTCCGCGTCCACGCCGGGGATACCAGATACTGGGCGTTCATGCGGATCGATGAGCGTAAGTGCTGGCCGTGGGGTAAGACCGAAGACGGCGGACGCCCGCGTGTCGAATGCAAAGTGGAATCGGGAGCCGACAGCAGGCGCATATTTTTATCCAGCCTGACGGAAAATATCGCCAGAAACAATCTGACTTGCATTGACTTGGCGAACGCTGTGGCGATTGCTACTGACCTTCACCACTTCACCGATGCGGAAATTTTATCCAAGTTTCGCCAGACGGCGGACCCGTCATGGTTGCCCAACATGCGGCGACTCGCCCGGCTCCCGGATGCCCGCAAGCGGGATATCCACTTGGGCCACATGAAGGCTAACGTAGGTTACTTACTGGCAGAAATCCCGGAAGACCGCCAGGAAGAAGTGCTGGCCGAGGCAGCCGCGCCAGTTGTTAATACTTACGACAAGATGGGTAGCGCCGTATTCGAGACGCTACCGCCCGCGCTTGCTCCGATACCGCAGCCGTCTAAGCGCAAGAAAGTCACCGCCCGCGCCGTGGCGACCGTAGCCAAAAAGAAAGGGCTGCTCCAGCACAAGAAAGTGGCCCACACGATTGCCGGGATGCGCGAATTCTGGGAGCCGATTACCAAAGACCGCGCCGGGTCACTGGTGGCACGCCTGGCAGAAGCCAATCTCGCCTGGCTGGCGTCCGCTGATGACCATCTTTTTTGGTCCGAGATCACAAAGATTCTGAAAGAGGTAAAACCACGATGAATTTAACCCCAAAAGAAGCCGAGGTAATTATTTCCGTCCTGACTGAGAACATTGACGAATTCTACGATACGGCTAACGATGAAGGCGTCGATGCGAGCGCAATAATTTCTAAACTTGGACAGACAACCGAGGAGATAGCCCGATGAAACTACGATTCACTACAAAGAACCGACAGCTTACTTTTGAAGTCGAAGGCGACTCTCCGAAAGACCTGTTCAGCGAACTGGCCAGCATACAGGAAATTTTCGATGTCCACGAATGCGGGGCGTGCCACGGCCCCGATGTCCAGTTCCGCGTGCGCAAGTCCAAGAACCAACAGGGCAAGGAAATCGAATACTACGAGCTTCAGTGCCGCAATCACCAGTGCCGCGCCCGGCTGACGTTCGGGCAAAATGCCGACCACAAAGGGCTATTCCCGAAGCGCAAAGACGGCAATGGCAACTGGATCGAAAACAACGGCTGGGAAATCTACCGCGCCGGTAATACCCAGACAAAGCCCAACGGCGGAGCACAACAGGGTCAGTCTAATGACCCGTGGGAGTAAAAATAACATGGCGTTTAACGCAAGCACCAGATACGTCAATACTGAGCGGGGAATCATCCGTACCAACCCGCCCGCACGTCGGAAACAACGCCGGGATGCCCGCCACAAGCGCACGACCACCCCGGCACCACTCGAAACATTCGGAGCACCTAACCGACGCAAGGGAAGCCGCGCATGGGACCGAAGACAAGAAAGGATACGTTCGTGGATAAAATCACAAACGAAACAGGAGAAATAATTTATGGATAAAATCATCGGGCTGATCACCACCACACGATCCGCCAAGTTTCTTTTGATCGCCGAGCTTTACGGCGGCCCGCGTTTCGAGAACAGAGAATTCTTTGCTTCCAAGACCGCCGCTTCCCTCCCGCAAGACGAAGAGGAAGTAGCGGACCACCTGCACGAACTTTGTAAGCGGGATGTCAAGAAAGCTGTCCGGGAAGCTATCGCTGTCTATCGCGGGGAATCATCATCGGCCCCGGCCCGGTTGATGAGTGCCGGTTCGCTGGAAGAGTCCGGGCAGGCACCTGGTACGTCACGGGAAGGGGGCGGGGAAGCCGCACCGGCCCCGGCACCTATACCGGCTCCCGCTCCGGAACCTCCCCCAGCGCCTATACAGGGGCAGTACACAGTAGCCGAGAAGGCCCCGCCTGCGTCCGCCACGGTTCCAGTGGCTGACGCCGTAGTCTCTCTTACGCCGAAGATACTCTCCGAGCGCCTGAAGGCTAAAGGGCTGACTTCCGAGGAACTGGCCGCAATCGCCCACAGGCACTTCCCTACGGGAGATATCACTAAGGCTCAATACGTAGAAGCATTCACCGCCGCCGAAGCACGTCTTACTAAAGACGGCATCGAAGCATTGCGGGCATGGCTGAAAGGGCCGCCCCCCGTAGAAGACGTGACTGAAATTTTTGTATTCCAGTCCGACCCGGCAGTCAAGGCCGCCATAGCACAGGTAAGCGCCAAGTGGCCTATGTGGAGTCAGGAACTTATCCGGGTAGCGTCTCTCTGGTGCGCGGACCACGCCAAAAACGCCAACACGCTCGATGCGTTCCTGGTAGCGGGAGGAGTCAACGCCACCACGCCGCCCGGCAGGATCGAATCTGTTCTGGCCATCACCCGGCACCTGTCGCTTAGTTCCATGCAGAAACTGCTGGACTACGCCAAACGAACCGGCTCACCGTTTTCCATGATCGAGTCGGACCTAAGCGCCGCCATGGGGAAACCGATTCGCTTCGCCATGGACTTTGAAACCAATGCCGTCGCCGGGGCTTTCGCGCGGCTGATCGCTCTCGACGGGAGCGTAAAGTAGCCCCATGCGAAGAGAAACTATCATCTGCGACGTGTGCGGGAAGTCAAAGCAGCAAACAAATCACTGGTTCGTAGTGTCCCTGTCGGGAGATATCATCACGATCTTTGGCAGGGACAGCCAGTTAGACGTAGACGGCAAGCGCTTTGATTGTTGCGGCGAAAGTTGCGTTCTTAAAAAAGTCTCGGAGCTTATCAAGAAAGCATAGAAAGGAGAATATACACATGACAGACTTTTCCAAACCAATACCTGTTGATGATGTTCAGGTTGCATTCCCGGCTGGAGTCATGGGATTGATGCCGAAATACGAAGACATCCCGGAGCAGTTCAGAAAATGGCCGTGCAAGCACAAATTCGCTAAGTTTGTGTCGGACGCTTTTTACCGTGGCTGTACCGACATCGAACTATTGCCGCGCGAAGGCGTGGACCAAACACAGGCGATGTGGCAGTTCCGCACAATACTTGGTAGTTTCGAACCCAAGCACGAGCACAAAGAAGCCGCGTGCGTTTATTTACTATCTATTTGGTTCGAAGATATCGAGTGGAAGCCAGTAAAGTAATTTATTTACTCATGATTTCCCTCGATCCAGTCACGCACACGTACTCTTCCGAAGACGGTCAGCCGTATGTGGCCGTCTCGCGGGTACTGGAAGCGCTGAAACTGACTCCGCCGTTCCCCGAGGAAGACCCAAAGGGACTGAAGGAGTTTGGTAGCGCCATCCACAGAGCGGTTGAGTTGGCTTCCTGGGATAACCTGGACATGGACCCAAACAACCCGGCATTTCCCCCAGACAAGCGCACACATCCGGAACTGATCCCATTTGTAAATGGATTCTTGGAGAAAAAAGAGGAGATGCGCATTCGGCCTATCAAGACCGAACTGCGCGTATGGGACGGCGTCCAGTACATCGCCGGGACATTGGATTTTCTGGGACTGGTGTACAACGGAGACTTGGCGATTATTGATTACAAGAGCGGCACGCCGCCCCCGTGCTGTGAGCTTCAGACAGCCGGGTATGTGATGTTGCTGATCTGGATGTACAAGAACGGAATAGTTCGCGGCGGAGAGAATGGATTCCCTGATATTCGCGTTTCGGCGGATAAGATTCGCCGGTTCAGTATGAAGTTGACGCCGAACCGGGCAATTGTCAAAGAATACACCGATGACCTGGATTTACATGCCTGGGAAGGGGCAGTGAGTCTATACAAGTGGCTGAAAGAACGGAGAAAAACATGACCGTCAGGCGCTGCGAGAAATTCGAGGAAGACCCGAACCAGCATCCGGCATGGGATATCTGGATGGCCAACCGCACACTTCGCGTCTGGATTCGTCAAAACTGGTGCTGGCCGTATGGGCGCTATAACTGGGGATATTACGGGTTTGGAATGGGCCTGATCGGTTTCATGTTCTGGCCCAAAAAAAACAAATTAAGGGAGAAGGAATCATGACTGCAACCGAAACCAATCAAACGCTGGTGATCACTGCGCCCGAGCCGGTGACACTGACGCCGCCTGACCTGAGCGTGATAGTCGCCCGCTACAACGCCGATATCGCGCCCCTGCTGGCTTTTAAAATCACCGACAACGCCCAGTATGTAGCGGCAAATAATCTCTGGACCAAAGCCAAAGACTACTGCGCAGACGTGGCGACACTGTGCGGGCCGGAGAAGAAGCGCCGCCACAAGTTACATAAAGACTGGACAACACTCGAAAGCGCTTTGCTTGATCCCGGTGACCGCGTAGCGTCTCACATGGGCGCGGAAATCAAGCGCTACAAAGACGAACAGGACCGCATCCAGCGGGAACGCGAAGAACGTGAACGCCGGGAAGAAGCCGAACGCCAGCGGGTTATCCAGGCCGCAGCAGAGGCGGAGCGACAGCGGATCATGGCCGAACGGGAAGCGGCGAAGAAAGACCTGGACCCCTGGGAGATCGAAGAAGAAGCGCCGCTGCCGCCCGTGCCCGTGCCGGTGGCCGTCGCGCCCGTGCGTATGCCGTCTTCGGTTCCCGTGGTGGCCGGTGGCCCCCGCTTCGCTGATACGCCATGGAAAGCCCGTGTGACCGATCCCGTAGCACTCTTGAAGTGGATTCTGGAGAAACCGGAAGAGCGGATAGAAGACTACATTGAATTAAAGATGCCGAAACTGAATCGTAAGGCGGCTGAGTTTGGCAAGGACCTGAGCGGTGTGATTCCGGGAACGGAGTCTTTCAAAGACCAGACTCTGAAGCGGGGGTAAGACGCCATGATCCATCAACCAACAGAGGAATCATTTCTAAAAGATATTTCGTCCCACTCCATGAAAGTGGTTATGAACAGCGGAATCCACCGACATCTGTTATTTAAATCAGCCACTAATTCATACAACATGTGGTTTGAAATCATTACGTGGCCCGGTGTTCTGACTATCCACGGTGACATGGGAACGTGGACGTTCTCCCGCGTGGATGACATGTTCACATTCTTTCGGTGCAGTCATGGAAAGTTGCATATCAACCCGTCATATTGGGCTGAGAAACTGCGCGGCGGAGTCCATGGCGGAATAGATAACTCCAAGGTATGGGAGGAAGAGAGTTTTCGCGAGAACCTGGTACGCCAACTTACCGAGTACTACAGCCTTGAAGGGGAAGACCTCGCCGCAGTCAAACAGGCGTTAGATGAAGATGTTCTCAGCCAGGACGGAAAATACGACCTGATGATTGCCGCCCGCGATTTCTCATGCCCACTACCGAGCGGAGATGACGGCGAGAGCCATGGCAGACATGGCAAATTCCAGTTCGACACATGCGAACTGCCGAGCGGAATGGAATACGCCTACCACTTCATCTGGTGCCTCTATGCCATTGTGTGGGCTATTCAGGTGTGGAATGTGCGACCGGGAGGCACCGATGACAGAACTTAAAACCCAGGAAGAACGCGGGATGGACCCACTTTCTGCGTGGTCGCCGTCATCAAACGGGTCGAATTCACAATCGCAATCCGATAGTTGCGATGTACGTCTCGCTTAAGACGTTTGGGGGGAATAACTGAATGCGCGATATTTATTACTGCGAAGATGGGAAAATAAAAGATATATTCACGTGGGTTTATACCGAAAAGGAAAACGGTGAGAGGGTATATTTAGCTGGCACTAGCGGGAGAATCCGCATCACGGACGCGGGCTCTCTATGTAACGCAATGAATGAATATTGCTTGTGTGTGGGGGATTGCAAGTGACCAAGCGCCCCTATCAGTCCGAGTGCCTAGATGCTATCCGCGTTGGCTTGATCGAGGGAGTCAACCGGCAATTAGTTGTGCTGCCAACGGCTTCAGGTAAGACGATTATTTTCTCGCAGTTGCCGGAAGCGCTGCGCATCCGCCGACCAGACAAAATGCTGGTTCTGGTGCAAGCCGAAGAGCTTGTGTTCCAAGCCGCAGAGAAGTTAAAAGCCTGTAATCCCGGCTTGAAGGTCGGCATCGAGAAAGCCGAATACAAAAGTTCCCCGGACGACGATATTATCGTTGCTTCCGTTCAGTCTTTATCGGGTTCAGTTTATGAAAACGACGACTGGAGATGGGGGAAGCGAATCCAGAACATAAACCGCGAGGCCGTGCGCTATGTGGTAGTTGATGAATCTCATCATAGTATTTCTTCGCAGTACGCCGGGGTACTCAGTTACTTCGGAGTCTATAAGCCGAACCCACGATTCAGTGACGCCGGTAAGTTTCTTCTGGGCGTCACGGCAACACCAAACCGCAGCGACAACAAGGGGCTGGAGGCCCTGTTCGACAAGATCGTTTTCACCCGCGACATCCGGACCATGATTAAAGACGGCTGGCTGGCTCCCATTGAAGCCCATCGCGTCGATACCACAATAGACATCAGCCAGGTCGATGTGCGGCGCGGTGATTATGTAAGCTCTCAATTGGAAAAGGAAATAAATGTTCCGGAACGGAATAACCTGATCGTCAGTAAATATCTCGAACTAGGCGAAGGTGCTCCGTTTCTGGCGTTCACGTGCGACATCCAGCATACCGTCGATCTGACAAATACTTTCCGCGAACGCGGGATTGAGTGCTACGGTATCGCCAGCAAGTCATCAATCGAAAGCCCGTGGCTGATCACAAAAAGCTCTGACCGGAAACTTGCCATCGAGAAATACAACGCCGGGGAGTTCCGTGGGCTGCTCTCGTGTCAGGCACTGCTGGAAGGATTCGACGCCCCCCGCGCCATGGTTGGACTAGGTGCGGACCCCACAACGTCAGGGCTGCGCTTTACACAGGGTGTAGGACGTATACTGCGACCGTACCCGGCACCGGAGGCTTCCGCCGCATGGTCTGGCTGGAGGAAGCGGGCGGCAATTTGGCTGGATTTCTGCGATAACAGTGGCCGCCATTCGCTTATCACCGCGCCGTCGCTTTTTGGACTCAAGTCTGACTTCAATGCCAAGGGCAAAGACCTGGTGAAAGTCGTGGAGGAAATCGAGCGCATCAAGGCCGCGAAACCTGCCCTGAACATAGCGCTCTACAATAACCTTGATGCCATCAAAGGAGTAGCCGAGAAGATCGACCTGTTTGCGGTCCCCACCGTCCCCCCGGAAATCCAGCGCTACAGCCAATTCTCGTGGACCCAGGGAGTCACGCCCGACACGTTCCAACTTGTGCTGCCGGATAAAGGCATGCTATCGATCAAAGTCAACGCTCTGGGCACCTACGAGGTCGCCCGGCACGTCACCGGCATCAAGACACCCATGGGGACCGCCACGGACCTGCAAGGTGCCCTGAAGCTGGCAGATAAGAGCGTACCGGCAGAGGCTATGATCGTTTTAAAGAGCGATGCCGGATGGAGAAAACTTGCTCCCACGGACAGCCAGATGTCTCTATTAAGACGCCTCTACCCGGAGATGCGCCGACCGTTTGCCAATGACCAGGAGTTTGCCGCTATGATTGCTAGCCAGTACAGCCGGGGTCAGGTTAGCCAGTTAATTGCACAGAAAGACACACGAGCCGGGCGGTAGCCCAAAAAACAGGAGAATAACCCATGACACTCACCGACGATTACGAATCTTCTTTGATTTCCGGATACGGCTATGACGCCGACACCCAAACCATGAGCGTCCGCTTTCGCAGCAACGGACGGGAATATAACTACGCCGTGCCGACCGAGACCTTTACCGCGTTTCTGGCGTCTCCTAGTAAGGGCTCGTACTTTCACAAATACATCAAGCCGCATCAGATCAAGTAATTTCACGCCCGTTTCCGCCCGTCGCGCTTGGATTCCAATTCATTTTCCGAAGACGGCCCGTAGCGCTCCGTGGCCCATGATTCATCCACGAGTATCAGCAGTCGCACCAGAGCTTCTTCCAGTGCGTACCAGGCTCGCCGGATGGCATCACGGTCCCCGGACGCCCGCGCGCCCCGCAACAGGGCTTGCTTCTGAATCACATTGGCTCGCATTTGGTCTTCGATATCATGGTTCCCCATCACGGACTTTTTAGCATCCAGGATAACTTAAAGCAACAGCATTTAAGTTTGAATTGTGATCCCGTTAACTTTAGTTTGACTTGATGCTAATGGCGTCTCTATAAAGACGCTGCGAGGCTTTGTGCTACACTGGTATACACTATGCCATCCAGAGTCCGGACCGTACAGATAAATTCTTACGTCCAAACCAGTTTCAGAATTTCTGAGGGAACCAGAGATGCGATAAGAACGCGGGCAGAGAAGATGGATATGAGCCAGTCGGAAGTTTTGCGCGAAGCTGTTGCGCTCTTAAGTGTAATGGACGGAATGGATTCGACTATGAGACTGGCCGTGGTGGACACTTCGGCGCAGAACGGAACCGACTGGTTCAAAGTCAAAAAGTGGATAATCTAGGCTTAAACACAAGCAACAGGCCGACACCGAGCGCCAAAAGCGCCATAGACCCCGGCTCCGGAGTCGCCTGAACGACAAGCTGCTGCGGGCCGACCGGATCGATAACAACTGGCAGAACGACCGGTATAATAACCGGGTCTCCCAGATACTCTAAGTCCGGGTCCTGCTCGTGAATCCCGCAGAAATCCAGAAAACAAAGCTCTGTGTTATTAAGATCATAGTCATAGTCAGGCGCAATCGAGGCGTCTGTCAGGGCGTCTGTCATGTCTTGGTTGTCAGTGACTGGAGCTTGATTAATTGTTCCAGCCATAGAATTTATCGCCAGTAATGCCGTTAAAAATACAAGTTTCAAGATTGTCTCTTTTCTGATATTCGGACTGATACGCTCCCTGATACACACCGCAACCGCATAGCCAGCGCCTGCGCCAGAGAGTGCTTCCCGCAAGGGCATCGTGTACCTACCAGTTTACCGCGTAAATCGGGTAGCGTTTGGTTCATGCGCCCTCTGCCTTTGTGATAGCTGCGTCCAGCAGATCAACCGCGTCGGTAAAGGAATTTCTCGGCGAATTTGTGCGGCACATCTCATCAAGTGCTTTTATGGCGGCTTCCAATAAATCCGGGGCGGCCATAAATAAGGCGATATTGGCGACCTGTTCTCCCTTCGGTGGGTATCCAGTGAAATCTTCGGGTGATTCGTGCCCCTTTGCGTGAAAGTCCGCGATGTCCGTATCTTCTCCTGCCCGAATAGTGGATCTAAACCGGTTCATTGGCACCTCGCGCCATGGGGTTTTGGTGTATGGCATACTTGTCTACCTTTATATCACAAATTTAATAATCCCCGTCGTCAAAGTACACAATTCCCTCTTTATCCATGGGTAATTCTGAGGACCTCGTAAACACAATTTCGGGCGTTCCCTCGCGTGCCAACTCCTTAGCACGATCAAGCGTTTCCGCCAGCACGGTCGCGTGGCCGCCGCTGTATTTACCATAGTCAAAACTTAGCAACCACAGTTTCATGTATACCGTTATATCACAAAACTGTGTGTTCGAAACAAATAAAAATAAGATATTGACTGAAACGTACATCTTGTGGCAAGGTGTCTGGGTCGGCTTGATCACCGACACCGGGACACGACCCTGGTTCTCCTCAAGTGCTGGGGGTTTGCGGCGGCAAGCCCCCTTTAGCACCCAGGACCGGTTCCCGTAAGACGAGGAGTTCGAAAGGGGTCAGTGTGGCTTTTATTCCAACCTGTGATTACGTTTTCCCGGAAGGATTTGTGCATGTTACAGAAGCGGATGAAGAATTTTACACATATAAGCATAGTGGGGAGTACTTTGATAAACCGGGCGAATATATACCAAAAGGAGAGATGAATTCTGTTTATTGTATATACAACGGAGAAATCGTTACTTTTTTATTACCTTCTAGTTATGTAACATACCGATACGACAGCCATGGGTTAATTTATTCTTTAAAAAATAAATACAAGAAGATAAGACGGGTTAACAAGAAAAAGACAATTAACCAACTTCTGTTGCAACTTGGAATCGATGCGAATTGGATATGTCTATATTGTCAAAACCAAGGATCTGAAAAGTTAGGCCCTGATGGAAGAATTTGGCATATAGATCATTTTTATCCCAAAGCTCGCGGCGGTGACAATGAGCACGACAATCTCGTATTGTCCTGTGCGACGTGTAACCTACGCAAGCACGCTAAACTGGCGAGCGAGATTTTAGCTGAAGCTAGGCTGAGGCTCTGTGCCATGGGACAGGACACACATGGCATTCAATAGCTGTATTCCGCATCCAGATTGTTTTCGCTATTTTTACTGCCGACAAGAATACTGGATTATCGCTAATGACGACAAGTTTAAGGCCGTCCTGCTGGCCGCTTTGGAATTCTTTACCAATGGCAGGCTGGGCGATATGGACGACAACGGAGAAACCGGAGACCCATGGATTGTTAAGTCAATGGACGACTTCTCAAACCATACGTTTGGCTGGCATCCACGCAGGCGATTAGTGGATGCGATGGATGAACTTGAAAAAGAGGGATGGGTAAAGATAAGACGGTCCAACCAACTCGGGAAAAACAGTAGTTTTCTACTCTGTATAGACGAGCTTTCGGCAAAAATCAATGAACTGGCGGCGAGCCGGAAATACCGAAGGTTCGGGCGCGACCGCAATAGGTCGGATGCACGCGTGCACTCGGCAAATTTTTCCGAGTGCACGCCGACACTCGAAATGAAAAATCCCGAGTGCACGCCGACACTCGAACCCGAGTGCACGCGTGCACTCGCCTATAAGGAAGTAAAGAATAGTACTAATGAAGAAGAACTAAAAGAAACAACCAAAGAACTTTTCCTTTCCCCTTCTTCTCAAGAAGAAACAGATTCACAGATACCAGAAACCCAGGAACTTTTAGAAACCACGCCTCCGGCGAAATCCTTTCTCCCGCGCGCCGCCGCAGACAGCCAGAATACATACGACCTACAGGAATCAGAACCAGTTTGCGTATTCATAGAGAATGCCTACCGGCAGAGAAGTGGACGTCATATTGATGCTTCAAAAAAATATATTCACGGCAAGATAACCAGCCGATCCAATACTCCATTGCGGGGAAAAATAGAATCAGCCGAACGTAGGATGAGCCGAGAAGAATTCCGATTGGCTCTCTGGAGATATCTCGATACCGACGATCTATGGCTTAGGAATAATAAATGGCCATTGGGGTCGTTCCTCAAAGACCCTCTCAAGTACGCCAGCGCTTCGCAGGACGAATCAGAACAGACTCCGAGGTACTCTGCCATACCACCAGCCACGGAAAGCGCCCCAGAGGCCACGCAAATAAATCTCAATTCGCCGTTGTATTATATTCAGACTTGGGATACAATCGTCCACATGAAGACTTCCGGGAAACTTTCCGGGTTCACGCTGAAGAAACTGGACACGGCTATCAGGGACTCTGATTTCCAAGAGCGTTTCACGGAGGTATGCGAGAAGACGGCGAAATTAATACAAGCCGGGCAGGATTACGACTTCGCATGGCTGTTCGGCGGATATGTGCCCAACTGGCAATGCGTTCTGGAACACAAATTTGACTGGCAGTTGCCAAAGTTAACCGCTATGGATTTGGCGATGATCGAGGCTGAACGGGAAGATCGGGAGAAATTGGAGAAAGTGAAACTATGACAAAAACAGCAAAAGTACAAGAGCGTGCCGTGGTTGTTACGACGGCGCATAAGGGAATTTTCTTTGGCTACGCGACCGACACTGGGGGGACGACTATTAAGCTTCGCGCGGCGCGGTTGTGCATCTACTGGGTGGCTGACTTGCGCGGCTTTATGGGGTTGGCATCCTCCGGCCCGTCGAAAGGCTGCCGTATCGGTCCACCGGCTGATATCGAATTGCGTGACATCACCGCCGTCGTCGAGTGCTCCACGGAGGCTATCGCAAAATGGGAAATGGGATTCTGGAATTAGGCGGGGAGGGGCTAATTGCTGGGTCTGTTGCGCCGTGGGCAGATGAATCGATAAACGGGTCCGGGTACGGGTACGGGTACGGGTCCGGGTCCGGGGACGGGGACGGGTACGGGTCCGGGTCCGGG
>Ga0209006_10000081_pt1 | contig 99394 bp, 99 predicted proteins | sample JacPin_JW_Ref_O2_FD_188567 | JGI IMG/M metagenome (GOLD analysis project Ga0209006, IMG submission 188567) | Forest soil microbial communities from Algoma, Ontario, Canada - Jack Pine, Ontario site 1_JW_Ref_O2 (SPAdes) (version 2) | ecosystem: Environmental > Terrestrial > Soil > Boreal... | reverse complement strand
GAGCTATTTGATTCGCTTACCGTTAGATATCTTGAAACTCGACCGGTCCTTTGTGTCAAGAATGGACAAGAATAAGGAAAGTCGTCAAATCGTTCATACCATTATCAGTCTGGCAGATAACCTGGGGATGGACGTTGTGGCGGAAGGTATAGAAACTGTTGAGCAAGCAGATGAGCTTAAGTCGCTAGGATGTCAGTACGCGCAAGGATATTTCTTCTCAAAACCGATAAACAAGGGTTCCGTGGAGGCCCTACTAAACTCGGCCATGCGCGGGACGGACAAATGTGGAACGATGACCGAACTTTCCGCGCGGTTTCGCGCTGCTCAGCCAGCCTTGACTTCAATTTCGTAGCCGTGGAACTCATGAAAATACCATGAGCGAGTCGGGAGCCTCATATCTGGTTGGCCACATCAGAAGCGGGCCAAAGCAGGCCGGCGGACAAGTGCCTCGCTCCGATGGCAGTGTAAAGCACGGGCGCAGAGGCAAGCCTCTTCAATGAGTCGCTACATAACACCGAGAAACAAATTCCAAACTTCCCAAAACTATCCAAAGTCCTGAAAAGTCGACTAATCGGGAGTTAGGGTAATCGGCTATCGGAGATTTGAAAGAGAGATTGCTCAGCTATCATACTATTGATCGTTTGTTTTCGACGGGTAGTGGAACAATCAAATCTTGGCTCGGCGTTATCAAATGTGACACCTTTAGGCAACACTTATCCACGGCGGTACGTTCGCGTACTAAGATTTCATATGGCCACTCATCCTACGAGTCCCATTTCACTTTCATCTTGCCTTTCGGCCTCATCAAAGGGGTGGGGCCTTGCCTCGCGTTAGTGATGGATCAGAAACCCGATCGCGATAAGCGGCTGTTTACCAAGACTCGCCAGAAACTTGCGATGTATGGGAAACGCCTGATAGTTCGCCACACCCTTCTATCCCTTATCTTTCTCGTGCTCTACATCTTGCTCACCCGACCCGACATCCTCATGGAAACCCATCTCGGGTTCATAGTTTGGTACCCGGCAAATGGCTTAGCACTTGCCTTGATGCTGGGCATCAGTCCGTGGTATGCGCCGCTAGTCTGTATTGCCGACGTAATGTCCGGTGCGCTGATTTACCATCAGCCCCTCGCCTCCTGGGGCCAGGCGTTCGGTTCACCCGCTCATGCAGCCATTTATGCCGCTGCGGCAATCATCCTGCGCGGACCCCTGCGGATTGACCTGGGGTTGAATCATCGTCGTGATGTTGTCCGGTATGTCTTCGTTACGCTGGTTGCCGCAGTAGCTTCAACAATCATCGGAGTCGCTTGCTTAGTGGCGGATCAGACGATTTCACGGAATCAGTTTTGGCCTGCGGCATTCAGTTGGTTCAACGGCGACTCCATCGGATTCGTGGGCGTGGCGCCGTTTTTGCTCATTCATGTATTCCCCCGGGTTCGACGCCAGATCTTGCTTTCCATCACGCAATCTACGGCGCGGACCAAGAGGCCAAAGGAAGGTGACGCGGGCCTGAGGATTGTTGTGTTCGCGGAGGCGGTTGGACAGGGCGCGAGCATCGTCCTACTGCTTTGGATCATGTTTGGACGCACCTTGGGTCCGTTGCAGCTTTTCTTCCTGAGCTTTCTCCCAATCCTCTGGATTGCCATGCGGCATGGGATCAAGGGCGCGTCCACCGGAGTCCTGGCCTTGGATTTTGGGATCGTCGTTGCGCTGCGAATATTCCCGCCGGACCCAAGCACGTTGCCGAAGGTTGGCATCTTGATGCTGGTGGTATCTTTCACCGGCCTACTCGTCGGAGCTGCGGTGAGCGAAAGGCACCGCATCGGAAGAGACCTTCATGAGCAGACCAGCTACTTGAATTCGCTCATTGAGAACACGCCCCTCGGGGTCGTTGTCCTCGATAGGGATCGTCGCGTACAGCTTTGCAATGACGCCTTCGAAAAACTATTCCTCTATCCGAGAGATGAGCTTGTTGGCAGCGAATTAGACTCGCGCATCTCGCTGGCTGATGCGCGCATCGAGGCACAGGAACTGACGGCAAGGGTGGCTTCCGGGCGGCGGGTCCAACAGTCCGCACGCCGTGCCCGCAAGGACGGAAAGCTGATCGACGTTGAATTGAATGCCGTTCCGCTGGTCGAGGACGGCGAAGTCAGAGGCTCCTTCGCGATCTACAAGGACATCTCAGAGCAAACCAAGGCCCAAGAACAAGCGAGGCAAGATGCGCATGCATTAAATCAGTTTGTGGCAGAGCTGCAATTGCGGACCACTCAGATGGCGTTGCTCAACGAATTGGGTGATCTGCTCCAATGTTGCGCAGGCGCTGAAGAAGCGTACGTCGTGGTCGCCCAGTCTGTGAGGAAGCTCCTGCCTGCGGCCACGGCGGGAATCTTGTACGTGTTCAAGTCCTCGCGCAATGCCGTTGAGGCTGCGGCCATTTGGGGCGATTCGCGCGCGTCCGAACCGATCTTCGCTCCCGAAATGTGCTGGGCTCTCAGGCGGGGGCAACCTCATTGGAGCGAGTATTCCACTACCGGGATTACCTGCCAACATCTGAAGGACCCAAGCGGCTCAACGTACCTGTGCGTACCGATGGTAGGGCAAGGCGAAACTCTGGGAGTGCTGCACCTGGAGTTTGCCAACGACACCAGCGCACTAGCGAATATTGGTCCGGAAAGTATTCAACAATCGCGTCAACGACTGGCAGCCACTGTTGCGGGCCAGGTCGCACTCGCTTTAGCTAGCTTGCGATTGCGGGAAACCCTTCGCGACCAATCCATCCGTGATTCTCTCACCGGGTTGTTCAACAGAAGGTTCATGCAAGAGTCTCTCGACCGGGAATTGCAACGGGCGCGACGGAAGAAACGACCGCTAGCTGTCGTCTTCATTGATCTCGACCATTTCAAGCGGTTCAACGATTCATTTGGTCACGACGCCGGGGACACGGTGCTGCGGAGAATTGCGGAAGTGTTCCGCCAGCACTTCCGCGGGGACGATGTGATCTGCCGGTACGGTGGCGAGGAGTTCGCAATCATTTTGCCTGAAGCCACCGCGAAGGACGCCGCTAAGCGGGCGAATCTGCTCCGCTTGCAAGCAAAAAAGCTCAGATTTCGGCACCAGGACCAGACTCTGGACCCGGTCACATTGTCCATCGGCGTGGCGGCGTTCCCTGAGCATGGCTCGACCCCCGAAGACCTCTTACAAGCGGCGGACCGAAGCCTTTATCAATCAAAATCGGAAGGACGCGACCGGGTGACCGTAGCCGCTCCGCAAAAAGTCTGAATCGTGAGACCAGTCTCTTTTGAGACACCTGGCGGCCTGGTTTCTCGTGAAATTCGATTCGGCACAACTTCAATTCTGAGAAATCCGGACATCATCATGTACAAGGAAATCACCGACTTGGGTCTTAGCTATCCCACGCGAGCGGCGAGCCGACCCAACCGAAGTACTCACCGCAGGAACCCAGCTAGAAAAAGCAAGGGCAAGCCTGTGAGAGTGGTCTCAGGTCCTGATTACGCGCAAACCGGACAAGTGGAAATCGGCAAAAACCAGATGAAGAAGCAGAAGTTCGACCGCGAGGATGCGCGATTGCTCCGCAGGCTAATGCTGGAAAATAACTTCCCGCAGATCTGGATACCGAGTCCTGAGAATCGAGATCTACGGCAACTGCTGTGGCACCGGCATCGGCTGGTGCAGATGCGCACGCGGATCATGAATCAGCTGCAGGCGTTGGCCATGAACGAGGGCTATCGCCTGAAGAAAAAACTGTTCAGCGAACAAGGGCGAACACTGTTAGAGAAGCTCGCGTTAGCTCCCTGGGCGAGTCGGCGCCGGCAAGAGTTGCTGGAACTGCTGGACCGTATGAATCCGGCCATCGAGGAGTTAACGGCCGCTGTCGAGCAGGAAGCCAGGAAGCGACCCGAAGTGATGCGACTGATGACCCATCCCGGTGTGGGTCCGCTCACAGCACTGGCTTACGTGTTGATCATCGGAACTCCGGCACGGTTTCAACGGGGCCAGCAGATCGGCACCTACGTGGGGATGATTCCGAGTGAGGACTCCAGTGCTGGCAAGCAACGGCTGGGACATATCAGCAAGCAAGGCAACTCCTTGTTGCGATTCTTGCTGGTGGAGGCAGCTCAGGCGGCAGCACGAATCAATCCGGAGTGGCGACGCCGCTACATGCACCTGGCGATGCGTCGGCACATGAGCATTGCCAAGGTAGCAATGGGACGGAAGCTGGGGGTTCGCTTGTACTGGATGTGGCGGAATGGTTGTGAGTACTCGCAGTCTTTAGAGTTCGGTTCGTACGTGGGACAGCTCGGTACCGGACATGGTGTGAAGTAGACGCCTGAGCAGATGAATGGGCATCCCACTCCCTGCGAAGGGAGTCCGAAGAAGTAATCGTGGTCGAAGATTTGATCGAAGAGATGTTTGGGTCGGACCGAAGCCGACCGAGAGATTACAGACGAGCCGTGGTCATCGACACTAGGCCAAAGAACACGACGAATGAAGACACTCTTCGGAGTGAACGGAGAAGTGCGCTCAAAAAACGTTTGACACAGCCGACGTTGTTAGAGATGTCCGGTAACGCGGGTGATCTCAATGGGTCGACGCAACACTAAGCTAGAACCCGCCTAGCATTTAAAACAAATGCCTAAATCGTTTGTTAGGGTTAGACGAGCCGGAGCGCTGCCCTAGTTAGGTTTTGATCTTGTACAGCCAAACAGATGCGGCTCCCGCGGAAGCACCGCCGAATCAACGCGCTAGATGGTGTTGCGTCGACCGGTTGAGCCGGCAGCGTTCATCGGAACTTGAGTAAGCGACTCGCACCTTTCCAATCTACATGCGCTACCACCTGCATGCCCCACCTGTTCGGAAGGTCAGCTTGACCGATTGGAGTAGTACCGTTCACTTCGATTCTTGGTGGCATCTGTGCTGTGGCTTACTGTGTGTGTGGCCACGCTTCAACGAAGGAGCACGTATGAAAAGAATGCTTATTGTCGGCACAGTCCTCGTTTTCGGAGTCTTGATTTCCTTAACGGTGGGAGTGGAACGCGTCGCGGCGCAAGGTCCGGCGGGCGCGGGCGCGGCCGCAGTCGCGCAGGATAGCTCGCACAGTTTGCATTCTCTTAACCCGATGACGTGGGTCAAGAGAGATTCCACGAATTCTCCCGATGCACCAAGAAGCCGAAGTGACGCAGAACAAAAGCTCAGCCCCACCCTGCAAGCCCAGGGGGTGTTGGCCGCTCAGACTACCCTCACCGACGCCTGTGTCCCGTTTACCGCGTTGGAGGGATGCCTCTCTGCGCTTCATGCCAGCCACAATCTCGGACTTGATTTCAATTGCCTCCGCGCAAACTCGACAGGGGTGCACACCAGTGCGGATGTGTCCGGCTGCAAGGTCGCTGACGGAGAGAAGGCTCAGGGCCTAAACAAGGCTATCCGTCAACTGAAGCCCGATGCCGATGCCAAGCAAGCCACGAAGGCAGCGGAGCAGCAGGCCAAGGACGATCTGAAGGGAATCGGTCTTTAACTCCAAAACGCCAGATACTTGCCGGAAATTTGAAGCAGCAGTTCACTTTTCCGGTTTGAGCGTTGATCAGGCACGCGGATCGGACCATGAAACGGGCGAGGACAAGTCTTTGCTACTCCCAACGGAAGACCTTCGCCGAGAGCGCTGTGCAGATAAGAAACACCAGGGCCAGTGCCGCAACATCGCCTAAATGCGCGGACCACGGGTCACCCCGCCAGATTCCTGCGAGCAAGGAAACCGCGTACGTTAGCGGCACGATTAGCGCTGCGGCGTGCATCAGCGGCGGCAGCGACGCGATCGGCGCGAAGAGTCCGCAAACAGCGATCATCGGATACATGATGATGGCACCGATCGGCTGCGCAAACCGCGCAGTGGGCACGATGCTGGCTATCAGAAAGCCCATGGACAAAATGCTGAACGTGCTGATCAGCAGCGCGATCGTAAATCCAAAAAGTGGAGGATGAATTCCCACCGGGTAATAGCGCTTGCCGGCCAGCACCATCAGGAACAACGTCGCCGCAGTGAGCAGCAGTTTCACAAACACGTGCGCGGTGAGGATCGTCTGGGGCCGCAACGGAGTGGCACGGAGCCGCTTGAGGATGCCGCCCTCGCGGTAGATTGAAATAATTGTCACGAGCGACAGCACGGCGCTAATGGCAATCAGAATCGAGGCGAGGACTGGCAGACCGACGCCAATAAAAGAGTTGGCAGCCGCTGCGTTCGGTCCGAGTTTGGGGCCGATGGCGCGTCCAACCAAGATGAACACCAGAACGGGGATTACGATCGTCCCGATCGCCCCCAGCGGCTCTCGCAGGAATATTTTTAACTCGATCCAAGTCAGTTTCCAGAGTCCACGCAGCATCGTTATCCCGCCTAGTCGCGAATCGAGTGGCCGGTCAATTTCAGAAAGACGTCCTCAAGGTTGGGGAGAATCGTGCGGAAATCCGTGACCCGGATCCGACTCTCGGAAAGACACTGAATCACTTCGGTCACCAGGTCGTCACCTCGGCCGCGAATGGTGATTTGCGATCCGCTGCAAGTCACTGTCTCCACCTGCGGGATTGCCCGAAACCGCTCTGCAGCATGCGGGTCGTCCGAGGCGAGAATCACGGACCGATCAGGGCAATGCCGGTTGACGAGGCTCTGCGGGCTGTCAATGTCGATGATGCGTCCGTGCTCGATGATTGCTACCCGATCGCACAACCGTTCCGCTTCCTCCATCAGATGAGTGGTCAGGAAAACGGTCTTGCCACGTTCGCGGATGCCACGCACCAGATCCCAGATCGCGCGCCGCGCCTGCGGATCCAGTCCGGTGGTCAGCTCGTCCAGAAACACCACCTCCGGATCGTTGATGAGCGCAAGCGCAATGAACAGCCGTTGCTTTTGACCGCCCGAGAGAGTCATGAACCAAGCATTCCGCTTATCGGCGAGGCCGAGCTGTTCGAGTAAGCGTTCGCCGTCTGTCGCCTTCTTCCCATAAAGCAAGGCCCAAAGGTCTATCGCCTCCCACACCTTGATACGCTTCTGCAACTGCGCTTGCTGGAGCTGCACTCCAATTCGATTTTGCAGCTTGTAGACATCGCGGAAGGGATCGAGGCCTAACACCGAGATAGCGCCCCGGTCGGGCGTGCGCAGCCCCTCGATGCACTCCATCGTGGTAGTTTTTCCCGCGCCGTTTAGCCCGATTAAACCAAAGATTTCGCCGTCGTTGACCTCGAACGATACCTCGTCCACCGCGACTGTCGAGCCGTAGGTTTTGCGCACTCCGGAAACCTGAATGACTGGATGCATGATATTTTGCGAAATTGTAGGTTTGCTCTGCTGAAAGTTTATATCACGGAGGTAGTCTAAGTCTTGGTAAGTCGCGATAGCTTACAAGTGGTTTTGTTCCGATTTCACTTCGCGGGTTAGCGCTTCAATCAGAACCTAGCGTCAGTCGTGCGGCTGAAGAATTTTGGTAATGACGATCCAGGTCTCGTCTAGCAACAAGCTGGTTCGTCGCTCGATCACATCAGCAATTTGCCGGCGAGCCAGTAATCGACACTGAACTTTCCCGGGCCGGAGAAGATCAGCCAGATAAAGAAAAGGACGTAGAGGACTTCCGGAAGGTAGAGGAAATCATCGAGCCAGTTGAGAGGCGAAAGTCCTTTAGGCAAGGTGGAAAGCGCCTCGGTCAGGATGGCGACAAGCATATCGATCATTAAAGCCGCGCAGGCCGGGCTCGAAAGCAACCCCACGGTCACCAACGAGCCGCAAACGAACTCGACACCCGCCACGAAATAAGCCGTCTGGCGGGGAAACGGGACTTTGGCCTGAACGAGCGTATCGTAAACAGGTTTCGTGCCGCCGGCGACAAACAATTTGTTTGCCCCGGAGATGGCGAAGAACAGCCCGATCGAAACGCGCACCAACAGGATGACATATTGTTCCAGACCACTGTTACCCGACAGTGCGAATTCGACCAACCGTTTCCAATCCATCGCATGTCCCTCCATCGGCGGACGTGGTGCAACGATGCCCCAGATCGTGCAGTTCGACTTCTCCGGCGACCGCGCTAGTCAGGCATCGGCAACTTTTGTGGCGCCGAGGGGCTTTATCGGTCATCGTGCGAGTCTCGTTTACTTGAGTTCGACCGCCGTTCCCAGACCCGCGTATAAATAGTTCTCCCCGTACGCCTTCCTCAATCGCGCGAATGCAGGTTCTCCCGTGCAATGTCCCGGTGCAATCCTTTGCACCTTCCACTTCGTCTTTAAATTTTCCACCAGCACGTCAATCTCTTCCGCCGGCGTCGTCACCAGGTGCAATCCTCCAAACACAATCTCCGTCCTCGGATCCAACGCGCTTGCCGCTTCCAGAATCGCTTCAATCCCCGAGTGCGAGCACCCGTCCACCAGCAGCAATCCATTCGGTCTTTTGATCGCCAGCGTCAATTCTGGCAGTTCCAGCGTTCCTTTCTTCTGCGAAACTGTCCGCACAAGGAAAATCCCCGGCGAAATCTCAATCGATTGATTCACGAGCACAAAACTCCCATTGTCATACAGCTTGCCCCAGGCGAAATCTGCGGGCTTCGTTCCCCCGTAATAGCGCATCTTCGCCGGTAAGCTGTCATCCGCTCGCAAAAACGTCTCCGGAAACTGCGCTCCGCCAAACCCATTCCCTCCATCCGCAGGCACATACACCTTGACGTTCGGATTCACGCTCAGCACATATCTCAGCCCCGTCGCGTGGTCTGCGTGCCGGTGCGATATCACCACAAAATCGAGTTTCGTCAGGTCTACGCCCAGAGCCTTCACGTTGTGTTCGAAAATCGCGGCATTATTACCTGTATCAAACAGGATCCGCATGCCGTTGTGCTCGACCAAAGCGGAAAATCCCCAATCTTTGGTCAGCTCCTTCGAGTCTCCGAAGGCATCGTAAAGAATCGTAACTTTATCCTGTGCTCGACACGGAATTGCCGCCACACACACCAGCACCAACGTCAAAATCCGCAAGACGTGAATTCTCAATGGACACCTCCTAACGGACTTTTTCGAATTAGACGTTCGACTGGCGCATCGTACGCTGCTCCGGCCATCGACACAACGAATTGGCCGCCGCTGCGTGATTCTTGCTAAGCCGCAGCAAATCGCAAACGGCGGCGCCGTTAGCGATTTCTCGCGCCTCGAGATTATGTTTTCATCCGTTCGACCCATTTAGCGCGGAATGCGGGAGCCACGAATGGATCCGCAAAGTACTGTGTTTCCCGCGCAACTTTGTCTCCTTTGAACTCCATGATGCTCACGGTGTAGGACGGCTTGTCGTCATATGTCAGGATGAATTCGGTGACCCAAAGCTCGCCGCTGCCAATGATTCGTCGAATAGAAAAGCGCTTCTTGTTCGGCTGACTGGCGCGCTGGCCCTGTATGTTGCTTCGACCGCGGGTTAGCTCGCCTGACTGCGGGTATTCCAACACCGCGTCGTCGAGATAGATGCGGTGTTCCGTTTCAAAATCGTTGGCGTCGGACGCCGCCCAGTGCTGGTCCAGTGCGGCACGGATCTGCTGATCTCGCACGCCAGAATACTGTTCCTGCTTTTGTTGATCGTCCATCTTGAGCCTCCTAACGCGATCGAGGGTTTTAGTTGATCAGGTGGGTGAGAATCAGGTTTCCGCCGGCGGGGGTGACGACAACTAGATTCACAACGAAGAGCATAGCTTCGTAACTCCAGCCGTCAGTCCCCGATTTGCTCCAGAAGCCGGTGTGCCAAGTAGGTCTTTCGTTTTGTATAGCGCCGAGCATAACCAAAATCAAACCGATGGTGGCGTGATGGGTGAGCACGCCCGAAATTACTCCAAGGCCGCCAGCTAACTCGGCCGCACCCAGAAAAATTGTGAAGCTCTTGCTCATCCCGATGCCCTTGCTCCGCGTTGCCGGGTCTTTGAGATGTTTGTAGCCGCTGGTGATGAACACGATGCCGACCAGCAAGCGCAGGAGCAGAAGAGCAATATCGGCGAATTGAGCGAATTGCGGGAAGAGCATACAAGTTACTCCGAGCCGCTACCGGTATTCACGCGCGTTCCGCCAGCGAGTGCCGGTCAGATAGCCAGTGGCGCCCGGTAGTTTACAACGGAATCAGCGGGCCGAATCCCGATTAGTCGTGCCGGCTCAGCCGGTCGATGCGACACCATCCAGTGCATTGATTCGAGATTGCTTCCGCCGGAGAACTAGCCGTTTGACTGAAGTCCGTCAAACTCAGCCAGGGCGCCGCGCCGGTTGGTCTAGCCCTGGTGAGCGATTTTAGCCTTTGGTTTCAATGCAAAGTGGGTTCGAGCTTCTTGTTGCGTCGACCCATTGAGACCAGCACGTTTATGGGGCACTGAAACATTTGGCAATCGCAGTCAGATGACTGCATGTCCAGTCGCACTGTTGCCGGATGGTCGAGCCGACCGTGAATACGTTTTTGATGAGAGCGGAAAATTCAAAGACCAAACAGTCGTGTTCTTTTGCGGCGTGTTCGATCAAGGAATGGGGATCCGCTGACACAGCCTTGTGTGGATGAGCTGTGCAAGTCATTTTTATTCCATTCAAAAATTCAGTTAATCGGTGTACGCTTCCCCAGTCGATACCCAACCGCCCGGCGATCTCAGAACCGGGCGGCGGTTTCTTGAGCACACGCGGAAATCGGCGAATGGGACTACTGGACATTCCTCCCCTCCCATTCGGTTTCTGGGGATACGCTGCTAACTCGAAGTTCACCGAACCAAGAAGCCTAGTTTCAGCCCTGCCGCATCCCGCAGCAGACGGTTACTTTGATTTCGGGCCCGGGCACCTGATCGCGCCGAATCTCGGTTAAGTTTACAAATTCGAAGCAGCATGCACGTCGAGTGATCGAAAGTATTCACTCTGACAGAGGGAGGATTTGATTATGAATAAAAACGGCAAGAGAATTTTGTGGTTGTCAGCGGCATTCCTTTCAGCGCTGATTCTGGCGGCAGTGTGTGGCCTGCCGGCAGCGGCGCAGCAGACAGCGAGCCAGCCCAAGGTGATCGGCAACGCGACGGCGAACGCACCGATTCATTTTGACGTTTCGCAGCCGCTAGGAGAAATGCTGGCGCAAGCGCCGGCTCAAGGGGGCGTGCACACGACGCACGCGCCTTTGAAGCCGAAGCTGCAGCAATCAACGGTTACTCAGAAGAGCCAAGTCGCGGAGGCCGCAGGTGTCGTCCAGCCGTCGACTGCCTCCCCGATCAGCGCCACCATCGGCCTGAGCTTCGAGGGGGTCGGGAACACTTCTTTTCTCAACTGCCCGGCTGTTGCACTCCAAGAGGTAGCGCCCCCAGACACCAACGCGGCGGTGGGCGACACCCAGGTCGTGGAGTGGGTAAACACATGCTATGCCGTGTTCAACAAGTCCACGGGAGCCCTCATCTCGGGGCCTTTCTCGGGCACCAACTTCTGGAAAGGATTCGGCGCGCCATGCGAGACCAACAACGACGGCGATATCATCATCCAGTGGGATAAGACGAATCACCGCTGGCTGGCGGCCCAGAACGTGTTCGCTGGGCCTCCCTACTATACCTGTGTCGCAGTGTCGCAGACGGCCGACGCGACGGGCAGCTACTTCCGGTACACCTTCCCGCAACCTGGCTTTCCGGACTACCCGAAGTGGGGCCTGAAGTCCGGCGTCTATTACCAGACCCAGAACGACTTCGGGAACAAGGACGGCTTCCAAGGTGTGAACGTCTGCGCCTATCAGGCCACGCTTATGCTGAAGGGCAACCCCAACGCGTCGCAAGTCTGCATTCTCGATAGCTCCAACGGAACGTTGTTTGACGACAGCATGCTGCCGGCCGATGACGACTCACCTGGAGCGAGTGGGCCCGAGGTCTTACTGGGAGCCGTCGACAACTTTTTGCCTGGCGACACTAACGTTTACGAGTTCGTGTTCACCGTGGACTTCGCGAAACCTGCGAACTCAACCCTCGCCGGGGTCAACGGAAGCATGCCGATCAGCGTGCCTGCTTTCAATTTGGCACTTTGTATTGTCGGCGGTCGCCTCTCCACCGACTGTGTTCCGCAGCCGGGCACGACGGCTCAACTGGACACGCTCGGGGATCGCCTGATGTACCGGCTGGCGCATTCCAGCAGTGCTGGTGGCGTACAGCACTTTCTGGTGACCCACAGCGTGAACGAAGCCAGTAATTTCTCTGGTTCTGTGGCGGCGAAATGGTACGAGTTCAGGGCTCAGGGGCTCGGCTCGACCAGCTTGTCACTCTATCAATCGGGGCAAACCCCGGCTGACGGCGAATACCGCTGGATGGGTTCGGTCGCCATGGACCAGGCGGGGGACATCGCACTTGGCTACAGCCGTTCGAGTAACGCCACAGGTGACTTCCCGTCGATCTATTATGCTGGCCAAACGGCGGGTGAACCTCTAGGCACCACGGATGCCGAGGCTCTGATTAAACAGGGCACTGGCTCTCAACCCGATACGGCGAATCGCTGGGGTGACTACTCGAGCATGGCTCTCGATGGCGGGGATTCTTGCACTTTCTGGTACGCGAACGAGTACTACGATACGGACCTAAGGTTTAACTGGGCCACATGGCTCGCTTCGCTGAAGTTCCCGAACTGCCGCTAGGAGTAGGCGAGCGTCAGCGGGGACCGATCGAGGCGACGACTCAGGAAGTTGCCGAAGTTGCGCCCCGGCGAGCAGAGCTATCTCGCCGGGGCACTACTTTGCGGCGTCGTGGGTAACTTAGGAACGTGCCGAGTCAGTGCAGCGACGACAATTGCCGTAGCTTGGCTGGTCACCTTTACCAGTGGGGTAAAACGCGAATGTCGCTCCACCAAGGTCACCCGGTGACTATTCTTGGAGCCGCTAATTAAGTCGCACTCCCAATGACCTGGAATAGCGCGGTCCCGGATTTCCGCGGGTCTTTCCCGAATGGAAATGGCGTCGGCGATTTGCCCGCGCTCGTCTCTAAAGATATGCGAGTGCTGCGAGCGGCGTAGGCGGCGCTCGGATCGCAGGTGCCCCAGCAGCCCTTTCTTGAGCACCCCGCACGCTTCGCACATTCCGACTCACCAGGCATCACCAATGGCGCGGCAGCGTCGCGCGGCGTGCCGTCCCATGCCATCAGAAAAAATTAGACAGCTCAGCCAGCAGCGGCGGATACTGCCGGTAAACGGGATCCTGCCCGAGCAGCCATCGGTTACGGCCTCCCGGGCGGTCCACGGAATATTCGGCATGATTACCGTCGCAGACCGAGAGTTAAAGCCGAATTCGTGAAGGGGAGAGCCAGGAGGGAACATGTTGAACGCCGGACCTGCCAAGAAAGTGACGCTCTACGTTGGTCAGGACCAGCGGTACCACGGCGAATCAGTGTACGCTGCGATTCTGGAACTTCTTTTCTACCGCAAAGTTTCAGGAGCCACTGTCACCCGTGGTATCGCCGGATTTGGAGCCGGTCACCACATCCAGACTGATCGCATCCTGGCGCTCACGGAGAATCTTCCGATGAAAGTGGAATTTATTGAGACGCCCGAGAAGATCGCGGAACTTCTCCCCAAATTGCACGAAATGGTGGGCACCGGCCTGATTGAAATTCAAGATACGACGATCGTGAAGGCTTCGGAAAGCTCAGCCGAAGCCGCACGGCAGGAAAATACGCCTCCGTTGAAACAGGCCGGAACAGCCAAACTGATGCGCATTTTTGTCGGCGAAAACGACAAATGGAATGGAAAGCCGCTGCACAGAGCCTTGATTGAAAGCATGCGCGCCAATGACATCGCCGGCGTCACCGTGTACCAGGGCATCCTCGGCTACGGCGCCAACCGCAGGATTCACAAGGACGGCGCGCTGCATCTTTCGCACGACCGGCCCATGATGCTGTCCGCGGTGGATACCGAGGAACGGCTGCGCGCATTTCTCCCGGTGTTGGACGACATGGTGCAGCAGGGGCTCGTGGTTTTTTCGGACGTGGACGTTATCAAATACACGCACGACTACCAGGAAGCCGAACGCAGGAAGGCGGTGCGCCCTTGAAGCTCGCAGGCAAAGCCAAGATGCTGCGCATTCATTTCGGTGAAGACGATAAGTGGAAGGATAATCCGCTCTACCGCGCGATCGTCGAAAAATGCCGTGAACTGGATCTAGCCGGCGCCACTGTTTTTCGCGGGATCGAAGGATACGGCGCCAGCACGCTGATTCATCGCTCGCATCTGCTTTCTTTTTCCTCGGACGCTCCCATCATGGTAAGCGTCATAGACTCGGAGGAAAAAATCCAGAAGCTGCTGCCGTTTCTCGATGAGATGGTGCACGAAGGATTGATCGCCATGTCCGAAGTGGAAGTGATCAAGTACTCCCACCAGGACGGAATTCGCTCCGAATAATATAGAAAAAACGGAGCCGCCACGGCTAGGCGGAGGCTCCCTCGCGGATGTGCTTGACCCTTGGCTGTAAATCAGAAGCGATACTTCAGTGCAAGCTGGATATTGCGCGCTCCCTGCGAGGTGAAGATTTCTCCATAGTTAGACGCGCCCGGCCGAGGCAATGCGAAAGCACGGCGAAGTTTGTTTATTGCCGGTGACCGTGCGGGAAACAGGCCGAAAAGTTTTTGTGATTTCCGCGGCGTGGCGTACTATTCCGCTTCGCATTCGGGAGAGAAATGGGCGTTCACTCTGGAATTAGGAAGTATGCAACGCATAGCAGATACCCACTGATAACGATATTGGCCTTATTTAGTTTCGCCGCGACTGGACAGACGCCGCAAGCACCGCAAGCGCCATCACCAATTAACGTGATACCGATGCCGGCCACGGTGACGCCAGCCGCCGGCCGCCTGTTGGTCCCGCAAACTTTTTCGGTAGGAATTGCCGGCTACAACGATCCACGACTGGAGCGCGCGGCGCAACGATTTCTGCGCGACCTCAGCCGCCAAGCCGGTTACTTTCTGAGCGACCGGCTTGCCGACGCGAACCATGCGAGTCTCACGATCCACGCAGATCATGGCAGTGAGCCCGTGCAGGTTTTGGGCGAGGACGAGAGTTACGTCCTGGATGTGAGCAGCGCGGGTGCCAAGTTGACGGCGCCGAATCCGTTGGGCGCGATGCACGGGCTGCAAACTTTTCTGCAGCTGGTGCAAGTGACTCCGGAAGGCTACGCCGTGCCCGCGATTCATGTCGAAGATTCACCGCGATTTCCGTGGCGCGGGCTGTCAGTCGACGTCAGCCGCCATTTTATTTCGATGGAAGTGCTGAAGCGCAACGTGGACGGGATGGCTGCGGCGAAAATGAACGTGCTGCACCTGCATCTCTCCGATGACCAGGGCTTCCGCCTGGAGAGCAGGGAATTTCCAAAGTTGCAGGAGCTGGGTTCCGACGGAATGTACTACCGGCAGAGCGAAATGCGCGAGCTGATTGCGTACGCCAGCGACCGCGGAATACGCGTCGTGCCGGAATTCGACACGCCGGGGCACAGCACAGCGTGGTTCGTGGGCTATCCCGATCTTTCGAGCGGAGCTGGGCCTTACCAGATCGAGCGCCGCTGGGGCATTTTCGATCCGGCGATGGACCCGACGCGCGAATCCACCTACAAGTTCCTGGATAAGTTTATCGCTGAGATGGCTGCTATTTTTCCGGACCGTTATTTCCACATCGGCGGCGACGAAGTAAACGGCAAGCAATGGGACGCGAACCCGAAAATCAGCGAATTCAAGCAGGCGCACAGTTTGAAGAACAACGAGGAGCTGCAGCAATATTTCACGTCTCGCGTCGAGAAAATTGTGAGCAAACATCACAAATTAATGGTGGGCTGGGACGAAATATTGGCTCCAGGGATGCCCAAGGACATCGTGATCCAATCCTGGCGCGGCCAGGCATCGCTGGACGAAGCGGCCAGACAAGGATACCGGGGAATCCTATCGAGCGGGTACTACCTGGACGCGATCCAGCCTGCAGAGCAGCACTATTTGGTTGATCCGCTGTCCGGAGCGGGCGCAACCCTGACGGCAGAGCAACAAAAACTGATTCTCGGCGGCGAGGCGTGCATGTGGGAAGAGTTCGCGTCCGATGAAAGCATCGAATCGCGAATTTGGCCGCGCGCCGCGGCGATCGCTGAGCGATTGTGGTCGCCGCAGCAGTTGCAGGATGTGACTTCGATGTATCGCAGAATGGCGGCGTTCAGCGCGCGTTTGGAGCAACTGGGCCTAACGCAGCGGTCGAGCAGCGAAGTGATGCTGGCACGCATTGCCGGGACCGATGACATCGCCGCGCTCGAAGTGCTGGCTCGAGCGGTGCAACCCGCCAGCATCACAATTCGCGAGACAGAAGCGCAGAAGGCCGGCGGAATCCAAACCAGCGACGTTCCGCTGAATCGAATGGTGGATGCAATTTCACCGGAAAGCGAAGCCGCGAGAAAATTCTCGTCCGCGGTGGACCAGTTCGTCGCGAGCAAGTTCCAGAACACCACGGCGGAATCCTACATTCGGCAAAAATTGCAGGAGTGGCGGGACAACGACAGCGCGTTAGAACCGCTGCTACAAAATTCATTCTTGTTGAAGGAAGTCGCGCCGGTCTCGCAGAATCTGGCGTCGCTGGGCGCCGCCGGAGTGCAGGCTCTCGATTATATTGACGCGCGCAAACCGGCGCCCGCCGAGTGGAAGCTACAGCAGGTCGCGATGATCCAGCAAGTGGCGAAGCCGACAGCGGATCTGGTCCTGGCGGTCGCGCCAGCGTTGCAAAAACTCGTGGAGGTGAGTTCCGCCGCGGTCGCCGCGCCATGATCGTTGCAACGCGCTCCGTTCAAGACTGATGCTGCTTGCGCGTGCGGAAGAGGCGCGTCCGGAACACAACCCGCGCAAGGTCTTGTCCGGCTTAGTTCGCCATGCTATAAATAAAAGCCTGGCGCGAAGTTTTCGTACGCGGGATTCGTATAGTGGTAGTACGCGACCTTGCCAAGGTCGAGGCGAGGGTTCGATTCCCTTATCCCGCTCCACTTCTGCATAGAACAAGCGCCAGGCACCTGCTAGCCACTCGTTTCTCCTCGTGCTAGAGTCTCACCCGCCCAACCCATATGCTCGCGTATCTTAGTGGTCCTATCGAATATGCAGCAGACGGTGGCAAGCTCTGGCGCCGCAAGCTTGCGCCGTATTTGCGCGAGCAGCTTGGGCACCGCGTGTACGATCCCGCCGAGGATGAACGGAAGAACCTAACCGCGGAAGAAGCCGCGCATTTCCGCGAGTGGAAATCCAGCGACGTCGAGCGCTTCCGCCGCGTGGTGCGAAAAATCATCGCGTTCGATCTGGACATCATCGAAAACCACGCCGACTACCTCATATGCTACTGGGACGCGCTGGCCAAAAGCGGTGGCACGTCAGCCGAACTGACGATCGCGCATCGCAAGGGAATCCCGGTGTACCTGGTGACCACTCTTCCCACACCGGAAATCAGCGGATGGATGCTGGGCTGTTCCGACCAGGTGTTCGCTTCCGCCGAAGACCTGAAAGAATTCCTCACGGCACGCTTTGCGCGAGAAAAACAAAACCATCTCTGGAAAGATTGATATCATTCGCCCTGCATGGAAACAATTCTGGTCGCCGTCGGCAGCACGCGCCGCCCGAAAGTGAATGCGGTCAGCGAAGCACTGGCTGCGATCCGCACCGTCTCCGATTTCCTTCCCGCATTCGAAGTTGTGGGCGTCGAAGTGGATAGCGGCGTCCGGCACACTCCCCTATCGCGTGAGGATCTGATGGCCGGTGCCCGCCAGCGCGCCGAAGCGCTGCTGCAAATGGCCCGCGCGAAAAGTGAAGGTTGGAAATATTTCGTCGGCCTCGAGGGCGGCCTCGATGTAATCGCCGGGCTCGACGTGATTCCCAGCCTGGAGGTCGTGCCCGAACTTGATGTAGTTAGCGAGGCGAGCAATCGCTGGGTGTTCCTGGAAAGTTGGGCGTATGTTACCGACGGTTCCGACCGCGGCTCGTTCGGCCAGTCCGGCGCGGTGCTGGTGCCCGAAGCGCTGGCGGAAACCGTGGTTGACGATGGCGTCGAACTTTCGCAAGCGATTGACGCGTTCGCCGGCGGGCACGACATTCGCGACGCCGAAGGCGCCTGGGGCATCCTGACGCGCAATTTGACCACACGGCAGGATTCCTTTCGCGTCGCAGTGATCAACGCGTTCGCGCCATTTTTCAATCGCGAGTTGTACGCTGCGAGCGACCCGGGCGCGAGCGCCTGAAATTTTGCAATCGTATGTGTTAGCCTAACGCCAAGAGGTGAGGACGCGTGGACATCGTCAAGGGCAACATGGGTTGGATCGAGGTGGTAGTCGGGCCGATGTTTTCCGGCAAGAGTGAAGAATTGATCCGCCGGCTGCGCCGTGCCGAAATCGCCAAGCAGCGCGTGCAGATTTTCAAACCCGTCATTGACCAGCGCTACGCCAAGAACGGCATCGTCTCCCACTCCGGCCTGGAGCTCGATTCGGAGATGGTGAAAGACGGCGCGGACATCTTGGCCAAAGTTGCGCCGCGTACCGAAGTGGTCGGCATTGACGAAGCGCAATTCCTGGGCGAATCAGTGGTGGAAAGCTGTGTGAAACTGGCGGACATGGGCAAGCGGGTGATCGTTGCTGGCCTGGACACCGATTTCATGGGACGCCCGTTCGAGCCCATGCCGCGCCTGCTGGCAGTGGCCGAAGAGATCGTCAAATTTCTGGCCATCTGCATGCGCTGCGGCAATCCCGCCGTGCACACGCAGCGCCTGGTGGCGTCCGAAGAGCTGATCATCGTTGGCGCCGGCAACATGTATGAAGCGCGCTGCCGCCGCTGTTTCGAGCCCCACCTCGCCCACGAGAAAATCGAAGAAGAAAAGGCCGCCTCAGTCGCAAAAGTCCGCGCCGCCACCAGCTAGCGCCGCTACAAGCTCGAGCCGGGGTTACCGCTGCAACCCCCCAAGCCCGGCACGAATCTATATTCACGGAAGACCCAAAACGCAATAGAATAGGCGCAGGCGGACCGCCATGTACTTTCGAACGACCATCGTATTGGCTGCGGCGCTGGCGCTGTTGGCCGATACTTCCGACGTGAACCGCTACCGTACCCCCGTGCTGGCGGGCTCGCCCACCCTGGGTTCGCTGCCCGATCCCGGACCTATGCCGGAAATTTACGTTTCCGTCGTCCAGCAAACTTCCGGCAAGCAAGCGCCGCTGCAACCGCAATCCCGCTTGGAGATTGTCCGCTACGTTTCTGGCGAGTTCGCTAAAGTTCTGAAGCCCATTCCGGCCGGGAAGAAGGGTTTCAAGGTTGAAGTCGGCAAGAAACTGGACGAGAACGAACTGAAGACGGCCCTCCGCTCGCATGGTCAGGCGGCGAACCCCGGCGACACGGTGCAAGTTACGGCAATCGAATTTCGCAACAAGGAAATCGTGGTAGAGATCAATGGCGGCGGCAGAAGCAGTTTTAACATTCGTGATCATCTCCAGGTCGGGGTCGGCCAGACGATGCAGACTCCTCTCGAGACTTCCGGATCGCACAAAAATAATGGCGGCACGCTGGTTCTCGACTTCGGCCGCTCGGTCCCAGATATGAGCGCGGACGATTTGATGACCGATCTCCAGGTCTTTCTCGATTTCACCAAAGAGCACTCAGGCGCCGTGAATTGGCTGGACACACTGCCGCCGCAATTCAAGGAAGCGATCCAGGATCACCAGGCGCTGGAAGGCATGAATCACGATATGGTGCTGGCCGCGCTCGGCCGTCCCGGACACAAAGTGCGCGAGCGCGACCCGGACGGCAGCGAAACCGAGGACTGGATTTACGGCACGCCGCCGGCGCGCACCACTTTCGTTACCTTTATCGGAGACAAAGTAGTGCGCGTGAAGGAATTCGATTGATGGCGCGTTGACTTTTTCGCAGGCAACCCCTAGCATTTTCCGTCTGATAATACTGCTACACTAGTTCTGCACACGAAGGCGCGCAGCGCCAATCCCCGGAGGATTCATGGCAATCAAGGTGGGCATCAATGGATTCGGACGCATCGGCCGCAACATTTTTCGCGCGGCGTTGGGCGATCCCGCCATCGAAATCGTAGCCGTCAACGACATCACTGATTCCAAAACGCTGGCGTACTTGCTGAAGTACGATTCGATCCTTGGTAATCTGCCGAATAAAGTCACGCACACCGACGATTCCATCGCCGTGGATGGCAAAAGCTTCAAAGTATTCCGCGTGAAGGATCCCGGCGAGCTGGACTGGTCTTCGGTGGGCGCGACCATCGTGGTGGAATCCACCGGGTTATTCACTGACGGCCCGAGCGCGCGCAAACATATTCGCGGCACCGTGAAGAAAGTGATTATCTCCGCGCCCGCCACCGATCCGGATACCACTCTGGTTCTCGGCGTGAACGATAAGACCTACGACCCGGCGAAGCATCACGTGATTTCCAATGCTTCCTGCACCACGAATTGCCTGGCGCCCGTTGCCAAAGTGCTCTCGGATACCTTCGGCATCACTGCCGGCACCATGACCACGATCCATTCCTACACCAACGATCAGAAATTGCTCGATCTGCCGCACAAGGATTTGCGTCGCGCGCGCGCAGCCGCGCTTTCGATGATTCCCACGTCCACAGGTGCGGCCAAGGCTCTGCAACTGGTGATTCCGGAATTAAAAGGCAAGCTCGACGGTTACGCCATGCGCGTTCCGACTCCGAACGTGAGTGTGGTAGACCTTACCGTGTTCACAGAAAAGCCCGCGACGGTGCAGACAGTGAACGCGGCTCTGAAGGCGGCAGCGGAAGGGCCCATGAAAGGCATCCTGGAATACTCGACTGAGGAACTCGTGTCGGTTGATTTTCGCGGCAACCCACATTCTTCGATTCTGGATGCAGCCTACACGCGCGTCGTGGGCAACAACTGCGTCCAAATTCTGGCCTGGTACGACAACGAGTGGGGCTACTCCTCGCGCTGCCGCGACCTGATCAAATTCCTGGCAAAGTAGCAGCCAGGGCCATGACCAAACTTTCCATCCGCGACCTGCAGCTGCAAGGTAAGCGCGTCTTCATCCGCGTGGATTTCAACGTCCCCACGTCCGGCGGGAAAGTGGGCGACGACACGCGCATCCGCGAAACCTTGCCGACGTTGCGTCTGGCGGCGGAACGCGGCGCGCGTCTGGTTCTCGCGTCACATCTTGGGCGGCCCAACGGCAAAGTTGATGCGAAGTATTCGCTCGCTCCCGTCGCCGCGCGGCTGCAAGAATTGCTCGGCGGCAAACCCGTAGCCTTCGCGGCGGACTGCATCGGGCCCGAAGCGGAGGCGAAGAGCAAGTCTCTTCGTGATGGGGAAGTGCTGCTGCTCGAAAACGTGCGTTACCATCCCGAGGAGGAAGCCAACGACCCGGAGTTTTCGCGCAAGCTCGCTGCACTGTGCGACGGGCTGTTTGTCTGCGACGCGTTCGGCTCCGCGCATCGCGCTCACGCATCGGTGGTGGGCATCACGAAATTTGTGCGCCAATCCGCCGCCGGGCTGCTGATGGAAAAAGAGCTGGCCTATCTCGGCAAGGCCATTTCGCATCCCGAACGCCCGTTCGCCTCGGTGCTGGGCGGCGCGAAAGTTTCCGACAAAATCGAAGTGGTGCAGAATCTGATGAAGCTGGCCGACGCGATGCTCATCGGCGGCGCCATGGCCTACACGTTTTTGAAATCCCAGGGCCTGCCGATAGGGAAGTCGCTCGTCGAAAACGACAAACTCGACCTCGCGCGCGATCTACTGGCGGAAGCCGAGCGCCGTAAGTTCCGGCTAGTTCTGCCGGTGGATCATGTCCTCGCCGAATCGATTGATTCCACGGCAACGCGCGTCACTGATATCGCGCAAACTCCCGAAGGTTGGATGGGACTGGATATTGGCCCCAAGACGATCGAATTATTCAGCCGGGAAATTTCCAGCGCGCGCACCATCGTCTGGAACGGCCCGCTCGGCATGTTCGAAAAGCCCGCGTTCGCGCAAGGAACGCTGGCGATTGCGCGCGCCGTGGCGGCTGCATCCGGCAAGGGCGCTACATCTATTGTGGGAGGCGGCGATTCCGTCGCGGCTGTGGAACAATCCGGCCTGGCTTCACAAATTTCGCACATCTCAACGGGTGGCGGCGCTTCGCTGGAATTTCTCGCCGGTGAAAAACTTCCCGGCGTGGAAGCGCTTACCGACAAACCATGAAGTCCACTTTCGCGCCAGGCGATAAGCTCGTGTATAGGAGAATCCTTTGCGCCGTCCAGTAATCGCCGGAAATTGGAAGATGTACAAGACGCTGGAGGAAACTCGTGCGTTCTTCGAGGCGTTCAAGCCGCTGGTGCCGCCGACTCCCGAATGCGACATCATCGTCGCACCGCCATTCACCGCACTTGCAGCCGCGGCAGCCGCGGCGCTCGGCAGCGCCATCACCATCGCTGCGCAGAACGCTCACTGGGAACGTGAAGGCGCCTTCACCGGAGAGATTTCGATGCGCATGATTCACGACGCCGGAGGCAAAGCCGTGCTAATCGGCCACTCCGAACGCCGCCAATTTTTCGGCGAGACCGACGAATCCGTGAATCGCAAAGTGAAAGCCGCGCTGGAAGCCAAACTGACTCCCATCGTCTGCGTCGGCGAGAGCCTCGCGCAGCGCGAATCGCACCTCACGCACTCCATCCTGAAACGCCAGTTTGAAGGCGGCCTGGACGCGTTGACCGAGCACGAGTTCTCGCGTATTCTCCTTGCGTACGAGCCGGTTTGGGCGATCGGCACCGGCAAGACCGCCACCCCTGAAATGGCTGCGGACACTCACCGCTACCTCAGGGAGCTTGCCGCCACGGTTTTTTCGCCCGCGCAGGCCAACGGAATTCGCATCCTCTACGGCGGCAGCGTCAGACCCGAAAATATTGAGGGTCTGATGGCGCAAGCTGAAATTGATGGCGCGCTAGTTGGCGGAGCAAGCCTGGACGCGAAGTCGTTTGCGGCCATCGTGAATTTCTGAGCATCAATTTGATTTTATAAGCGCGGGTGCGCTGCGAAATTGCGCCTCGCGCACAGGGAGTTAGCAATGCCGTCGTGGGCAAAATGGGGTTTAGCGCTGCTGGTAGCCGTGGGACTGATCGCCGTCGGCTGGCGCGTATCATTCGTGCTGGTAACGTTGCACGTGCTGGTGTGCTTCGTGCTGATCATCGTCATCATGCTGCAGAGCGGTTCGGCTGCTGACCTCGCCGGAGCGTTTGGCGGCGCAGGCAGCCAGACGGCATTCGGTCCGCGCGGCGCGGCCACTTTTCTTTCGCATGCGACCACCTGGTGCGCCATCGTCTTCATGATGACGTCGCTCACGCTCTCCGTACGGCGCGCTCCCAGCGACGTGCCCAGCACCGGCTCGATCCTGGAACAGACACAGAAGTCCGGCACGGTTCCCGTGAAGCCGGCGTCGGCTCCGCCGATTCAGATTCAATTACCGCCCGCGCAACCGCCGGCACAACAGCCAGCACCGGCTCAGCAACCAGCGACACCGAGCCAACAGCAACCCGCGCAGAACCCCGCTCCTAAGAAATAGGGGCTTCTGCTATACTTCGTTTCGTCCTCGTCGGAATGCGGTCGTGGCGGAATTGGCAGACGCACCAGCTTGAGGGGCTGGCGGTAGCAATACCGTGGTGGTTCGAATCCACTCGACCGCACCAAAATCCCGGCCCAGAAGTTGCAGCTTCGGGCGACGTTCATACTTCTCGCACGAATTTCTTCTCTCCCACAATCTTGCAGCCCGAGCAATTCTGAACCAGGCCAAACTGCGGATACGCGATTTATCAGGAGTCAGGAGTTCTCAGGGAGCCGCGAGCCTGCGTAATTACGGCGCGACTCGCGCCGCTGGCAGCGCATCGATATCTTTTGCATAGCATGCCTGGTTGATGATCGTAATCGACGGGGGAGCATCGCTCGGCGTGTTCGCCAGGCGCGGAAAATCCGGCGGCAATTTTGCTGCGAGCTGATAGGTTCCTGAGGGAATCCCAATAAAACGGTACATACCGTCTGTGTCGGTCTGCGTCGAGAGCGTAGTGTCCTTACCCCGCCGTTCCACAGTAATGTCGGGCATCTCGTGATTATAGTCATTCGGCTGTTCCTTAGTTCGCAGAACACCCTCGACGACCGACCCGCGTTTTCGTGCCCTGAGTTCCGCAAGTAGAGCGACCGCGCTCGCTGCTGGCTGCGTTTCTGTACATATCCCCGCCATTAACTTTCCAGGCTCAGCCCGGTAGAAGGCCATTTCGTCCGCCGTTCCTTTGTACGGCGTCACGAAGTACGATTGCCCGATCCGAAAATGGTAACTGCAATCCCCGCCGCCCCGGCCTGAGTAAACATCAACTTCCTTCTCTTCGAATCCACTGATATTTTCATCCACTCGAAATCGGTAGCGGGACAAACCGCTTTGATCAGCGAATCGCCGCTCGTCGGGCGGATTTCCAATATCAATAACGGTTCCGACGAAGCTGGGGCCCGTCGCTTTCAAGTCGGCGCAATTGCCCGTAGCTTTAGCCGAATGGACACATGAACAAGCCAACGAGCGGTGCGCACAGAATGTCCCGAATGCTAGGATGACCACGAAGAGACGGCCGAAGCTTCGATTCACGGAATGTGCCTCCGCGGCGCGATTATAGAGGCCGCCAATCCGTATGGCAACGGCGTGAAACCGACGGAAACTCGTGGTTAAGCGGGAACCGGACACCGGTGCATGACCCACAATCCTTCTTGATATTCATGCCGCGTTGTATATGATGTGCTGTTTTGATTTTGCATTCGGACCTGCGGTCCTATCGAACGCTTTTTTGCCAACGTTGTAAGGAGAGCAAGAGCGATGCGGATCAGGAAGCGCAATAGTGGTTCTGTGGCAACCCCGGCCCTGCTGTCGTTAATCATCGTAGTAATGGTGGCCATCACCGTTTACGTTTTCGCCTCGAATTTTCCCTGGGCAGTCAGGCCCGCTCCGATCACCTCCGTTGGCGCGGAGATCGATCATCAATATGATCTGACGCTCGCCGTAGCCGGCACGGTTTTCATCCTCTCGCAACTGGGCCTCGCGTTTGCGATCTTCAAGTTTCGCGACCACGGCCAGAAAGCGCATTTCACGCGCGGCAGCAACACTCTGGAAGCCATCTGGACCACCGCCACGATCGTACTTTTCCTCGGACTCGGACTTATGGGCCACAAAGCCTGGGCGGAAGTGCGCTTTGCTCCGCCGGTTCCCGACGCGATTCAAGTGGAAGTCACCGGCAACCAGTTTGTTTTCAATTTCCGCTATCCCGGCCCCGATGGAAAATTCGGCAGGCTCGACCCCAAACAAATCAGCGCCTCCACCGGAAATCCGCTGGGAATTGACGCGAACGATCCCACGGGCAAAGATGACATCGTAGTCCCCACGCTCACGGTTCCGGTGAACCACGAAGTCAACCTGCTGATCCGCTCGCAGGATGTGATTCACAATTTTTACGTGCGCGAGCTGCGCATTCAGCAGGACGCCATGCCCGGTATGGTGATTCCGCTCCACTTCACCGCGAATACGATTGGGCAGTACGAAGTGGTCTGCACGCAGCTGTGCGGGCTGGGCCATTCGCGCATGCACAGCTATCTGAACGTAGTCTCCGACGCAGACTACGACGCATTCCTCAAGCAGCAGGCGGCGGCCCAGTGATCCTATCCATCATGATCCAACCCACGATTCGTTCCACGATACACCCAGTAAACCGGACCCAATTTCCAGGAGGCCACGCATGAGTTCGCACGCGCACACAGGTGGATCAACTGTGCACGCTCCGATGGCAGAGCCCAGCGGTTTTATCCGGAAATATATTTTCAGCGTGGACCACAAAGTCATCGGCATCCAGTATTTCCTGCTGGCGCTGACGGCGGTGGTCATCGGCATCGTACTCTCGCTGCTGATGCGCTTTCATTTGGTGTGGCCCAACGCGACTTTGCCATTCGTAAGCGGCGGGCAGATGTCGCAAGAGCAATACCTCGCGCTGGTCACCATGCACGGCACCATCATGGTTTTCTTCGTGCTCACCACCGCGCCGCAGGGCGGCTTCGGCAATTATTTTCTGCCCATTCAAATCGGCGCGCCGGACATGGCCTTTCCCCGCTTGAACATGCTTTCTTTCTGGGTCACGTTTCTCGCCTTCGTTTGCATCATCGCCGCGTTCGTCGTTCCCGGCGGGGCGCCCATCAGCGGCTGGACGGGTTACACGCCTCTCAGCGGCCTCGGCGAAATCACCGGACCTGGTGAGGGTTGGGGGCAGACGTTGTGGATCGTGAGCATTTCGCTCTTCTGCCTCGCGTCGCTGCTCGGCGCGCTGAATTTCATCGCGACCACGATCGACTTGCGCGCTCCCGGCATGAGTCTGATGCGCATGCCGCTCACCGTGTGGGGCTGGTTCGTCACCGCGATTCTGGGTTTGCTGGCTTTCGGCGTGCTGCTGGCCGGTGGAATTTTACTTTTGCTGGATCGTTCCGCGGGGACGAGCTTCTTCATTCCCGCGGGCCTGGTGGTAAACGATCAACTGCAGGCGCACAGCGGCGGTTCGCCTCTGCTGTGGCAGCATCTTTTCTGGTTCTTCGGGCACCCCGAGGTTTACATCGCGATTCTTCCCGGCATGGGAGTCGCCTCGCACGTGCTCTCCACATTCGCGCGCAAGCCGGTCTACGGTTATCGCGCGATGGCCTACGCGATCTGCGCCATCGGCTTCCTGGGATTCATGGTCTGGGGCCATCACATGTTTGTCAGCGGCATGAGCCCCTATTCCGGCTTCGCGTTTTCGGTGCTGACGATGTCCATCGGCGTGCCTTCAGCCATTAAGACTTTCAATTGGCTTGGCACTCTGTGGGGCGGCAAGATTCAATTCAAGACGCCGATGCTGTTCGCGCTCGGCTTCGTTTCGCTGTTTGTTTCAGGCGGCCTCTCGGGGTTGTTTCTGGCGCAGCCTGCGGTAGATAACATGCTGCACGCCACTTACTATGTGGTCGCGCACTTCCATCTGGTGATGGGTGTGGCCGCCATATTCGGAATTTTCGCCGCCACGTATTTCTGGTTCCCGAAAATGTTCGGAAAGATGATGAACGAGCCGCTGGGCAAGATTCATTTCTGGTTCACATTCGTCGGCGCGTACTGCATCTTCATGCCCATGCACTTCATCGGAATCGCGGGCGGCATCCGCCGCTATGCGGACGCCTCAGCGGTCGCATTCCTCGCGCGCCTGCAGCCAGTGCACCAGTTCATGACCATCGCCGCATTCATTACCGGCGCCGCGCAGCTGTTCTTCCTGTTCAACTTTTTCTACAGCTTGAAGTTCGGTCCGAAGGCTTCCAAGAATCCGTGGAACGCGACAACACTGGAATGGGACACCGATTCGCCGCCGCCCATTGATAATTTTGGCGGTCACTATCCCAGCGTCTATCGCGGTCCGTATGAATTCAGCGTTCCCGGCGCGGTGGATGACTTCATCCCGCAATGGCAAGAGCCGGCGCAGGTAGCGCGTGTAAAATGATGTGGATGCTCTCTCAAGCCGAGCGCGAAGCTCTGCCGAGCCATCAATCCACATCGGAGTAATGCAATGCCAAGCACAATCATTACCGAAGAAATTGAGCTGATTCATTCGGGCAAGGGCCCGGGCGGCGGCGATTCCTCCGGCGATGGAGGAGACGGCGGAGACGGAGACGGTGGCCGCGGCGATTCGTCCGGCGCAACCAGGGTTCCGCAGCGCGCGTACATCACGGGAATGTTCATCGCGCTGGCGGGCATTCTGATGTTCTTCATGGCGTTCGTCAGCGCCTACATCGTCCGCAAGGACATGCCTAACAGCGCCTGGATTCCGCTGCAAGTTCCACGCATCCTGTGGCTCAACACTCTAATATTAATCGCCAGCAGCCTTACCCTGGGGCGCGCGCACAGTCGCTTCAGTGCGAAAGATGAGAAAGGCTTCCGCCACTGGTGGGCTACCACCACGTTTCTCGGGATTCTTTTCGTCGCCGGACAGATCATCGCCTGGCGCCAGCTCGCTGCCCAGGGAATTTTCCTGGCGACGAATCCCAGTAGCAGCTTCTTTTACGTTTTCACCGGGGCGCACGGACTGCACTTGCTGGGCGGAATTCTGGCGCTGCTCTGCGTGCAATTCGGAGCTACCAGAAAGGTCGCGCGCGGGACCGCGATCGAAGTTGTCTCCATGTACTGGCATTTCATGGATGGGCTATGGGTCTTCTTGTTTCTACTCCTCTACCTGGGAAGGTGAAGCGTGAGTGACACGGAATTCGAAGGCATTGTTGCATCGCCGTGGTCCGGCGGCGCATCTCCCTTCGCGATCAATTCGAAAAAATTGGGGATGTGGCTGTTCATAATTTCGGATTCGCTTACGTTTTCGGCCCTTCTCATCAGTTACGCGTACGTTCGCCTCGAGACGCCGAACTGGCCGCGCCCATTTGAAATCTGGCCGGCCATTGCCAAATCGTCCTTGATGACCTTCGTGCTGCTCTCCAGCAGCTTGACGATGGTTCTGGGCGTAAATGCCGCGTTCAACGGCGACCGCAAAAAAACCGTGCGTTACCTGATCGCCACCATTATTTGCGGCATCGTCTTCGTGGCGATTCACGCGACGGAGTGGGTCACGCTCCTTGGCGAAGGCGTGACGCCATGGTCAAATCCCTTCAATCCGGCTGCCCCGCTTTTCGGTGGCACGTTTTTTGGGCTTACTGGCCTGCACATGCTGCACGTCACGATCGGCGTGCTATATCTCGCGATCATCGCGTGGGGATTCGGGAAAGAGAAGTACACGGCTGAGCACGTGGAAGTCAGCGGCCTGTACTGGCATTTCGTTGACCTGGTCTGGATGTTCATTTTTCCGATGGTGTATTTGCTGAGCGTGAATCCGAAGTGACATCGATAACAAGGGAGCGAGCGAACCGATGAGCGCACACGGACACACCGCCGAGCTCACGCACGAGCATGCCGTAGGCACCACCAAACTATTTGCCACGGTTTGGGTCTGGCTGCTGCTGCTGACGATTGTGGAAGTATTCCTGGCCTACCTGCGCTTGGAAGTGCATTTGATGATTACGATTTTGGTCGGCCTTTCGCTGATCAAAGCGGCGCTGATCATTTCCTATTTCATGCACATGCGTTTTGAGCGTTTGGGATTATTCCTATTGCTGATCCCGGCAATGGTGTTCTGCATTTGCATGATGCTGATCATGTTCTTTCCGGATAGCATCCGCCTGATGCACCTCAGGCCCCATTGACGCGATGGCTGTGCGTGATTGCTTCTTGATGCGTGCGGAAGAAACGCGGGAGAACGAAGTGAAGAGTGACGCCATAATTCGTGCAGTCCTGCTGCTAACTTGTTGCGCGGCCCTGATCGCGCTGCCCATCCCGCACGTCTCCGCACAAAGCTGCGCCATGTGCTATCAGGGCGCGGCTGCTTCCGGCGCACAAGGCGGCGCGGCGCTGCGCCATGGCATTCTGCTCTTGTTCGTACCCGCGATTAGCTTGTTCGTAGGAATCTTTGCCCTGATTTACCGCCGCCGCAACGTCGCGCGTTAATTCAACGCTATTCAGACAAGCCGCCGCAGCGGCGGATGCCGATTTCATCTGGCATCCGCGCCGCAATTACCTCGGTACTCCGCTCGGCTAGCTTTTAGGTTTGTGCAAACCGGTACAGATGGCAACAGCGCTGTTCGGATCCACCGCGCCGTCTCCCTGCTCTACGTGCTGAATTTTTCCTTCTTTATCAACTACGATGGTGGTTCGCTGCGCCCACTCGTATTTGTCCCCTTGCACATCGTAGGGCTTCAAGATTCCGTACGCGGTGAGGACTTTACGGTTCATGTCGCTGAGGAGCGGAAACGTCACTGCGATCTGTTTTGCAAACGCGGCGTTTGCTGCGGGGCTGTCAATGCTGATTCCCAGTACGACGGTGTCGCTAGCTTCCAGCTTGGCCATATCAGCCTGATAGGCCTGTAATTCCTTCGTTCAACCACCAGTAAACGCGAGAACGTAAAAAGCCAGGACGACGTTTTTCTTGCCGCGGAAATCACTCAGCTTCACCGGCTTCCAGTTGTTCGCCAGCAGAGTGAAATCCGGCGCCACGTCTCCCACCTTCAAGTTCGTCTTGGCGATGGCATCTTCCTGCGCCGCGGCGGAGAATTGACCCGCCAGCACCAGCAGCAGGAGAAGCCCGACGACGGCAGCGACGATCCTTTTCATCGGTTATCTCCTATTGAATTTGCAAACCGCATACCACAATTATAGCCATGTTTCGCCTTTTTGCTTGTAACGGCGGCGTAAACTCTGCGCCAGAAGCGCGCGTCGGATTTAGCTGTTCCTTCGTCGCGCTTTCCCTATAATTCGTCAGTCACACCGGGGGCACGGACGAAGTGTTTGCCGATCGCACTGATTGGAGCCTGAAAGCCAATCCTCTGAGCGAGGCTCTTGCCCGGCATCGCGCCTCGGGGAAGCCATTGCTTGATCTCATCGCCTCGAACCCGACTGAATGTGGATTCGACTACGATCGCCCCGCCATTCTGCAAGCTCTGGCGAATCCAGCCAGTCTTGCGTACGACCCAGACCCTCGAGGATTGCCGAACGCTCGGCGCGCGGTCGCCGCATACTATGCTGCACGCGGCACGGAAGTGCCGGTTGACAGCATCGTCCTCACCACCAGCACCAGCGAAGCCTACTCCTACGCCTTGCGCACGCTCTGCAACCCCGGCGACGAAATCCTCATTCCCGAGCCGAGCTATCCTCTGTTCGCATTTCTTGGCGATATTCAGGACGTAAAGCTCGTGCGCTATGCGCTCGACTATGATTACGGCTGGCAGATTAATTTCCACGCCTTGCAGCAGGCCATTACGTCGCGCACGCGCGGGGTGATCGTCGTCCATCCAAACAATCCGACCGGGCATTTCGTCAAACCTCACGAGATGGAAAAACTGAACGAAATTTGTTCCTCTCGCACTCTCGCGATCATCGCCGACGAAGTGTTTCTGGATTTCACGCTGGAAGGAGGCCACGCACCATTCAGCTTCGCGCAAAATTCTGCCGCCCTGACTTTCGCAATGAGCGGCTTGTCCAAAATATCCGGTCTGCCGCAGATGAAAGCCGCGTGGCTCATCACCAGCGGACCCGAGCGGCTGAAATCACAAGCATTGGCGCGCCTGGAAATCATCGCGGACACTTACCTTTCGATGAACGCGCCAGTTCAGTGGGCAATTCCCGCGTTGCTCTCACAGCGCCAGTCGTTTCAAACGCAGTTGTTGTCGCGTGTCCGAAAAAACCTGGCGGAACTGGATGACCAGTTGGCCACGCAGAAATCCTGCGCTCGGCTGGTGGTGGAAGGCGGCTGGTACGCGGTGCTGCGCGTCCCCGCGACGCGGTCAGACGAAGAGCTAGCTATCGAACTGTTGAGCCAAAAAAACGTCTATGTTCATCCGGGCCATTTCTACGATTTCCCATCCGACGGATTTTTGATCGTGAGTCTGATTACGCGCGAAGAGGAATTTACGGAAGGAATAAAACTCTTGCTCTCGACATTCTAGGCTCAGGAAAATCTATGAACGACTCCGCTTGGAGTTTGTCCAGCCGCCGACCCGCGAGGAAAGAAGTCAGAATTAACGCAACCTGCCCGGCGGATCCGCCGTCTCGGGAATGCCGATCTTCAGGTCCGGCCCCTTGCTTTCCTCCATCTTGGAGGGCACCAGTTGCGGAATGCCTATACCACGATTCATTTCCAAGTGCTCTTTGGCGCAGCGCGGACAGTATCCCTTGCCGTTTTCGTCATCGCGCTGGCTCGCCAGCTCGTAGCAGCCGCAGATGCAGTCGCAATAACCGGTGATCGAAGCCGTCTTGATGGGTATCAGTGCCATGAAAACCTCTCCCGTGGGCGTTGTGAGGGAATCATACCTACGCGCTGCGTGGCGCGCAAGACTGCGAAAGGGAACTCAACCACGCGACCGGCAAGGACGATTAGGCGCGTTCCAGCTGAGTCATGCGGAAGGGATCCCCGATCTTTTCGTGCAGCTCCATCCACACCCGGTCCGGATGCGACAGAAATACTTCCACAACCTTCGGATCGAATTGCTTTCCGGAATACTTCTGAATCTCGGCGCGCGCCGCGGAAATCGGCAGCGCCTTGCGATAAGGCCGGTCGGAAATCATGGCGTCCAGCGTGTCTGCCACCGCGAAAATTCTGGCGCCAAGAGGAATCTGTTCGCCTTTTAGTTTGCGTGGGTAACCGGACCCGTCGAAGCACTCCTGGTGCGCCAGAACGATCTCGGCCGCTTCCTTCAGGAAGGGAATCCGTTCCAGCACTGAAAAACCAATCTCGCAGTGCTTGCGCATGATTTCACGCTCTTCGTTCGTCAATGGCCCGGGCTTGCGCAAAATGCTGTCCGGCACGCCCATCTTGCCGATGTCGTGCAGAAATGCGCCGCGCGCGATCTGCCGTAGTGCTCCTGGATCCACGCCCATGGACCGCGCGATCTTGATCGTGAACGCGGTCACGCGCTGGCAGTGTCCTTCCGTCTCCGCATCTTTCGCGTCGAGCGCGCCGCCCAGCGCCTCCAGCGTGTAATCGTAAGATTGCTCCAGGTCCTGCAAGGCGATGGAAAGCTGCTGGGTACGCTCGGCCACCAGGTGCTCCAGGTCGCTCTGGTAGGTGCGATTTTCCATTACCAGCCGGCGGTGTTCTAGCGCGCGCCGCACGCTCAGATGCAGCTGGTCTTTTTCGAATGGCTTCAGGATGTAGTCGTAGGCGCCTGCGCGAATGGCTTGCAGCGCGATGGAAATGTCGTGCATCGCCGTAACCATGATTACGGGCACATCCGGATCTTCGTTGCGAAGCTCGGCCAGCAATTTCAACCCATCCATTTCGGGCATGACGATGTCGCTCAACGCCAGGTCGAAGGTATCCTTGCGAAAAGCGTCCAGGGCCATGCGTCCGTTCGAACAGACGGTGCAGTGGTATCCCTGTGCCTCCAGCAGGGTCGAAACGACTTCGCGAATTGCCTCTTCGTCGTCCACTACCAGAATTTTTTCCGTTTCCACGATGGGCTCCCGAGAGTCTCCATTATAGGGCCTGCCCACGGGCCGGAAATGCCTAATTGACCAATCGAACACCGGCGTGCTGCATTGCACAATAGTGGGTTTCTACCGCTGGCCCTGGCCCCTATCTGCCTCGCCTCAGACAATTTCCAGCTAATCTGGATCCGCCGGTGAACTGCGCTCCAACTGAGAGGATTCGTCGCCGGCGGGTAGGACGAGGCGCGCCATGCCGGCCTCTACTTGCTCAGAGAGATTTCCAACCAGTTCGGTGAGTCGCGCCAGTCTATTCGTTGATTGCAGCCTTGCCGAGGGGATCTGCAGCGACGCGACCCGATAGTTGACGCGGAATTGAAATCGCGCAATGGCCCGTTGCGATTGACGAATCCAGGACTCCGCGGGAGACATTTCCCGCACCACTCTCATCAAGCGCTCCAGCCGCCCGAAGTCCTCTGCGAGTCCCGCCAGAAAGCTCTCCACGATCCGCCGGCGATCCTCGTGCAGGTGCCGCGCAATTTCTCCGGACGCTCTACGCCGCACGAACGCCTCGTCCGGAGTGGCGAGCGCTTGCCGCAGCTGCGGAAAATGTTGCGCATGCAGCGCCACCAGGTCTTCCATCCGATCCTGACGGCGCCATTTCATTTCTTCCGGCAGCGGTTTAATCGCCGCCCACCCCAGCTTGAGCAGTCCGATAGCGCCGACCGTCAGGCAGCAAATCGCCAGCAGGCTCATTTCACATTTTGCCTCGCGTAGTTGTTAGCTCCTCTGACCCCCAAGAATATACTCCCATTTACCACATTGCTGTTGACGCTGACGTTTACTAAGAGTAATATCCCCGCAATTGCGGCAAAGCGAGGCCAGCGGAACGTATTTTCGCTCGCCGCGCCGCCGATGGTCACCACCCGAAGGGCCATCGTTTTGGAGGGGGTGGCGTGGAACCGCTCGAAAGCTTCACGCAGAATCAGCGCATCATCGAAGAGTTTGTCTCCCAGTGGCTCGTGGCCATCCCTACCGCGCTCGGCAGGCTCGTTCACGTGGCCATGCTGCGCGACAATTATACCGGCCGCTATCATCATCCAATTCTCCAGGACGCTTACTCCGAACTCGCCGTGCATCAATCCCTGCACTACTGCCATGAAGAACTTTTCGAGAAGGTTCTCGAAAATAATTTCGAGCAGCAGGAGTGGGATTTGCGTATGTGCTTCGCGGGTATGGACGCACGGCCCGCCGAGATCGCGCAGCGCTGGCTGGAAATGGAACTCTTCCGCTTGTTTGTTCCCTTCGGCACTCCGCCGTATCTTCGCGATCTTTTCTGCTCCAACATGCGCGTGATCTTGGGGTTGCTCGCTTCGGGACAGGCTCTGGTCCATACCGCGGCATAACCGTTTAGCCGTGCCCGCATAAACCTCTGGAAACCCGCGCACGTTTGTTGGCATCGAACCATGGTGATTACGCTGGCGCGTGAATGGTTCCGCGATCCCATCAAGCGAATGCTTTTCGAACTCGGCGCCGGCTACTACGCGCGCAAACTGGCCACCGGTCCTGAGGCTGACCTGCGGCGCGAGTTCCTCCATTCCTTGCAGTTGCCCTCTTCTGGCAATGGTCACGGCACGATCAGCGTTCTGGACGTCGGCTGCGGCCCCGGGCATGTGGCTCGCGCCCTCGCGCATTCTGGTTACGACGTAACGGCCGTGGACCGCAGCCGCAGCCTCCTGCGAATCGCCCGGAAACTCGCGACGCGTGAACGCGCTGCCGTGCGCTTCCACTTATCCCCCGTGGAGAAACTTCCGTTCCCCGATTCGTCCTTCGATTATTGCTACGCCACCGGTGTGGTCTATTGGGTCGAACATCTCGCCGCGACTCTTTCCGAAATGGTGCGCGTCACGCGTCCGTCTGGACTAGTCGCGTCACTCGATCCACACGCGTCCATGTCCGTTGCTAAAATCCTGGCTTACGCTCGCGAAAAACGCCTCGACGCGCGCGACACGCGAAAACTCATCGCCTGGGCCACTTCCGCGCAATGCAATCGCCGCTTCGAGGAGGGCCACCTCCGCCGCGTGCTCACCGACGCCGGGTTGCAGAGTCTCACATTAGAGCAACGCTTCGGAGGCATGGTGTGGTTCTGGAAGGGAACCGTGCCTGCGCGAGCGTGATGCGTGCGCAAGAATCCTGTGGTATGCGGAAGACACGCGGCGCGGCGTAGCGAATCGTGTGCCGCGAGTACCAATTCGCCGAACCTGTTATTCTTGTTCTTGCGCCAACGTTCTTGCGCAAAATCGTCCGGAGGTTTGAATGAAATTGTTCAGGCGAATGCAGCGGCGGATCGGAGCCACGCGCTACATCGGCTTGGCGCTTTTGCTGGCGTGTGGCATCGCTTTCGCCGCGCAGCGCCCAACCGTTTCGTTCAAGTCAGCCGCGTCCGTTCAGCCGAAAATTTCGTCGCAGACCACCTCGGCCTCCAGTCCCGAGTTCATCAAAGCCGCTGACGAAGTTCTGGCGCAGATGAGTAGGATTCTGGCGCTCCCAATCAAGGAGCCGCTCAAGAAAACCCTACGTTCCAAGCAGGAAGTCCGCGACTACCTGATCCGCGAAGACAAAGAGGACAAGAAGGACGCCGAGCGCTACGCCGACGACAAAACACTGGAAGCTTTCGGGCTCATTCCCAAGGGCTTTCCACTTGATTCTTTCATGCTCGATGTTCTGACCGATCAGGTCGCGGGACTGTACGACCCGAAAGCCAAGGAATTTTACATCGCGAATTGGATTCCGGTGGATGAGCAACGCACCGTGATGTCTCATGAGCTCACCCACGCGCTCGAAGATCAATCCTTTCACATTGATTCCTGGATCAAAGCTGCGCGTCCCAACGACGACGCCGAACTCGCGCGCGACGCCGTCAGCGAGGGCTCGGCGATGGCCGCCATGGTGGACTTCGAAATGCTCGACCAAAAAGTCAGCGTGCGCGACGTTCCAGACGTCACTTTGCTGATCCGCGCCGGCGCCCTCAGCGAAATGGATAAAGATCCCAATCTCGCGAAAGCTCCTCTGTATATTCGCGACGAGCTTCTTTTTCCGTATCTCGCCGGCACAGGCTTCACGCAAGAATTTCTGAAAGCGCACACCGGATGGCAAGACTTGCATCTGATTTTTCAGAATCCGCCGGTATCAACGCAACAGATCATTCATCCGGATTTGTACTTGCACGGTGTCAAACCAGAAGTCGTTGCGCTGCCGGAATGGAAAGGCCTCGTTCCGAGCGACTGGAACCTGCTGGAAGAAAACACCATGGGGGAATTCGGCGTCGAGGAAATTCTGAAACAGCTGCTGGACGAAAATCGCGCCGAGTTGCTTGCTCCGGCGTGGAAAGGCGATCGCTATGCGGTCTTCGAGGACGCCAAAACGAAGTCCAATCCGCTGGTATTCCGCCTGGCGCTCGATAATCTCGATGACGCGGCGCATTTCTTCGGCCAGTACAGCGAAGCGCTGGAGCACAAATACAAGACGCGCACGGAACTCTTTCGCCGTCCCAGTTTCTTTCAGTTCCAGTCCGAGTCCGGCGGAGTGTTCCTGCGCTGCGTGGCGACGCACTGCCTCACCGTGGAAAGCGGCACGCGCGAAACGTTCGACAAAATCAACCACGCCATCGGTTGGGAGCCGGCGCCCGCGGCGGTGAGCGCCCCTGCGGCATCCGAGACCATCACCGGGCGGCCAGCGCCAGTCACATCCGGTCGGTTGGGCGCTTCATAATTCTGCAATACGGGTCTTCACAGGCGACCGCTCAGCAAGCGCATTCATCACCGCGCGATGTTTATCGGCCCACGCGGCCCATGGCACCAGCAACCACATCGTCAGCGTTATGTAAGCGATAGCCTTCACGTCCGGCGGCGCGTCCCCACACGCCCCGCTGACATAGATCACGAACAGAAAGATCAGCAGCGCCCACAGTGCATATATACCGACTCGGTCTTTCGCGCGGGTGGTCTTCAGATAGATCGCAATTCCAGCCCCGTAAATCGCAAACTCGACGAACAAAGTCAGCGGAAGGGAGTTCCACATTCCCAGTCCGTAACGCTCTCCGCCGGGAACCATCGGCATGTCTGGCCGGTGCGCCGCAAAATCCAACACCCAGTGCGTCGCCACACACATCCCTGCAACCACAGCTCCGCGGCCATCGCGCCGAATCGCAAAATACACGGCACCGAGCGCAACACCCCACAGAAGCTGTGCCACCAGGCTATGCGAGTAAGGATACGAAATGAAATCGAGAGGAGTAACGCGCGTAATCCCCGGCGCGATCCGCACCTGCTCCCATCCTAGCAATAGAAAAATGGGCCAGAGCAAATCGGCAAACTGTGCCGCCAGCACCAGGACGCCGAGCGACGCCCGAGGCGCAACTTTCTTCGCAGCTAGCGCGACGCCAAAGTGGCCGAGAAACATATTCAGCGCGCCGCCTTAGTCATTCAACGAAAGCTCCACCGTATCCGCGCGGTGAACCACCATCAGCGTCTGATCGTCGGCTTGCTTCCTGCCGCCGGAATAACCCTGCACGTCCTTCATACACGCCGCCGCGAGTTCCTGCGGCACCCACCCGTGCCGCTCACCCGCGATATTCGAAAGCCGCGCCGCGCCGTATTCCGCGCCCGACGCGTTCACGGCTTCAGAGATTCCGTCGGTGTACAGCAGCAAGCTGTCGCCGCGCTCCATGCGCACGCACTGAATCGTGTAGCGGCTGGTGGAAAACATTCCCAGCGGCACTCCGGTCGAGCAGACCTGCCGCACTCCGTCCTTGGCGATGAGCAGCGCAGCCAAATGACCCGCGCTGCCGATTTCAATTTCGCCGCGTTGTCCCGCGCGGCCGCAAATCAGCGTCGCATATTGTCCCGCGATCGTGCTCTGGCAAAATACACTGTTCGCCATTTCCAGCAGTTTATCGAGCGGCAAGCCTACACCCGCGAGGCTGCGGAACATGGCGTGCAAATGGGTCATCAGCAGGGAAGCCGCCACCCCTTTCCCAGTCACGTCGCCGAGTAAGAAAATCAGTTCGCCATTTCCGGCCGCCGGAGGAATTAAATCGCAGTAGTCGCCGCTGACCATTCCTGCCGGCTTGTACTGGTAGTGCACGAGCCAATCCCCGTGACGAAGATCCGTCCGTGGAAGCAACCCGCGCTGCACGCGCGACGCAAGTTCCAAATCGCGCTCGAGAGCGCGCTGCTCATCGCTCGTCAGATGATCGAGGCACAGCCGCACCAGCGGATCGGCCAGCAGCCTCTCTTTTTCCACGGAATCGTGACACTCCGTGCAAATCCCGTAGGTTCCGTCATCCATCCGGTGGAGGGCGGAATCCACTTCGCCCAGAAGTTCCATCAACGCCGCTGTCGGAGCCACCGCCGCAGGCGACGACAGCACCGCATTCAATTCCGTGCGCCGTTTTTCAAGCTGTTCACGAATATACGGGTCGCTCACTCCGCTCATTTCCTTGGCCTCCACGTCCGAGCTTCGCACCATGCGTGTCGCTGCGTTATCCGTTTCCGGCATGAGAACTCCCTTTGCCGCGGCGCGTCGAAATCTTCGGTATTGGATTCCTAATCTCTCGCCCGCGACTCCGGATTAATGGTGTCCAGCAAGGTCCCGCCTGCCCTCCGTGCGACGAGCGTCCGGCGTTCCAAGCGCTGCAACCGGCGCTCGAAATCGCTCCTGTAACGCCGTAGCAGGGCAGCGCTTAGCCCGGCGCTCCGGTTAGGCGGACGCCGCAGCTCCGCGAGAGCACTGCGTACCAGCACAGCCGCGCGCTGCGGTTCGCGAACCTGGCGCTCGTAATGAATCGCCAGCTGTTGGTAAGCCTCCAGACCCTCGCGCGAGCCGCCTAAGATGCTCTCCCAGAGTTTCAGCGCCAGCGGCAAATCGCCTTCGCGCTTCGCCAATCGCGCGAGCGACCGCCGCGCGGCCCGATCGGTTTCCGCGGGAAGCACGGCATCGAGAGATTGCGCATAATGTTTCTTCGCCCGCGCCGTATCGCCGCGCCGCTCGCAAATGCGCGAAACTCCAAATAGTTCCGGCCCGTCCGTGCCGTCCGTCTGCGGGTCAGCGAGCACCGCGACGATCCGGCTGGCCAAACCGGCCAATCCCCGCAGGTCCATTTGATTGTGGAGAAAGATCTGCACCAGAGGCTCCGGCGGCCCGCCGCGCAAATAATCGAAATAGAATTGCGGAATCATTTCCGAAATCAAGTCCGCGCCACGGTTCCAACCCAGCACATGTTTTTCGAGCTCCGCGAGGCGCACCGATCCCAAGCGCACGCGCCACAAATTTCGCGCCGGATGCAAAAAATCCAAATGCGCGCGCGGCGCCGCGGGCCGGATTTTTCGCGTCATGCGATAACGCGTCTCCAGTAGCGGCCAGTCAAACGATTTTCCGTTGAAGGTCACCAGCACCGGGCGCTCGGCCATCCGCTCCGCCAGCGTCAGCAGCAACGCGTGCTCTTCGCTGAGTTCGCGCATGAAGAACTGCTCCACTTCCAGTCCGCCCGCGTCCCACCAAGCAATTCCAACCATGAACGGATAGGTCCCGGTCCCGCCCATCAGCCCCGTCGTTTCCGTATCCAGAAAAAGCCACTGTCGCGGATCGCTCACCTCCGCGCAAGCTCCCGGCGCGAGCAGCCGCAGCGCATCGGCGTTCACCGAGCCTTCCGGCGGTTCGCACCCAATCGCCTCCGAAAACCATTTGCGCACAACCAAGTGTTCGCCGAACGAGTTTCTCAACGATTTCGCCTGCAGCATTTCCGCCAGCCGCTCCGCTCCATCGGGAAGCGCGGGCGAAAAACCACGCACGCGGATTACGGGAGTCTCCGCCACAGCGCTTTCCGTCGCAACGCCAGCCTTCCGCGCCGGCCGCAGCGCCGCCAAGGACGCAAGTCGATCCCGCACACTCATGTCTTGTCAATCTCCCGCTTCACTCTATGCCTGTGCGATAAAAGTTTTCGAGTTTGCGATCAAGCACACAACCGCTCCAAAATCGCGAGCGCCGCTTCCTTCGTCTTCTCGCACTTCTCCCCGGCCGGCCCCACGCACGAAGGGCACCCTTGCTCACACGGACAACCCACAATCAGCTCCCGCGTCCGTCGCAGGAGAATGTCGTGCACCCGAAACAGCGGCTCGCTGAATCCGATCCCTCCCGGATACGCATCGTACAAATACAAGTTCGGCTCGAAGAATTCGTTCATCTCCGCCGGATTATTCAGCGCAGCCGAGAATTCCTGCCACTCGGTTTCGACGCCTGGGCTAGTCGACCGCTCTCCCACCGCGGTCCCCAGATCCCGCCCGTCGCACATCAGCAGCAAAGTCGCCATGGAAGCCATCGCATAAAGCAGACCCAGGATTCCATTTTGCTGGTCAGACAATGCGTACGGCAGCTCAGCGAGCAGTTTGCGTTCCAGCGTGATCCAGAACGCTGTAGTGTGCATCTCGTTCTCCGGCAACTCCAGCTTACCCGCGCCGATATTTTCATTCGTGAAAAACTTGATCTTCTTGAATCCCACCACCTGCGACCGCACCAGCACGTCGCCGTGCGCCCGCGCCGCCGGCCCTTCGATCCGCTCTTCCTCCGCAATCTCCAGCACGCGCACCTGCGTATAGCGAATCGCATCCGTGTAGTAATCCACGTTCACGCTTTTCACATACGCCTTGCGCTGCTCGAAATCCAGACGCTCCACGTGATATTGCTGCCCTTGGTGCAGATAAATCGCCTTCGGATGCACCGTCGTCAGCGCCGAAGAAAAATCCACTTCGCCGATCACTTCCGGCTCGCCGTCTTCATCTCCGTTCGTCCCGCCCGTCGTATCGATGATCACGAAATTGTCAGACGTCACCGAACGCAAACTCACCGCATCCGCCGGATAAGCTTCCTGCACCCAATGCCAATTCCCGCCGCTGCGATGCAAAAATCCCGCGTCGGTCATCCGCTCGCACAGCCCAGGCAGGTCCACGTCGCCGAAGCGTTCCTCGGGCCCAAGCGGCAGCTCGAACGCCGCGCACTTCAAATGGTTCACCAGAATTTCCAGATTGTCCGGCTGCACGTAAGCGTGCTCCGGCGAGCGCCCGAAAGAATAATCGGGATGCTGCACGATGAATTGATCCAGCGGAGCCGACGACGCCACCATTACCGCGCACGTTGTCCCGCTTCTTCGCCCGGCGCGCCCCGCACGCTGCCATGTGGAAGCGATTGAGCCGGCGTATCCCGCCATCACGCTCGCGTCGAGCGAACCAATATCGATCCCCAATTCCAGCGCACTGGTAGCCACCACGCCGCGAATCCGTCCATCGCACAAGCCGCGCTCAATTTCGCGGCGTTCCCCCGGCAGATAACCGCCGCGATATCCGCGAACGGGTTCGGCTTCGCCCGGACCCGGTCGGTTCGCCTGCTGCAAATAGGTGAGCAGCACTTCGGTGTGCAGGCGGCTATTCGCAAACACGATGGTCTGCAGCTTACGCGCCAGCAGCTCTTTCGCCACGCGCGTCGTCTCGTTCAGATAACTGCGGCGGATTCCCAGATTTCGGTTCACCATCGGTGGGTTGTAGAACACAAAAAGTTTCTCCGCCGCCGGGGCGCCGTTTTCCTCCACCACTTGTACCGGCTCCGCGATCAGTTGCGCCGCCAGCTCCCCCGGATTGGCAATCGTCGCCGAACAGCAAATGAATTGCGGCTTCGAGCCATAAAATTCCGCGATGCGTGCCAGCCGCCGCAGCACGTTCGCCAGATGGCTGCCGAAAACTCCGCGATAGGTGTGCAGTTCATCCAGCACGATATAGCGCAGATTTTCGAAGACGCGCGTCCACTTGGTGTGATGCGGCAAGATTCCCGTGTGCAGCATGTCCGGATTCGTCAGGATCACATGCCCGCGCTCGCGAATTGCCCGCCGCGCGTCGCTCGGCGTATCGCCGTCGTACGTGAACACGCCAAAGCAGTCATCCAGCCGCTTCGCCAGGTCGTGCAGCTCCGCCAGCTGATCCTGCGCCAGCGCCTTGGTAGGGAAGAGGTACAGCGCGCGAGTGTCCGCGTCCGTCAGCACCGCATTCAGCACTGGCAGGTTGTAACAGAGCGTCTTGCCCGAAGCCGTCGGCGTCACCACCACAAAATTCTTCCCGGCGTGCGCCAGTTCCGCCGCCGTCGCTTGATGCGTGTAAAGTTTTTCGATTCCCTTGGCGTGATACGCTGCAACCAGCTCAGGCCGCACCCATGCAGGCATCGTCCGGAACTGTGCCTCGCGCGCCGGAATGTGCCGCACCGCTGTCAGCACTTCGTCCGCGCGATAACGCGCGACCAGCGCTCCCAGCGCCTCCTGCACCGTCTCCAACGTCGTGCTGGCCCGAACCGCCAGGCCTCTCGTCAGACCTCCCGCCAACCCATTTTGCGACGCGGCCATCGTCACCTTCCACTGAAATTGCCAAGCTCCCGCCGTCCGCCATCTTTCGCCTTTTATTCGCTGAGGCTACCACGCGGCACTCGCCCGCGCAACACCAGTCTTGTGCGCTAATTTCCATCTGCGCCGTGCATTGCCGCCGTATTCCACACCGACAACCGCGACCCCTAGCCATCCGCCACCATAGTTTGCTATACATGAGCCATGGCCCACGACTTCCTGATTTTCGATTTCGGCACCAACGAAGAAGTAGCGCAGCAGGCTCGTCACAAAGTGGAAGGCTGGACGCAAGGATTCCGCCTCGGCAAAAAAATGCTCCTGAAGTTTGAGCGCGAAGCCGCCGACGATTCGCAAGAGTCGGGGAAATCAGCCGGGAAGCCGGCTGCCTCTAAAAAGAAGTCCGCGACAAAATCCGATGCCTCCGAGCCCAGTGCCAACGTGCGCATCCTCGTCCGGCTGGATTTTTCCGATCACGAAAAACTCTCGCTCCAGCGCTGGCTCGATCGCATCCCTGCCGAAGAGCCGTTCAAATCGGCGAAAACGGAAATCATTCGCCAAGGCCAGCCGGGATTCACCGAAACCGCGGAACTCTTTGACTCCCTGTCCTGATGGCCACGCGGGGCCTGTCTATTTTTCCAGTAATCCAAGGGGGATTTCGGCGCGCGTTTTTTCTCTCCGCGCCGCGCAATTCGCTATAATGGTGTGTACCTAATTCCCGCGACGAGCCTCTAAGGCGAGAGTGCCCGATGCCGACCCAGACGAAAACGAAATTAGCGAATTACGATCCAGCGAAATACCACGGCCTCGAGCGCGACGCACTGATCCGCGTCTATCGGACCATGTTTATGTCCCGCCGCCTGGACGATCGCGAGATCCAGCTGAAACGCCAGAATCGTCTTTTCTTTCAAATCAGCGGCGCAGGTCACGAAGCCGTCCTGGCTGCTGCCGGGCTGGTCCTGAAGCCAACTTACGATTGGTTCTTTCCCCACTACCGCGACCGCGCGCTGATGCTCATGCTCGGCGTCACCCCCTACGACATGCTGCTGCAAGGAGTGGGCGCGAAAGCCGATCCCGCATCTGGCGGCCGTCAGATGCCTTCGCACTGGGGCAATCGGGATCTGAACGTGGTCACGCGCTCGTCACCAACCGGCACGCAATTCCTGCACGCCATCGGCGCGGCGGAAAGCGTGTCCTATTTCGAAAAATTTCCCAAGGCCTTCGACCAAGCGCGCAAAGCCCCCATGGGCGCCACGGTCTCTTTCCACCACGACGAGATTACTTACGTTTCCGCCGGCGACGGCACCACCAGCGAAGGCGAATTTTACGAATCACTGAACACCGCCAGCACTAAACGCCTCCCGGTCCTCTATCTAATCGAAGACAACGGCTACGCGATTTCCGTTCCCGTCGAAGTTCAGACTCCCGGCGGCAACATCTCCAAGCTGGTCAGGAATTACCCGAACCTGTACGTTGAGGAATGCGACGGCACTGAGCCGCTGGAAAGTTACGCTGCGCTGCGCCGTGCCGCGGAACATTGCCGCGCCCGCAAAGGTCCGGCGCTGATCCACGCGCACGTCATTCGCCCCTACTCGCACTCGCTTTCCGACGACGAAAAGCTATACAAGTGCGAACCCGAACGATCCGCCGAAGCCCAGCGCGACCCGCTGCCGAAATTCGCAATGTTCCTGGTGCGTGAAGGCATCCTGGAAGAGAGCGAAATCGAAGCCCTGGAGGCCGAGGTGGATCGCGAAATCATCGAAGCCACCGATCGCGCCCTGGCCGCCGAACTTCCGACACCGGACTCGATTTACAAGTGGGTTTACTCGCCCGACGTGGACCCCGCCTCCCGCGATTTCGAGGCCACTCCAAAAAAAGAAGGCCATCCGAAAACGATGGTCGAAATGGTCTCCATCACGCTGCTCGACGAAATGAAGCGCGACGAACGCATCGTCGTCTTCGGCGAAGACGTCGCCGATTGCAGCCGCGAAGAGAGCCTGGCCACCGTGAAAGGGAAGGGTGGCGTCTTCAAAGCCACGGCAGGCTTGCAGCGTAAATTTGGCTCGCAGCGCGTTTTCAATTCACCGCTTGCCGAAGCGAATATCGTCGGCCGCTCCATCGGCATGGCCATTCGCGGCCTGAAGCCGGTTCCTGAGATTCAGTTTTTCGATTATATCTGGCCGGCCATGATGCAGCTGCGTAACGAAATGGCCACCATTCGTTGGCGTTCCGCCGGACATTTCAAATCGCCCGTCGTCATTCGTGTTGCCATCGGCGGCTACCTCACCGGCGGCGCGATTTATCACAGCCAGTGCGGCGAAGTCACTTTCACACATATTCCTGGCCTGCGCGTGGTAATGCCTTCCACTGCGCTGGATGTATGCGGCCTGCTGCGCACGGCGATTCGCTCGGACGATCCCGTTCTGTTCCTCGAGCACAAGCATTTATACCGCCAGCCCTACAACCGCTCGGAGTATCCCGGACCGGATTTCACCGTTCCCTTTGGCAAGGCCCGCATGGTGCGGGAAGGCACGGACGTGAGCGTCATTACCTACGGCGCGGTTGTGCACCGCGCGGAAGTTGCCGCGGCGGAACTCGCCCGCAACGGAATCTCCGCCGAAATTCTGGACCTGCGTTCGCTCAGCCCCTACGATTGGGAAGCCATCGCCGCGACGGTCCGCAAGACCAATCGTGTCCTGGTGGCGTACGAAGACACGCGCTCCTGGGGTTACGGCGCGGAAATCGCCGCGCGCATCGCCGACGAATTATTCGACGAGCTCGCCGCCCCAGTTCGCCGCGTGGCCGCCACCGACACTTTCGTTGCCTATCAGCCACGGCTCGAAGACGCGATTCTGCCGCAAACCGAAGACATCGCTCGCGCTATTCGCGACCTGATGGCCTATTAGGCCGGACAGCGCGGCGCATGAAACCTTTCAATCACTCCATTCGTATACTAGAGTAGGCGGGTGAAGCTCGAGCACGAACCGCTCGGGAGGGTAAAATCATGAATTGTCAGAGTTGCCACAAGGAAATCGCCGAATATTCGAATTTCTGCTACTACTGCGGCGCCCGGCAGAGCAGCGCGCCCAGCGCCGCGCCGCGTCCCCAGAAGCGCCTGATGCGTTCTTCCACCGATTGCAAGCTAGGCGGCGTGTGCGGCGGCATCGCGGAATATATGGACGTGGATTCCACGATCGTTCGCTTGGTCTGGGTATTGCTGATTATTTTCCCGTTTCCGCTGGTTCCAGCGGTGCTCGGATATTTCATCGCCTGGCTAGTTATCCCGCAAGCGCCGGCGCCGATACCGGTGGAAGCGCCCGCGCAACCCGCCGCGCCTTCCGCGCCGGGGCACGGCTCCGCCCAGACGGCGTAAGAGTTTCCGGAAAATCTCGCTGGGCCACGCGGCGCCCGGTAGGCTCTGCCCGATCAGTCGCGGCCTTTACCTTTCGCTCTGCGCGAAAAAGATCCGCGCCGCTCGCCGTAAATGGCCTGGTCGATGGATATCAATCCCGCGCCCAGCGCCGCCAGCGTAAACGCGCCCACCGCTATGGCCAACGGAAATTGGTAGTTGTCCACCTTAGCCGGATTCGAAAACAATCCATGCACTTTCACCAGCGCTACGGCCATTTCCCCGGCAACGAGCAATCCCGCAATCCGCGTGAACAATCCCAGGATAAGCAGGCAGCCGCCAAAGAATTCAATTACTCCAGCGATGTAAACGAAATAAGTGGGGAATCCCATGTGCTCGAAACCCTGCATAGCTTCGTGCGTGTGCGTAAATAGTTTCGGATAACCATGAAACACCAGAATAATTCCCAATCCCACGCGCAGCAGCAAAAGCGCCAGCGGTTTCAATTTTTCCAGACCCTGCATTCCATCCCTCCCGCGGGCACTTTCCGCAATTCCTCGCCGCGCGCACCGCATTGTATCAGAATCAAAAAGCCGCCTATTGCCCACGCATGGAAACTTTCCGCAGGCCGGCCGCAGGGTCGCGTGGCGCGGTTAGTGTAGAATCTTTAATCACCCACTTCATATGATGCCGCGATCGAAACGAATAAATAACGGAAGCAATCTCGTCTGCGCCATGCGCGCCGCGAGCTTTGACTTGGGAGCTCGCCCGTGATCCGGAAAGTCCTGTTGGGCTCTGCGCTGCTTCTGGTCCTGGTGGTGGCACTCTACGTTCGCTTTCATCATGCTACTGCGCCGCTGGAAACCGCTTACGCCGGAGGCCGCACGGTTACTGTCTTCAGCACGTCGGCCCAGGTTCGCGAACCGGTCGCCACCGTCAGTTTCGGTGATCGCCTCGAAGTTCTGCAGAGATTTCAAAATCAGGTGAAAGTCCGCACTTCCGCTGGAGTCGTTGGCTGGATTGGGGAAGGGGATGTGTTGTCGGCTGATCTCTGGCAAACCTTGCACGACCTGGAAACAAAGTCTGCGACTATGCCGGTAGTCGCGCGTGGTCACACCAGAGTCCTCAGCAATCTGCGCATCGAACCGGGGCGCGATTCGTCACGCATCCGCCAGTTGAACAAAGATATTCCCGTCGAAATGATGGCGCGCCAGCCCGAGTTCGTCGCGCCGGCCGCCACCTCCAGCGCTGATGAAGAATCCGCAGATGCGCCCGCGTCCGAGCCCGCGAAACCAGACGACCGCAAATCGAAATCCCGCAAATCAGACGCCCGGAAACCAGACGATAGGCCAGTGGCCAAAAAAGAGGACTGGTGGCTCGTCCGCGCGCACCTCACCGATCAGGCCGTCCTGGCCGGATGGCTACTGGGCCGCTTCGTTGAACTCGATGTTCCGTCCCCTCTGCCGGACTATGCCACTTCAGCGGGAATGCGCATCGTCGCCTGGAGTGAGCTGAATCGCGTGCCATCCGCTTCCGGCAAACCCATGACGCAATATTTGCTCCTCGGCACGCACGGCCCGGAAGGCCAGCCGTGCGATTTCACTTCACTTCGCGTGTACACCTGGGGCAAGCAAAAGGACCGCTACGAGACCGCATTCGTCGAAAGCAATGTCTGCGGCAAGCTGCCCATTCAACGCTTGCAATCCGCGGGACCTGAAGTTGACATCACATTTTCATTTCTGGATTCAAGCAATGGCGCGCTTGAGCGTCGCACCTATCAAATGCACCAGACCATCGTCCGCCGCGTGAAGGGTGGCAGCGCTCCAAAACCTCGGAAACGCACCCGTTAATCACCGCGTTCCATCCTCAATCATTTGAAGCCGCTCCCGCCGCCGATTGCGGTAAATTTGAGGTATGGCGTATCGTGCGACGATTTTCGGCGCGGCCTTGCTTCTCTATTGTTCCGTGGCAGTCTCCGGCTGCTCGCAGGCCAGTTCCGAGCCTCTGCCTCCATCGCCCGCGACGCCCACCCTGAAATATATCGGCCAGTGGGGCGCTCCGGGGAATGGGCCAGGCCAAATGCAGCAGCCCTCGGGGATCGCCACAAATTTTCTCGGCGACGTATTCATCGTGGATTCCGGCAGCGCCTTCATTTCCAAATTTGCGCCGGAAGGGAAACCACTGCTCTCCTTTCAGGAAGACGGACTGAATCACCCGCAATCTATTGCAGTGGACCGCGACGGCACGCTGTACGTCACCGACCCCGTCCGCAATAGCGTTTTCATTTTCATGTCCAATGGCGATCACTACCGTGAACTGCGCCTGCGGACGCGCCCGGTCGCCGGAAACACGCTCAGCGCGGCTGTGGGCGACGACGGACTGATTCACGTGTTCGACCAGCACGCGGGGAAAGTTTTCAGCTACACGCCCCGCTTGCGTTTGGTGCAAACCTGGGAGCCGCGCGAAACTTTCCCGGGCGCGCAACATTTCGGCCCGCTCCTGGAAGGTCCCGATAATTTCCTGTACCTCGGCACGCCTTCGGGCGGCATCATGAAGCTCACCCGCGAAGGCCACCTGATCACAGAGATCACCGCCGGAACCACAGGAGTCACGTGGAATCCCGGCGCAGGGTTCGCGGTGTGGAGCAATTGTATCTTCGTGATGGATTCCGATGGACGCATGCTGCACGTCGCCAGCACCACCGACGGCGCGGGAAAATCGGATGTGGATCTTGCTCCCGAACTCGGCCAGGCCGCCCGCAAAGCGCCCGCGCTCGCCATCAACCCCCACGGTGAATTGCTGGTGCTCGACGCACCGGAATCGCGCGTCCTGCGCTACCGCATCACCTTCTGACATTCCCCCTTCACGCGCTATCATTGCAGGCCCGAAATAACGAGGTGCATCTCATGGCCCTACTGCTTTCCGAGGCGGACGTGAAGCAAATCCTGACGATGCCGATGGCGCTCGCAGCGGTGGAGGATTCTTTTCGCCGCCTCGCCGATGGCTCGGCGCTGCTGCACTCCCGCCAGCGCCTGCACGTTCCGGGTAAGAGTTATCTTCATTACATGGCCGCCGCAGACGCCACCAGCGGTTATATGGGCATGAAGATCTACACCAGCTCGCCCGAAGGCCTGCGTTTCCTGGTCCCGCTCTTCCATGTGGATTCGGGCGAGTTGCTGGCTCTGATCGAAGCAGATTACCTTGGCCAAATTCGAACGGGTGCGGCCAGCGGCGTAGCCACTCGTCTGCTGGCGCGCGGAGACGCCGCCAAAATCGGGATCATCGGCACGGGATTGCAGTCACGCACGCAGCTGGAGGCCCTGTCGCTGGTGCGCACCATCACCGGCGTTCGCGTCTTCAGCCGCAACCCCGAGCATCGCGAACGCTTCGCAAGAGAAATGACCGCACAACTCGGCGTCCCGGTCGTTGCCGTGACGTCCGCGCAGGAGGCCGTCCGTAGCGCCGACATCGTCGTTACTTCCACCACTTCCACGAATCCTGTTCTGGACGGCAGCTGGCTCGCCCAGGGAATGCACGTCAACGCCATTGGCGCCAACTTCCCGCAGAAACACGAACTCGACGGCGAAGCCATCCGCCGCTGCGACATCATCGTCGCTGATTCCCGCGAGCAATCGAAAATCGAGGCCGGCGACCTGATTCAAATGTATGGGGATGACAAGCGGCGCTGGGCCAGCGTCACCGAACTGGCCGAAATTGTCGCCGGTAAGACTGCCGGCCGGAGCAATCCCGAGCAGATTACGCTCTTCAAATCCAACGGCATCGCGACGGAAGACGTCGTCGTCGCAGGGCGGATTTACGAACTAGCGCGTGAACGGGGCTTGGGACGGCAGGTTCCGCTGTGGGAGAGCGACCCTCGCGAAGGAGTAGCCCGCGGCGTTTAAGCGCGCGGTCCAGTGCGAAGTTGATTCAAATGCTTGAAAAGCGCGTCGCGCAGCCGCTGCCGCGTATCTTCCGGCAGCGGGGCAGGCTCTGAGTTGCAGAAAATCTGGATCGTCTGCCGCGTCGTGTCCACCACCACCCGGCAATCCTCGCAATTCTCCAAATGCTTCTCGATGGAGGTTTTCAGCGATGGGTCCAGCGCTTCTTCCAGGTAGTTCGAGATTTCTTTGACAATGCTCTTGCAATTCACGAATTCTCACCCTGTCGAAAGTAACGGTTCAGTTTCTGCCGCAGCTTCAGCCGCGCCCTTAGCAACCGTGACTTGACTGCCGGGATGGACAGTCCCAGCGCTTCCGCCGTCTCCTCGGTTGACAATTCTTCGATGTCGCGAAGTTGAAAAACGATTCGGAAAGGCGGCTCAAGCTCCGCAATTGTGCTGCTCAATATCCCGCCTAGTTCGGATTGCTTGTAGCGTTCCTCAGGCGAAGGACCCCAATCCTCCACCTCTCGCGGCATCGTGTCCTCGCCAGTGTCCACCTCTTCGTCAAGGGACACCTGGTTCGGGCGGCGCTTGCGCAGCTTCATCAGCGCCTGGTTCACGGCGATCCGCACCAGCCACGTATAAAACCGCGAATTGCCCTGAAACTCGCTCAGATGCTGGTAGGACTTCAGGAAGGCTTCCTGCATCACGTCTTCGGCGTCTTCCTTGTTCTGCGTGATGTTTTGCGCCAGACGGAAGATCTTGCGCTCGTAGCGGCCCACCAGGGTCTCAAACGCGGTGATGTCGCCGCCTTTGGCGGCCGCGACCAGCGCGCCCTCGTCGTCTTTAACCACCTGTGAGGGCAGCGGCGTACGCGGTTGCAACGGATTTAATTTAGAAGCGCTCATATATGTTCCATGTCAGAGTAGCATAAATCGACTCTCTGCCGTGCAGGCCCGCCATCACCCTCCACGCAAATCCCCAAATTTCAGTAATTTAGCTCCGCGAAATTCTGCTTGCGCCTCCCTGCATCCGCGCGCCTCAAGCTCATCGCGCAAGCAACACTCCTAGCGCCAAGCTTGCGAATTGGCCAACTGCTGGCGGATAATCGCTCCATCACGTTACGCCTCGGCTGGCCCGGTCCGGGCGGAAAAATCAAAGGGACTGAATGCGTACACTGCCGGATTATCTTCGCAAAGGTATGAGAATGATTCTGGTCGGCGCCAATCCTGGCGACCGTTCCGCGCGCGTGGGCCATTACTATGCCGGCCGCGGCAATCAATTCTGGCCGATCATGTACGAATCCGGCGTCATTCCCGAGCCGCTCAGCTACGAAGACGACCGCCGCATTCTGGAGTTCGGCATTGGGATGACCGACCTCGTAAAGCGTCCCACACGCGGCGTCGAGGAAATCGAGCGGCAGGAATTCGCCGAAGGCCGCGTTCTGCTGGCGCAAAAGCTGGAAGACTTGAAGCCGCGCGTCGTGGCCTTCAATGGCAAAATGACTTACGAGAAATTCACCGGCCGCCCCTGCAAGCTGGGCCTGCAAAAAGAAAGGCTCTACGGCGCGCAGGTTTTCGTATTGCCCTCCACAAGCGGTCTGAACGCCGGAACCGAACGCGGCGTAAAAACCCGTTATTTCAAGAAACTTGCGGCGCTGCTCAAGTCTCTAAAGGATTAGGGAGATCGAAAGAGTATGGGAACCACGTCACAGCCAGCGGCCGCCGCTCCGCTCGTAACCGTAGAACGCGCCGGCGCAATCACTATCATCCGTCTGAATCGCCCGGAAAAGCTGAACGCATTGAACCTGGAGCTCGCCCACGAATTGGTGCACGCGCTGCTGGGTGCGCAGGCCGACAGGGCCGTCCACTGCGTAGTTCTCACTGGAGCAGGCCGTGCCTTCTGCGCCGGCGGGGACCTGGAACTGCTGCGCGATGCCCGCCAACGCAAAGCGGCGGACGAGGTGGAAGCACTGGTGACGGCCGGCAAAGAAATCTCCATCGCCATCGCCACCATGCCGAAAATCGTGATCGCGTCTGTAAATGGTGTAGCCGCCGGCGGCGGCATGAATCTGGCTCTCGCCGCCGATATTCGGATATGTTCCGACCAGGCGCGCTTCGCCGAATCCTTCGCGCAGATTGGCCTATTCCCCGATTTTGGCGGCACATTTTTCTTGCCGCGAATCGTCGGCCCCACGCGCGCGGCCGAATTGTTCTATACCGGCCAGATGCTCTCGGCGGACGACGCCTTCCGGCTGGGCATCGTCAGCCGCGTGGTTCCCGCCGCTCAGTTGGAAGCAGAAACCAAGAGGCTTGCGGAAAGCATCGCCACCGGAGCGGGTCTCGCGCAGCGTGACGTGAAACATCGCATGATTGAGGAACACCGCAAGGAGCTCGAAGCCGCGCTCGACGAAGAGATTCGCCTGCAGCGGCATTGCTTCGAATCGCATGACTTTCTCGAAGGCCTGAACGCGTTTTTCGAGAAACGTAAGCCCAATTTTGAAGGGCACTGACGCTGCCACGAACCGGCCGGCGAATTTCCGCGGCGGCGCATCGCGCGCTGCCGCACCCGTGGAAACTCCACAGAGCGCAACAAACGGATTTAGAGGACTAGGCTGCCATTCGCAAAAACTCGATTGAACAATATCCTTGTTGCCTGCGGCGCTTCCTAAAATGGAACGGAGCCCAATCGTAATGGCTCGTGCGGAAAGCAATCTCGCCGCGCGCGGCTACACTTTCGGCGAACTGATGGTCGCCGCAGCCGCGCGCGAAATCGCCGATGGCGAACTCGTCTTCGTCGGCATGCGCCTGCCGATGCTAGCCTTCCTCGTCGCGCGGCGCACGCACGCGCCCGCAGCCGTTGGCCTCTTTGAAAATGGCGTGCTGCGCGAAACTCCGTCCACCGAACTGCTCTATACCATGGGCGATCCACCCAATCTGCGCGGCGCCACGCAATGTGGCGCTATGCTCGATGTGATGGGCCTGCTGCAGCAGGGCCGCGTGGACGTAGGCTTTCTCGGCGCGGCCGAAGTGGATCGCTTCGGCAATCTCAACACTACCTGGGGCTATCGCAATAAAGAAATGCAACGCCTGCCGGGTTCCGGCGGAGCCTGTGACATCGCCTGCCTCGCGCGGCGCACCGTGGTGCTGCTCGCACACGACCGCGCGCGCCTATGCGACCGCGTGGGACACATCACCTCGCCCGGCTTCGGCAGCGGTGAAGGATGGCGACGGGCGCAAGGTTTGCCGGCGGCGTCCGGCCCATCGGCAATCATCACCACGCTCGGCGTGCTGCGCTTCGGTCACGACGGCGAAGCCTATCTTGCGTCCGTGCATCCAGGCGTCAGCGTCGAAGAAGTGCTCGCCAATACCGGCTGGACGCTGCGTGTGGCCGACGAGCTGATGGAAACTTCGCCGCCGAGCGACGAAGAATTGCGCGTCATGCGCGAACTCGATCCCAATCATTTCTGGACGCGATGAGATGACGACTGAATCCAAATTGCTCACCATGCGCGACGCCGTCGCGCGCCACGTCCCGTCGGGCTCCATGGTCCTGCTTGGCACGCAGCTCGAGCAGATGATTCCGTTCGCGGCCGGCCACGAATTGATTCGCCAGAGCCGCCGCGACCTCACGCTCGTCGGCCCGATCTCCGATATTCTTTTCGACCAGCTGATTGGCGCGGGCTGCGTTTCGCGCGTGATGGCTGCGTGGGTGGGTAACGTGTCAGCTGGCGTCGGCTATTGTTTCCGGCGCGCGGTGGAGCGCAGCATCCCGCGGCGGCTGGAAGTAGTGGACTATTCCAATTTCACCATGGCGCTGGCGCTGCATGCCGGAGCGCTCGGCGTGCCGTTCCTGCCCACCTACGCAACGCTCGGCAGCGACCTGCTGAAGAAAAACGGTAATCTGCGCGAGTTCTCGTCGCCCGTCAGCGAAGAAAAATTGGTAGCCGTGCGCGCGTTGCGTCCGGATGTCGCCATTTTGAACGTGCAGCGTTCTGACGCGCAGGGAAATGCCCACATCTGGGGCAGCCTGGGAGTTGCCGTGGATGGCGCGCGTGCCGCGCGCAAAGTAATTGTAGTCGCGGAAGAAATTGTCGATCGGAGTGTGATTGCGTCCGATCCGAATCGTACTTTGATTCCAGGGTTTCTCGTCGCGGCGGTCGTGCACGAACCCGGCGGCGCGCATCCTTCGCCTGTCCAGGGCTACCACGGCCGCGATCACGCTTTTTTCGCTGAATATCACGAACAAACTCGTCGCCTCGAGGATTTCGAGGATTGGCTCGCGCGCTGGGTTGTGCAAACCACCGATCGCGGCGATTATTGGAAGCAGCTCGGTCCCGGTCGCGTCGAAAAACTGGCCGTGAAAGAACACGCTTTCTGCGCACCTGCGGACTTTGGATACTGATGACCGAAGATTTGATGGCGAACATCGAAATCACCCCGCGCGAAGTGAAAGAGCTCCTCGCGCGCGACGACAAAGTGCTTTTCGTGGACGTTCGCGAACCATGGGAATATCAGACCACGCACATCGAAGGCTCGGTGCTGATCCCCTTGGGGCAAATTCCCGCGAATCTCGCCCGCCTGGAAAATGCCGAGCAACTCGTGCTCTTCTGCCACCACGGCATGCGCAGCCTGGACGCCGCCGCGTGGCTCCGTTCGCAAGGTGTCGAAGGTGCCCAATCCATGACCGGCGGAATCGAGCGCTGGTCCACCGATATTGATCCGAGTGTGCCGCGCTACTAACGGGAAACAGAACATGACGACGAAAAAGATAGCCAGCAAGCTCGCGCCAATGGCCAAGCGAAAAGGGAAGTCCGTGCAATTCCTGCAGAAGCCCACCTGCACCACCTGCCGCAAAGCCCGCGCCTACATGGAAAATCGCGGTTTCGACCTGCGTTTCCGCAATCTCGATAAGGAACGCCTCAGCGCCGACGAGCTGGAAAAGCTAATCGGCGACCGCGATCACAGGGATTTTCTGAACACGCGCAACGAGCTGTACCGTCAGAAAAATATGAAAGAAAATCCGCCCACCCGCGCCGACGCCATCCGCATGATGGTAGGCGAACCGAATCTGATCCGCCGCCCCGTAATCGTAGCCGGCGGCCGCGTGGTCCTGGGCTTCGACCAGGAGAAAATCGACCGCCTGTAACTGTATGGGAAAAAATGAACTCAGGCCAAGATTTTGACGTTGTAGCGGCCGGCTTTAGCCGGGCGCCTTTGGATTTGTGAATCGCGCTGCAGCGCGATTCATCGTGAGATCCCGCGGTGCGGGATCGAAGGGTAGCGGCCGCCCGCTTCTTAGGCGAGCGCAGTTCACTTTGCGTTTGACTTTGTCAGGAGCACCCAGATTTGCCGCCGATCATCGACATTCACATTCACATCAACCCGCACGAAATGGTCCATCCCCCCGCGCTGGGGCTGATCAAACGCGGCCGCCGCGATTACGACGAAGTGGCGAAGTACGTCGCCAGCCCAGCAGAATTCCTGAAATTTATGGACTCCGCCGAAATCGAGCGCGCCGGCCTGATTAACTACGTTAGCCCCGACGTAATCGGCTTCACCGCCGAAGTAAACGATTGGATCGCCAAATATTGTTCCGCCGATCCCAAAAGGCTGCTCGCATTTGGGTCAGTCCATCCGAAATATATCGAGGACGCCGCCGCTGAAGTGGATCGCCTCAAGAAGCTCGGCATCCGCGGACTCAAAGTCCATCCCTCGCATCAACTCTTCGCGCCGAACGAATATCGCAACGGCCTGGGCCCGCTGCGCGCGATGTACGAGCGCGCCCAAGCCCTGGGCTTACCCGTCATGATTCACACCGGTACCTCAATTTTTCCGGGCGCGCGAAACGTGTACGCCCAGCCGATTCTTGCCGACGACGTCGGCGTTGATTTCCCCGACCTCGTCGTGATCCTCGCCCACGGCGGCCGCCCACTCTGGATGAACGAAGCCTTTTTCCTCGTGCGCCGCCACCCGAATATGTACATGGACATCTCCGGCATTCCGCCGCAAAAGCTGATGGAATCGTTCCCACGCATCGAGGAAATCGCGGACAAAGTATTATTCGGAACGGACTGGCCCGGCCCCGGCGTCCCCGGCGTGCGCGGCAACATCGAAAAATTTCGCGCCTTGCCGATTTCGGCTCACGCGCAGCAGAAAATTCTGTACGACAATGCCGCGAGGCTTTTCCCCGCGCAGGCTTAGGAGCAGCGGACAATAATGGACGTAAAAACGATTGGCGTGATTGGCGCCGGCACAATGGGCTGTGGTATCGCCTACGCCGCCGCATTCGGCGGCTATCGCACGGTTCTCGAAGACGTGTCGCCGGAAATGCTCGAGCAAGGCACAGCCTACATCCGCGAAGCGCTGGACGAAGGCGTCACTCGCGGCAAAGTAACGCCGGAACAAAAAGCAGCCGCGCTGGCGAATCTCACCACCTCGCGCTCCGTCGAAGACGTCTGCCGCGAAACCGACCTGCTAATCGAAGCCGTCCCGGAAGAAATGGAAGCGAAATTGGAAATCTTCACCATCTTCGACAAATTCGCCCGCCCCGACGCAATTCTCGCGAGCAACACCTCCTCGCTCTCCATCACCGAACTAGCGGCCATCACCTTTCGCGCTGCCGACTGCATCGGGATGCATTTCTTCAATCCCGTGCCAAAAATGAAGCTGCTCGAGATCGTCCGCGGGCTGGAAACCTCCGAAGCCACGGTCCAGGCTTGTGCCGCAGTCGGCCGCCGCATGGGGAAAGAAGTCGTCGTGATTCGCGATTCGCCAGGTTTCATCACGAGCCGCGTCAACGCCATGATCGGCAACGAAGCCTTCTACATGCTGCAAGAGGGCATCGCGACCGCTGAAGACATTGATAAGGCCCTGAAGCTCGGCCTCAACCATCCCATGGGCCCCTTCGAGCTTGTTGATCTGGTAGGTCTCGACGTGCGCCTGCACATCCTGGAACATCTGCACAAAACTCTCGGCGAAAAATACCGCCCGTCCCCATTGCTTTTACAGTACGTCAACGCCGGGCGCCTGGGTCGCAAATCCGGCCGCGGCGTGTATGATTACAATGCTGACGGTACGAAAAAATAATTCAGCGGCGCTCCATCAACAGCATCGCACTGGTCGCACGCGTTCACGCTTATGCCACCCAAAATAAATCTCGCGGACCGTATCGAAATCCTGCAGGGTGACCTGGTCGCCATGGATACGGATGCGATCGTCAACGCCGCCAACAACGACCTGCAGCTCGGCGGCGGCGTTGCCGGAGCGATTCGCCGCAGCGGCGGCCCGCAAATTCAGAAGGAATGCGACGAGATCGGCCCCGTCCCAGTCGGCGGCGCAGCCCTCACCTCCGGCGGAAATCTGAAAGCCCGCTACGTGATTCACGCCGCCAGCATGCACTTAGGCGGAAAAACCACCCCGCAATCTCTACGCAGCTCCACCGCGCACGCCCTACGCATCGCGGCCCAGAAAGAACTGAAGACCATCGCGTTCCCGGCCGTCGGCACCGGTATTGCCGGCTTTCCCATGCGCGAATGCGCGGAAATCATGCTGCGCGAGGCCGCAAAGCATCTCGAAGGTCCCACGTCGCTCCAGAAAATCTATTTCGTTCTGTTCGATCAGGATGCGCTCGCGGCATTCATGAGCGTCCGCTCCGAGCTCGAATCGAAAGTGTAGGCCAAACCCATGACCCAGGACATGCTGGAAAAAGTTCAGACCGAGCTCGTCCGCTACGAACATCCGTTGTTCGACTTCGCCGCGCGCCCCGCCGAAGAAGGTGTCGAGGTCGAAATCCGCTACAAACCCAAGAACACCGACATCCACGACTACACCTTTCAACTTCGTCCGCGCGAAATCGAGCACACCCAATTTCCCTGGACATTTCAGAAGCAGCTTTACGACTGCCTCCACGACTACATCATCGAAATGTTCACGCGTAATCCGCAGAGGGTGAATTGACCTCCCCAAGCATCCCGAGTCGCACGCCGGATGCACCCACGCCGCTGGCAACAATTCTCACCAAGCAAATTCACGCCTCGGGTCCCATCACGTCCGCAAAATATATGGACGCGTGTCTCTACGATCCTCAATATGGCTACTACACCCGAGCCGAGCAACTCCCGCGCCGCGATTATTTCACTAGTGTGGACGCCAGCCCGATTTTCGGACGGCTTCTGGCCCGCCAATTTCAGGAAATGTGGGTTCAGCTCGGGCGGCCCGCGGAATTTCTGCTGGTGGAATCGGGCGCTGGTCCAGGCACTCTGGCCGCGCAAATTGTGGATTTCACCGCGGAGTCCTTTCCCGAATTTTACAGCGCTCTGCAATACCTCGCCCTGGAGCGCTCCGCCTCGCGCCGCGCCGCTGCCGTCGCCGCTGACGGCTCGCTAGCGAAGCATTTTGCCGCTGGGCATTTTGCGATGGTGTCCGATATGCCCGCGCAGATTCCTTGCGGCTGCATATTTTCAAACGAATTCTTTGACGCGCTTCCGGTCCATCGCCTGGTGCGCGAAGGTAATGCTTTGCGTGAAATATACGTCGGACTGGGCGCTAACGGTTTGTGCGAGCAGTTTGGCCCGCTCTCCACTCCCGCGCTCGGCGAATATCTCACCGAGCAGGGAATCACGCTGCAGGAAGGACAGCTGGCGGAAATAAATCTGGAAGCCTGCGCGTGGATCGAAGACCTCGGCGCAAGGCTGGGCCGCGGTTTCACGCTTACGATTGACTACGGCCACAGAGCAGAAGAACTCTACGACCACCGGCACATGCGCGGAACTCTGCTGGCCTACGAAAAACACCGCGCCAGCGAGAATTTCTTTCGCGCGCCCGGCGAACAGGATCTCACCGCGCACGTCAATTTCACGGCCCTGGAACACCACGGCCGCCTTGCCGGACTGGAGCTCACGGGATTCACATCGCAATCAAATTTCTTGCTAGGCCTCGCGCGGCACAGCGATTTCGCCGACCTGCAATCCTCCGCCATGAGCGAAAGTCAGCAAACCCGCGCCCGCCTGCTTTTCAAGACGCTGATTTACCCCGAAGGCATGGGCGAGACGTTTCAAGTTCTCATTCAGCACAAGGGCATCGAACAGCCGCACCTCTCCGGCCTCGATCCCCTGTGAAAAATCCTACAAAATTGTAACCTTTGAATTACAGTCTCGTTTCTCGAACACCAGCGCCCTTTTTCTAGGGGTCTCCATGCCTGCGGGCGTTTCGGAAGGGCGGGGCTTCAGCCTCGCCGTCAAGCCATCAACGAGAAGAGCTTCAGCGCCTGAAGCTGTGCGTTTCGATCTGGGCCGAGCAGTTCTGCGGTGGGTTTTACTGAGTACCTGGCGAAGGCCGCTTCAGCGTCGGCTTGCTGGGATCCGCCGCCGGAGCGCTCGCAGCTGGCGCTGATGCAGGCGTGGAAGGCGCCGCCGAAGCGGCCGCGCCGCCCGCCGGCGTCGAATCGTCACCCGTGTAGGGTTTCTGGATGTATCGCGCCACTTCCTGCTGTGCTCCGGCAGTGTCGTCGCCCAAATGCTGCGCCAGGCTATATTCGTTCACGGCGCGCTCGCGCTGCCCCAGCAGGTCATAAATCTTGGCGATGTAAATGTGGCTCCAGACTTCAGTCCACTTCGGATCCGCGTCTCCACCCAAGGCCGCGCGAAACGCATTCGCCGCAGCCTGATAATTTTTCTGATAGAACATCGCCTCGCCCATCCGGAAATGCGCCAGCGAATTGCTCGGCTGCGCGTCCAGCGCCTTTTGATACTCCTGGATGGCTTCGTAATATTTCCCCAGCTCCGCGAATCCCTCGCCGCGCGCGATCAACGCATGCACCCGCAAACGCGCGCTGGATTTCAGGAGATTATTATTCGGGTCAATCACGATGCCGTTCGGCTTCGGCCGGCCAAATGTTTCAATCTGGAAAGGTTGCGTCGTGCCAGTCACCAGGATCTTCTTAATCTCCGGATTGCCTTCCGTATCTACCCGAATTTCCACTGGCATCCGGAACGTATCCAGATCCTGATGAATCTTGCCCACCACTTTAAATCCCTTCTGCGTCCGGTAGACGATGTACTCCATCTTGAATTCCGGCACGCCCGTCGAATTCAGCCACTGCGAAAAAAACGAAACCAGGTTCACAGGCGGCTGCCCCTTCACGGGCGGTGGGATTTTCGTCATCGCGATTTTTTCGAATTCGTTCAGGTTGGTGTTTTTGCCTTCGTATTTCTTGTAGAACTCGCGCAGCAGCGCCGTAAATGCATCATCGCCGATTTCCGTGCGCAGCATGTGGAACACCAGCGCGCCCTTGTCCGCCACAATCGACCGGTATTCGTTCGAGAATGTCTGCAAACGCGACGCCTGCGAAATCGGCGCGGTATCCTCATACATCAGCGCGCCCACCGCAAAATCCTCCAGCGCCTTGTGCAATCCCGCGCTGCCGTCGCTCTGCTCCGCGTACATCGCCTCTGCATAGCGCGACAGACCATCCGTCAGCCACACATCCGAAGCAGTCGAAGGCAACACGCGATCGCCCCACCACTGTTCCGCGGCCAACTGCGAGAGCAATCGCTCGTTCGCGCGCGTGCCCCATTGCCGCGCGCTGATCAGCATCAGTCCCGGCGCGGCGAATCCCGGCACGGTTCCGTCCGGCAGTTGCGCGATCGTTAGCGGAGGTTCGTTCTCTCGTGGTTCGAGCGGGCCAAAAGCATCGGAAAAATAACTGAAGACGTGCGCCAGCGAAGTCGCGTACGAACTCGCCGTGCTGGCCTGCGCGGGCGGCGTAAATATTGAAACGTTGAAGCCTTCCGCTTGCACCGGCGCCAGCTGCAAATTTCCCGCAACGAACGTTCCCACCGGCGCGGCATGATCGCAGTGAAACACGTAAGACGCTACTCCAGGTGCGCCCTTGCCGATCCCGGGCTTCATGGTCGGGGGATCGGCCTTGCCCGTGCCCGCCACCGCAAACGTATCCGGAACTTCAATCGTAAATTTCCCGGTGTAGCGATTGGTCGGATAGTTCGTCAGCGGAAACCATCGCGCCGGCAGCAGCAGGTACGCTCCGGTTTTATCCACCGAAGCGAAGCGCACGCCGCGCGTTGGGCTGTCCTCTTCGCTCGAAACCGGACCAGTGTAATCGAAGACCAGCGTGACGGTTTTTCCCGGTGCCACGACGTCCGGCAAGCCGATGGTCAGCTGCAGCGGCAACCGATTGTCGCGTTCAAATTCGAGCGTGCCACCGTTCAGCAGCTTCACCGAATTTACGCGTAAATCCTGATGCAGCTCCACCACCACCGTGCGCGCGGGTTGTTGCGCGATAAATTCCACCTTGGCTTGGCCAGAGATGGTCTGATCCTCGGGATGGAGCAGAACTTCCACTTCGTAGTACGTCGCGCGGAAAGGAAAACCCTGTGGAGCCTGTGCCACTGCGGCATTTGAACAAACCAATGACGCAATCAGCACTGCCAGAAAGATGGGAAGCGCGGCGGCTAGCCGCTCGAACTTGGGCAAGAATCTGAACAAGAAAAGTACCTCGCTCGTAATGGGACAACCCCAATCAATTCAGATACAAAATACGCGTATCTCGTTGCCCGCCCATAAAAGGTTACATCATCCGGGCGAAAATGTCCGCAGCGCGCTCGATCGCTCCGCCGGGACCAAGCTTCGCCCTCACTTCCGTCAGCCCTGCTTTCGCCTCTTCGCGCGCGTCGGACGAATCCAGCAGGCGCCGCACCTCTGTCGCGACCGATTCCGGCGTGAACTCATCCTGAATTAATTCCGGCGCCACGCGCATGCCAGCAATCAGATTTACCATCCCAATAAACGGCGTGCGAATCATATGCCGCAGAATAGATGCAGTAACCGGCGCCACGCGGTACACCACCACCATCGGCGTGCCCAGCAGCGCAGCTTCCACCGTAGCCGTGCCGCTTGCAACAATCGCGCAATCGGCGGCTGCCAGCGCGTTGTACGTCGCGTTCTCCACTCGTATGATCGGAATACTCGGCTGCGCGTAGCGCGCGAAGAATTCGGCGCCAAGCCCGTGCGCCGCGGCGTGCACGAATTGCACGTTTCCCGCCCGAGCGATGCGTTCGCACGCAGCGACCACTCGCGCGTAATTCTGCGCGATCTCGTTCGGACGGCTGCCGGGAAGAATCGTCACGATCGGCCGGCCGGCATCCAGCCCCTGCTGCGCCGCGAATTCCGCGCGCGACATCGAGGCCCGCACCGTATCCACCAGCGGATGCCCCACAAAATCCACCGGAACGCCTGCATCGCGGTAGATCATCTCTTCGAACGGGAAGATCACCACCATGCGCTGCACCAGCCGTTTCACCACGCGCACGCGCCCCGCGCGCCACGCCCACACCTGCGGTCCAATGAAATATCCCACGGGAACGTTGCTCTTCTTCAGCCGCCGCGCCACGCCCAGATGCGTCCCCGGCGAATCCACCAGAATTGCCAGCGCCGCGCCCCGCTTTGCCGCCTCGCGCGCCAGGCGATTCTGCACTCCGATCACCGTCGGAATTTTGTGGAGCACTTCGGTGATGCCCACCACGGCCACTTCGTGGTAGTCCGCGATCAGCTCCACGCCCGCTTCGCTCATGCGCGGCCCACCCATGCCAAAAAATTTCGCGTCCGTGCGCGCCCGGAGCGCCGTCGCCAGCCGCGCCGCGTACATATCGCTCGACGCTTCGCCTGCAGAAATTAAAACCTGGCGCTCACTCATCGCGCAGGCTCGCACCCGTAGAACGAATAATTATCGGCGGACCGAAGCAGTAGCGCAGGTATGATCAACCTCAAGCGCGGAAGCTCTTGAGTCAACGAGAGGGTTCGAAAGAGTTTGTAGGTCGTGGCTTCAGCCGCGACACAATCACCGCAAAAGCGAGCGGCTTTAGCCGCTGAAGTACCGATTTTGCAGTTATCCCACAGGCGCACCAGACCCCGAGCCGCACCCGACTCACGCCTGTCAGTCATCGGCCGGCAGGGGCTGCGAAAATCCCGGCGCATTCCCACTGGGGAAAGAAGCGATCAATTCCTGCTCCTTATACTGGAGCTGGTAGAGACGGTAATAAATGCCGTGCAGCGCGAGCAATTCCTGGTGCGACCCCTGTTCGCGCAGCCGGCCCTTATGAAACACCAGAATGCGGTCCGCATGCTGAATCGTGCTCAGCCGATGCGCGATCACCACCGCCGTCCGGCCCTTCAGCAAGCGGTCCAGCGCCTCGCGTATCATCAGCTCGGTCTTGGTGTCCACGCTGGACGTTGCTTCATCGAGGATCAAAAATTTCGGATCGTGCGCCAGCGCGCGCGCAAAGCTCACCAGCTGCCGCTGTCCCACCGAAAGAGTCGCGCCGCGCTCCGTCACGGGCGTCTCGACGCCCCCTGGCTGCGAATCAAGAAACGCGCCCAACCCCACTTCGCGCAGCGCGCGTTCGGTGCCCACCCGGTCAATGGTCGTCGTGCCGAGCTTCACGTTCGTTTCTAGCGTGCCAGTGAAAAGGAACGGATCCTGCAGCACAATTCCGAAAAGCCGCCGCAAATCCTGCACATCCAGCTCGCGTATATCCACGCCGTCCAGCAAAATCTCCCCGCGCTGTATATCGTAGAACCGCAGCAGCAGCTGGATGATCGTCGTTTTCCCCGCGCCGGTGTGGCCCACAATCGCCAGCGTCTGCCCCGGCTCCACGCGGAAGGAAACGTCTCGCAGCACCCAATCCTCTTCCTTCGGCGTCGCGCCGCCGTGATACGCAAACCACACATTGCGGAATTCGATTTCGCCGCGCGGCGCCGGAAGCGCGTGAATCTTCGCGGGTGAAAAGATCGTCACCGGCTCGTCCAGCAGCCTGAAAATCCGCTCCGAAGCCGCCATGGCGCTCTGCAAAATGTTGAATTTCTCGCTCAAATCCTGAATCGGCCGGAAAAACCGCTGCGCATACATCATGAACGCCACCAGCACGCCGATTTGTATCGTTCCAGCGATCACCCGAACCCCGCCTACCCAGGAAAGCAGCGCGATGCCCGCGAAGCTCAGAAATTCCACGCCCGGATAAAAAAACGAGAACGCGTCAATCGCATCCTTGTAAGCCACCATGTGCGTGTGGTTCAACTCCGCGAATTTCGCGCGCGATTTCTGTTCGCGGTTGAAAAGTTGCACCACCGCCATGCCGCTCACGTGTTCCTGCAGGAACGCATTGATGCGCGCGATCGCCGTGCGAATCCGCCGATTGGCGTCGCGCACGCGATTCCGGAAAAAATAAGTGAGCAGAATCATGAACGGCAGCGGCGAAAAAGTCGCCAGCGCCAGCATCGGATGCCACTTGAACAAAACCGCGGCCATGGCGAACAGCAGCACGAAATCGTTCAGCATCGCCACCACACCCGATGCAAACAAATCATTCAGCGCATCCACGTCCGTCGTCGAGCGCGTCACCAGCCGCCCGATCGGGCTGCGGTCGAAGAAGCTCATCGGCAGGCGTTGCAGATGCTCGAAAATCTCCTTGCGCAGGTCGTACATCGTTTCCTGCCCGACCCACTGCATGATCCGCACTTGCACATATTGCAGCCCAAAACTCGCCAGGATCGAACCGCAGTACGCCGCCGCAACCCATACCAGCCCTAAAACAGCCGCGGCTCGCGCGATCTTGCCGTCGAAGCCGGGAATGATGTATCGGTCAATTCCCACGCTGAAAAGAAAAGGCCCCAGAATTTCCAGCGCCGTAATCCCCAGAGTGAAGGAGACCGCCAGCACCACCTGCAGTCGGTACGGATGCAGATACTGCATCAATCGCCGCGTAATCTGCGAATCGTAAAGCTTGCCTAACTTCTCTTCTTCGCGGAAATCGCTCATTCGCGTTCCAGCTCTTCTTCCAGCATTTGTTTCTGATTCAAGTCGGCATAATAGCCGCCGTGCGCCAGCAATTCCTCGTGCGTCCCGCGCTCGATGATGCGCCCATCGCGCAGCACCACGATTTGATCGGCGTTTTTCACCGTGGACACGCGATGCGAAATCAAAATGGACGTGCGCGCGCGCATCACGTCGCGCAAACTCCGGAGGATGCGCTCTTCGGTATCCGTGTCCACACTGGAAAGCGCGTCATCCAGAATCAGAATTTTCGGCTGGCGCAGCACGGCGCGCGCGATAGACGTCCGCTGTTTTTGCCCGCCCGAAAGCGTGATGCCGCGCTCGCCCACCATCGTCTCGTAGCCCTGCGGAAAGCTCTGAATTTCTCCGGAGATGCTGGCGATTTCGGCGGATTCGAAAATTTGCTCTTCCCGCGCCGTGTTCACGCCAAACGCGATGTTTTCACGCAACGTGTCGCTAAAAAGAAACGTATCTTGCGGCACGTAACCGATCGCGCGCCGCACCTCCGCCAGGGGATAATCGCGAACCGAGTGCCCATCCAGGAACAAAGTTCCCGGCGGCGCATCCCACAGCCGCGCGATCAACGCCGCAAGCGTGGATTTGCCGCTTCCCGTCGGACCAACGATCGCCAGCGTCGAGCCCGCCGGTACATGCAAATTAATGTCGCGCAGCACCGGCCCGCCGCCGGTTCCATCTTCGTTCCGCGCGGTCGGGTAAGTAAAAGTCAAATGCCGGAATTCGATTTCCCCGCGAACAGAAGATTCCGGTACCGCCGCTTGCGCTGAATCTCCGTTGCGTCCGGTGCTAGCTCTGTTCCCGTCGTGCGCCTCGACCGCACCGGCGGAATCACCGATGCGTGCCTTTGCGTGTAATATATAATTCAGCCGCCCCATCGAAGCAGCGCCACGCTGGAATATATTCGTCACCCAACCCAGCGCGATCATCGGAAACACCAGCTGCCCCAGGAACCAATAAAACGCCCACATGGTCCCCACCGTGAAGCGATGGTCAATCACATCGCGCCCACCCTTGCCGAGCAAAATCACAAAAGTGACGCCAATCAGCGCGGTGAGAAACGGAAAGAACAAGCTCCAGGTAGCGATCAGCTTGATGTTGCGATTCACGTAATCGCGATTCGCCAGATCGAAAGCCTCGATCTCCGGTTTTTCCTGCGCGTAAGCGCGAATCACGCGGATACCGGTCAAGTTTTCCTGCGCTCGCGTGGACAAAGTACCCAGCGCAGCCTGAATCTGCTCCGAAAGCCGGTGAATCGTTTCGCCAAAGTAGCGCACCGCAAAAGCCACCACCGGTACCGGCAACAGCACCCACAGCGTCAGGCTCGCCGAGAGTTTTACCATGAAGAATACCGCCACGATCATCGTCACAATCGTGGTCGCGCTGTACATGATCCCCGGACCCAGCACCATGCGCACCGCGTTCAAATCGTTCGTCGCGCGCGACATCAAATCCCCGGTGCGGTTCCGCACGTAAAATTCCGGCTCCAGTTCAACCAACCGCGCCAGCATATCGTTTCGCAAATCGTATTCAATCTCGCGCGAAACCCCGATCAGGATCCACCGCGTCCAGAAAGACAAAAATCCTTTCACCAGCATCACGCCAATCAAAATCATGCAGAAAAGCCCCAGCGCGTGCCGGTTCATCGGCGCATACAGCGAAAGCAGCGGGCTAAGCGCAATTCGCGCTGTGCCGGTAAGCGTCGAAAGCGTGCGCGCCGAGCCGCTGATGCAATCGGTGATCATGCCGATGATCAACTGCGGGAACGCGCCGACCAGCCCCATCAACGTGTTCGTTAGCAGTCCCAGCGCAGTCATGCTCTTATACCGTCGAACGTAGGGAATCAGCGTCTTCAGATGGTCCCACCCCGATGCTTTTTTCACGGGGCGGGCAGCGACGCCTACTGCGGCGGGTTGGGCGATGGCGCTCACAAGCGAACTTGCGACTCCGGAGTTTCCAGCGCGGGCAGCTCGTACAGGAAATTTTCGAAATTGCGATCCATGGATTGGTACCGCTTGGCCTTCGCGTTCCAGCGCACTTCCACGGGCAGCATCCGCGCACCCTTGGGGTTAGCGGCCGGCGTGAAATAAAGCAGCAGGCCCTTGTCGTTATCCTGCTCGTACTGCAGCCGCCACCCGTTCACCGGCGCCAGCGGAATATTTCCCAGAAATCCCTTGGGATTTTCCAAGTGCTCGTCGCAACGCAAAATTTCTTTCCACGTGCCGCCGACGTTTTCCAGAATCACTCCGCGCGTGATCACCGTCCCCGGCATCGTCACCTGCGGCGTCGCTTTAATGCGATTCACTGCTAGAATCTGCCGCGCGCCATTTTTCGCCAGGTCGCCATACAGCAGCACTTCCGTTTCGGAGCCCAGCGCCGTTTCCGCGGCCTTCTGTATCTCGTCCGGCACAGCCGGTATGGCTGGAGCGCCGGGCGCCGCAGAAGCCGCCGCCGCGCTATTCTGCGCTGCCTTGTCGCCGCCACTAGCGCCAGCACCAGTCGCAGGAGGCGTCGAGGAACTCCCGCACGACCACGCGCCCACAGCCACCGCACTCAACATCGCGTACACGATGAATTTCTTCATGAAGCCCCAGTCAAAACGCTGCTGTCGCAAGCGTGATCTGCACCGCACTTTGTGAAGAGGTGTCACAGCACACCGCCGTCACTCGTGGTGCGTCCAGCCCAGCCGAATTGAATTTGTATAAATGCAATTCTAACTTGTCGCTGCCCTCGACGGAAGGGCTCCGCGATTCCGCCTTCCCATAAATTTCCGGCGTGTGCGCGCCACGTACCCACCACGCTAACGAGCAGCCAAAATCTCTTCCAGGCGCGCCTCAAAATTCTCTTCCCCTTCCGACCACAACCGCAATTTCGCCACAGGCAGCGCCTTCTCAATCCGCCGTACCCAATCAAAAAGCGCTATGATATTTTCGCGCGTTTTTTCCCTATACAGCAGTAGATTCGCGGGCTTCGCCATGGATTCCAGAAAATCGCTCTCTTCCTGATTCTGCGGCGCCGGCCGCGCGATCTGCCGGATCCCCAGCACGCCTCCGTGCCCCGTAAAAAGATGCTCGAATCCGAAGCTCACTTCCAGATGCCCATTATCCTTCCAAAATCCGTCGTCATACTGCTCGCCGTTGCACAACAACTCCAGCGACTGTGGTAGTTGCTGCGCCGTTAGCGGCTCTCCCTCGAACACCCATAAATCCCAATGCGACCGCACGTCGCAACCGCAATCGTCGTGCACGTAATCCTTCGCGAGCTCAATAATCCCCGCCGCATCCAAAGGAAACGAGCGCAGGTCCTGCTCGTACACCGGAGTCTCCATAGAATCCACCGCGCGAATTTCCACATGCGTGAATCCAGGCTGCTTTTCGGAAAAGGGAACCGTTGCCAGAAAATCGCGGAACCGCTCCAACATGTTTTCTTCACGAAATTCTTTCAGCCAAAGGCTCAGGTAAGCCTGGTTCGCCATGCCGCCATTATACCGGAGTGGGAAAGAGCAGAAGGGAAAAGGGAAGCCTCGCGGCGGAAAATCGCCGTAAAACGCGTTATTTCTTTTTCGGTGGAAACTCGTCGTCCGGTTCCGGCCCAAAGTCAGTGGAAAGTCCCAGAAGTCGCGCTTTCAAAGTGTCGCCCATGCTCCCCAGCACTTCCGAGCAAGTCTCGCGCAAACGCTTCTCCGCGGCTTTGGCGATCGTGTCCAGCACGGTCTGCGAATGCTGCCCCAGTGTGGTCGCAGAAGCCAGCAGCCAGGAATTCGAAGCATTCTCGAGGCGCGTCTTATAGAGCTCGATAGCCTCGTCGTTCGTTTTCTTGAGCTGTTCCATCCACTGTTTTTTCTCGGACTCGCGCTTGGATTCCCACTCCTCCAGCAACGGCCCCAATTGCGATTGCAGATGGACCGTAGCCTGCTCCACGCCCTGCATCATGCGCTCGTCGATCGACTTCTGATATTCCAGCAGCGAACCTTCGCGGCCAAACTCCATGTCCGCGCGCGTTTTTTCCAGTGCCTCGCGCGAAACCTGCTCGAACCGCTTCAGTGAATCGGCGGTGACGCGATGCACCTGGTCGGTAAATCCGGCCGTGGCCATCTGCGCCGTCTCGCTCATTTTGTCGCGCTCGCGGCTCACAATCTCTTTCGCCGACTCATCAATCTGCGCCGTGCTGTGCTCCACATATGTGCGCCGGTAATGATCCAGTTCCGAAGCCAGCAAACTCGAAACTTCCGCCGCCCGGTCGCGCAACGAGGTGGAGGACTGCTCCACCATCTTTTCCATGGAGCTCTGCATCGTGCTGTGCGCCTTCTTCTGATACCACTCGGAAGCCTTCAGCAGCGCTTCGTAAGTCGCGTGTTGCGTTTCGGTGCTGCGCTGTTGAATCTCTTCTTCGATCTTCGCGGCAGTATCTCGCACCGACTTCTCGATTTCCGCCGGCACTTTTTCGGATTCACTGCGCAGCCGCGCCACCGATTCCTGGATGGCTTGCTCCGAAGCCTGCATCGTCTGTTCGCGCACCGTATCGTGCAGCCGGTCAGCGTAGTCCGTCGCTTGCTGCACCTGCTCGACGATCGAGTTTTGCAATTGCGCCACGCGCTCGGCAGCCTGCCGCGCCTGTTCGTGGAATTGACTCTGCGTGTGCGCCGCCTGCTGTTCGGCCTGTTGCAGATCGGACACCGCGCGCTGCACCTGATCCAGCCGTGGCGTCAGTTTCTGTTCGAGCTCGGTCGCAGCCTGGTCCAGAATTTTTTGTGCCGAAGCTTGCAGCGCGGGCTCAATCTGCTGCACGCGGTCCGCGATCACCTGGTCGGCCTTACGGCTCATTTCCTGGTGCTGCGCCGCAAGCAGCTCGTCGAACTGCTGGCGCGTCTGGCGTAAGGCGTTTTGCGCCGCTTCCTGCAACTGCGCCCTGGTTTCTTCGGCGCGATGGCGTTCCTGGTGCAGCCCCGAGCCCAGCGATTCAATAGTCGAAGCAGCCGTGTTAATCGCTTCGTCCAGCGACGACCGCAGCGTCTGCGCCTGCGCGGTTGCCTCCCGCTCTGTTTGCGCCAGCACCCCGCGCGCCGCTTCATCCAGTGACGCCCGCATCGCCGCCGCTCGCGCCGCCGCTTCCTGTTCCGCCCGCGTCAGCGCCTCACGCGACACTTCCGTCAGCTTGTCGCCCAGTTTCTGCGATGCGCCGGTAAGTGCCGCCTCGAATTCCGCGTTCCATTGCTGCGCCGCGAGCGCCGCGTCCGCTTGCGTCTGCTCGATAGTCTTGCCGCGGACCGATTGCGCCGTTTCTTCGAGGTTCTTGCGCCATTGTTCAAGGTGATTTTGCGCGGCCTGGGGCGAAGAAAGAATTTCCAGCGATGGCGTGGACGCTTCGCGTTCCCGCAACGCGCGCTCCACCACTTGTTCCACGGACTGCTTCAGATTCAGCGCCGTCGCCTGTTGCGCCGCCTGCTGCGCGGCTTGCTCGGCGGCCTGGCTCACCGCCTGCTGCACGGCGTTGCGCACTTTTTCGTCCAGATGCGCAGCGGAAGATTCGCTCGCCTTGCGTGCCTCGTCCACAATTTCTTTGGTGCGCTCCGCAGCCTGTTGCACCACTTTCTTTACCGCCGATTCCGATACGCGCTCCATCGAGACCTTGATGGCTTTCTCGACGGTGTCGTGCAGCTGTGCATCCAGCTGCTGGCGCACCACGGTCATCTCTTCGGTGATGGCTTCTTCCGCGCCTCGCCGCAGAGTCTTGTCCAGGCTTTCCTTGGCGTCGGCCACCATGCGCGCCATTTGCTGCGACAACACTGCCTGCGTATCCGTAGCCACGGCCGGAGGAGCTGGTACCACGTGTATCTTGCTGTCATTCGACGGACTGGCGGCGGGCACTGAAGGAACAGGAGGCTGCACAACCGGTGCCGCAGGTTTCGCCGCCATCGGAGGCGGCGCAGCAGGCGCATTCACGGTAACTGGCTTCGCTGGCGGCGTGGGAATCTGAAAGGGCGGCGCCTCGATCCTTTTCTCCGGTGTTGTCGGAATTGGTGGAGGACCTATGGGAGGCAACGGCTGTGGCGAGATCCCAGCTACCGGCTCGGCTGCCGTCGCCACTTCCAGCATCCCGGTCAGATCGCCGGTCGGAATGTCGACTCCCGACGCCCAGTCCTCAGGAGGAAACGCGATGCCCCAGAAATTCCCCGGAACTTCAAACTCCAGCCCAATTTGGAAAAGTTCGCGCACCGTGCGCGGCCGCTGCACCCACACTACCCGGCCCTGCGTGTGGTACGGGCCTCCCTCGGGGCGAGGTATGTCCAGCGTGACCATCGAATTCTTCGGAACATAATGTTTCGATTGGTACTTACACCCGTGGCAATTCACCATTACCGTCGTGGTGCGCTCTTTGAAAGGCTGCCCGAGCGCGTCGGTGCCCGTCACCGTAATCGGCACGGCCTGTACAATGCGCGTGCTGCGGCGCTTCTGTGTGCCGGGATCGGTGGATTGTAGGGAATCGGTCACGCACTCCTCCCAACGGTGATTTCCTAGGGTAGCACTACGGCACAGCAGCGTCAGCCAACGAAGCGCAAAAGTGCGAAAAGGTAACTCGTAGCCAACTCGAAACTGCACCGCTTCAGGGCACTATCCTGGTGTTCTAAGAGCAATTGCGATGCCGCGACTGCGCCAATTCAGCGCGCGGCGGTGGACCGGCGGGATGTCCCGAAGAATGCGTCCTTTATCTCCTTGGCCACCCATATCGGGCCGACCAAAAAGTAAATCAACCCCTGGAAAAACGCCGGCTTATTGCCCTCGATTCGGTGCCCCGCCAGCAGCAGCACCCACCCTGCGACGAACAGAGCCAGTCCAGTTCGCCAGTACGTGATAATTGCCAGCACAATCCCCACGATAATGATCGGAATGCCGACGCCGTGCATGACCTTGTTCCACACGTTGGTGTGCTCGTGGTCGTACTGCGCCATATACTTATCCAATGCCGGCATCATCCACCTCCCAACCTAAGGCCTTATATACGCCGGCAAAGTCGGGGACGCAAGGCTCGCCGTCGTGCAGCGCCTTCATCAAACGCGCTACAAATCCCGCCGCCCTTCCATCGCCTTGCTCATCGTAACTTCATCCGCATATTCCAGATCCGATCCCACCGGAATCCCCATCGCAATCCGCGTCACATGCACGCCCAACGGCTTGATCAACTTCGACAAATAGACCGCCGTAGCCTCGCCCTCCGCCGTCGGCGAAGTCGCCACAATAATTTCTTCGACGATCCCGCCCTTCAATCGCTCAATCAAACTCTTGATCTTCAGCTGATCCGGCCCAATTCCTTGCAGCGGCGAAAGCGCTCCGCCCAGCACGTGATAAAGCCCATCGAACCCCCGCGTCTTCTCCACCGCCTGAATATTCGTCGCCTCTTCCACCACGCAAATAATCTTCTTGCTGCGCGAAGGGCCCGTGCAAAATAAACAAGGGTCCGCATCCGTGATGTTGTTGCAGATCGAACACTCCCGCACCTTCTCCTTCGCGTCGCGAATCGCATCCGAGAGCGCGAAAGCCTGCTCCGGATCCACGCGCAACAAATAAAATGCCAGCCGTTGCGCGGTTTTCTGGCCGATTCCCGGAAGGCGCTTCAATTCATCTATAAGTCTTGTGACCGAAGGGGCAAAATCAGGCATGGAACTCCATTCGCCGAAAGAAATCTGAAGTAGAAGGGAATCGGAACATTCAAAGCTGCAACAACCGGAAAGACCTGCAAAGATTCAACCACCACAAATCCGCACGAACCGCCGCTCAGAACAATCCAGGAATTTTCAAACCCGCGACTCCAGGCAAGCCGCCGGAAATTTCCTTCACTTGCTTCGAAAGTTCTTCATCCACGCGGCGCGTCGCTTCGTTCACCGCGCCCTGGATCAAGTCCTGCAACATCTCCTGATCCTTGCTCTTGAAAATGTCCGGCTCGATGCGCACTTCCGTCAGCTGCTTCTGGCCGTTCATCTTCACGGTAACCATGCCACCGCCCGCCGACGCTTCCACCGAAAGCTCGTCAATCTGCTTCTCGAGCTTCTCCTGCACTTGGCGGAACTGCGAAAGCATTTGTTGAAGCGCTTTCACTTCCATGGTTATTCCTCGCCCGGGCGCTTGACGTTGGAAATCTGGCCGCCGAACTTTTCAAGCATGGCCCTAACGATCGGATCCTGTTCGAACCGGGCGCGCAATTCCGAACTGCGCCCGGTCGGCGCAGCACCCCGGCTGGAATCCAGTTTAACACAGACGCGCAGCGGCTGGCCCACCACTTGATTCAGCACTGTGCGTAATCGTTCCATCGGGTCGCGCGCCTGCAACATTTCCGCGAGCGACCGGCTTTCGCTGGGGAAGAAAAGGCGCAACTCGCCATTTTCTACTTCCCAGCGCGTCACCGCATCCAGCATGGACCACAAAAATTTCTGCCCCTGCAACGCGGATTTGATCGCCTCCACTTGCGCGGAGCCAATTCCGTTGCTCGGCTCTTCCCCAGCGCGCGCGACCGTACTCGACGCAACAGCCGAAGCGATTGCCGGAGCCAGAGCCGCCGCAGAAACTGAAACGCTCGTTGCGATCGGCGCTGGTTCGGATGCGATCGGCCGCTCGAGCGTGCCGCTCGTCTCAGCCGTCGCGGACTTTCCATTCGTAGCTGGCGACATCGTAGGGGCAGCCTCAACCGCCGCGGACGAATTCGCCGCCGGCGCCATGCGCACCGCCGCGCCAGAAGAAGAAACCGGTTGCGAGCTAGACACCGCCGGAGTCGCGCGAGCCGGTAGGGAACTGGCAGCAGCATTCGGCGTCCGCGCCCCGCCTCCGCGAATATCTCCGGCACCACCACCACCACCACCACCACCACCACCGCGAACTTCTCCACGAAGTCCCGCGAGCACTTGCTCCAGCGGCGCCAATCTCCTTGCATTGATCAGCTTCAGCAAACCCAGCTCCAGATGCAGCCGCGGATCCGGCGCGCGCCGCAATTCCGCATCCGTAGCCAGCAAAGTATTAAAAAAGCGCGTCAGATCTTCCTCGCTGAATCGCGCCGCCTGCTCCGCCAACCTCGGCCGCTCATCCTCCGGCGCCGCAACCAGGTCAGAATCAACTCCACACACCCGCGCCACCAGCAAATTCCGGAAATGCCGGATCGCTTCACGGCAGAAATGTTGCAAATTTTGCCCGTCGCCAATCAGCCGGTGCACCAAACTCAAGGCCATCTCCGCCGACTGCTCGGAAATCGCTTCCACCAACGAATCCAGCACGCTCTCGGCGACCACTCCTAAAAGCTCGCGCACCTGCGCGTCCGTGATCGCCTCTCCGCTGTAAGCAATCGCTTGCTCCAGCAACGAAAGCCCGTCGCGCAAACTGCCTTCCGCCGCACGCGCCAGCACCGCCACAGCCCCCGGCTCAATCGTTAATTTCTCTTCACGCGCGATCCGCTCGATCTCCTCCGCAATCTCCTTGAACGACAGCGCGCGAAATTGAAAAAGCTGCGCCCGCGACTTGATCGTCTCCACCAAATCTTCCGCACGCGTCGTCGCCAGAATAAACACCACCCGCTCCGGCGGTTCTTCCAAAGTTTTCAGCAACGCATTAGAAGCTTCGTCGGTCAGCTGGTGGGCTTCGTCGAGGATCACTACTTTGTAACGGCTGGAAGCCGGCGCGTAACGCACCATCTCCCGCAGTTCGCGTATCTGGTCAATCCCGCGATTCGACGCCGCGTCAATTTCCAGCACGTCCAGCGACGTGCCCGCCGAAATTTCCCGGCAAGAATCGCAAGTCCCGTCCGGCTCGGCCGTCGGCCCCTTTACGCAATTCAGCGCCTTCGCCAGAATCCGCGCGCTGGTGGTTTTTCCCACGCCGCGCACGCCCGAAAAAATATAAGCATGCGCCACGCGATTCGAATTGATCGCGTTCGCCAGCGTCCTGGTAACGTGCTGCTGCCCCACAATCTCGCTGAAAGTTTGCGGCCGGTATTTCCGGGCAATTACCTTGTATGTCATGGAATATTTGTGAGACCCACCCACTCGCCGCGACTAGAGGAACTTCGGGTACTCCGCGGCACACGAGACTGACCCGCTACCGTTGCTCCCTTCCGGGCCTGGCGGGGTTTGCGGGGAATCGTTGCACAGAGCCCGAAGTTCCACCCATCGGCAGTCACCGCGCGGAAATTTTCCGCACAAAAAACTGCTTCGCGAAGTCTAGCACAGCGCTCCACCCCACGAAAGACGCGAGATGATCGTATTGACGGGAAAATCTCTGCGGATGGTTCCAGAGGATCAAAAAGCGCACGCAGCCGTCAATCGAACGGCTGCGCATTTCCATGAATCTTCAAGTACAGCTGCAGGCGGCCTATTTCGCTCCGCCCTGTGCCGGCCGCGTCGCATCGTGCTTCAACGCCAAGCGTGCCGGCGGCGCCGCGAACGCCGTCTCCATGCGCTCGTCGTTAATCGCCGCCAGAGTCTCTAGCGTTTTCCGCGCGTCGGCACTCTGGCCCGCCTTGGTCTGCGCCTCCGCCTGCAATTGCAGCGACAAAGGATTCTGCGGGTCCTCCTGCAACTCGGCGATCGCGTTGGCATAGTCGCCGTGCGCGAACAGCACCGCTCCGTTCGCGGAATGATACGCTTCCTGGACCGGAGTGCTGCGACTGGTCTGGGCCATATTTTCCAGCAGTTTCAGCGTCCCCTGCGCCGCCTCGCTCTTTCCCGCGTTCACCGCGATGAACACGCGAGCCTGTAGTATCAAAGCCAACTCATTGTCGCGATCGCCCGGCAATAAATTGTTCTTGCTCGTGGCTGAAAGATCCTCCCGCGCTTCGTCCAGGTCCTTCAATGCGCTCGCAGCATCGGGATTGAACAACGCCATCGCGCGATGAATTTCCGCTTCCTGCACCGTTAAGCCCGCCGCGTGCGCTTCGGCATCCACCTTCTCGAATTCCTCGCGTGCCAGCAGCGGTTTGTTTTCGCGATAGTAAGTCATCGCGTACAGAATCCGATACCCGATCTGCGTGGACCGCTCGCTCGTTCCCTTGATCGCCACCAGGTATTGCGCGCGCGCCTTGCGTTCATCTCCCATCAACGCGTAGGTCGAAGCGACGCCCACTTGTGACGCGTTGAAATGCGGATCAATTTGTAGCGCCTTCCGGTAGTGCTCGAGCGCTGCCGGATAGTCGCCCAGCATGCGCATAATTTCGCCGTAAGAGTCCTGCGGGTTCGGCTCATTGGGCAATGCCGCGACGTATTGCTCCATCAGCGGAGGCGCCAGCTGCGGTTGTCCGCTCAACGCATAGCAATACGCCAGATTGTTCATCGCCGGATAATATTTGGGATCGTTCTTCAGCAGGCGCGACAGTACCGCCTCGCCGCGCTCATTCGCTCCTTGGTACGCGCACAGCCATTCCCCAGCCAAATTGCCGAGCCGCTTGTCGTTCGGATATTTCGCCAGCAAGTCATTCATCGCGGAAATGGCCACCACCGTTTCGCCGTTCTTGGTGCTGTTCATCCAGCGGATCAGCAATTGCTCGTCGGGCGATGCGTTCTCAATAAACTTCACCGCCAGCGCGCTTTCCTGTTTCGCCTCTTTGGGATCGGCGGTGAAATAACCCAGCGCCGCGTGCCCCAGCGCAAACTGCGGATCGGCCGTTACCGCTTGACGAAAAAATTGCAGGCCTTCGTCCACGAAGAGCCGGTCTTCGCGTTGCACCATCCCCATCTCGTAAGCGTGTTGCGCCACAGCCGAATGCGTCGTCACCGGTATGGTGTCCGTCGCGCTCGCGGCCGGCGCGGACCCTTGCGCGCGCACTACCGCGCTCGCCATCGAGATTGCGATAACCATCCAGAAGAAGTAATTTCGCGTTTTCACGGTTTTCCTCGCATGGGATTTTGCAATGCCGGCTAACGGCCCTTCAGGATGTACCCCGGATCGAAGGGCTGCTTGTCATCAATCTTCACGACTTTCACGCCGCCCGTGATGTTGTACACATCAATTACGCCGATTGCTCCCGCATTCGACCCGACAATTCTCATCACTTCCTCGTCGTTCCCGGCGAAAACGACGGGTACTGCGGTCCGGCGGCTCGGCTCACTTAGCACGGCCTTTTGTTCGTCGAATGTCCCGCCCAGCACCTTCTCCAGGATGAATTTCGTCCCCGGTGAATTGGGCTCGCGGAGCACCAGCGTGATGCCCTTGCCATCCGGCCAGATCGTCGTCTTGGCCTTAAAAATTTTCCCCAGTTCCAGCAGGCTCAGCGCCCGCGCGGGATTGGCAGGATTCACCACAATCGCATAGTCAGTCCCGAACGCGACCGACGCGACGCTCAACAGCAACACGCAGACAATCCACCAACGGTTTCGCATAGCACTCTTACCTATATTTTCGATTTCCAGGAGTTCGCCTGATTACAAAATAGCATTCCATGCAGAACGCAAGTCGGCGATTTCGCGACGCCGTGTCGCGCCAGTTAACTCGCAGTCCCAAAATTTCCACTACACAGCCTTCGCCGCTGTTTCGCTGTTGCCGTGGCACTCGAATCTCCGCCAGGCTGCCGCCGTCGTAGCGTCGGCGTCCCGCCGGCTCTTTGCAGTTGGTTTTGAATTTGTGAATCGCGCTGCGGCGCGATTGACCTTGAGAATCGGCCGCAGGCGGTAGGTGGACGGTTTACATCAGAATTCAATCCGGGCGTCATCGACCGCCGCAGCCTACCCCGCAGGTGCCATTCAGGAACACCCCAGCTTGATTCCTCCGCAACCTTACTTCCCTCTGGAGTATCTTATCCACCGAGTGCAACCTCCGCACTCCGCCGCGGCGCCAGCGGTACCCCCCCGAAACGGGGATGGCTCGGCTATGTCCAGAGCCCTCTTTCGCGGGAACGCACCCCGGTTCCCGCCAAGGATCACGGAGGATCCCATGAAGCGTCTTGTCTCAGTTTCTGCATTGCTGTCAGCCATGCTGTGGCTGACGCCCGCGGTACACGCGCAGTCCACCGTAATTCAACCCGGCACACAGATGCGGCTCACATTGGTTTCCGGCCTCACCACCAGCGTCGCGAAGGATGGCGACCCGTTTACCGCGATCGTCACCGAGCCGGTGTTTTCCGGCAACCAGTTAATCCTGCCCGCCGGGTCCAAGGTTCACGGCACAGTCAGGAGCGTCACGCGTCCGCGCTGGTTCGCCATGGAACGCGGCGGCGCTTCGATGAATCTGGTGTTCAATTCGGTCGAAATACAGAGCCGCATTTTCCCCGCGCAGATGAGCATCCTTTCGCTCTACAGCGGCAGCGCGGACGACACCAAAAAACGCAAAGACCTGAAAACCACCGAAGGCGTCGTGATCGAAGAAAAGCGCGACATCAAAGGCGACATCATGACCGGAGGCCTGGGCACCGGAGCCGGCGCGCTCGTAGGCGTTCTGTTCAGCAACGTCGCACGCGGAACAATCATCGGCTTGGCGGGCACCTCGGCGTACATCATGGTGAAGAAAGGCAAGGACGTGGAGCTCCCGGCGCAAACGGGAATGATGGTGCGCATGGATTCCGCCGTGACGCTGCCACCAGCGCTACTGCGCAGCGCCTTCTACACGCCAGAATCCGCCGGCAACTGACCGCGCACGAAGCGCAAACGGCGACGAGCGAATGCGAAGAGCAACGTCTGAGCGGTGCCGGAAAGCGCACCAAGCGAATCGGGTGTGGCGAATCGCTGAGAGTTGTTGTGCCGCGAGCTGACGCCGCAGTCGCCGTTGTAGTTGACTTTGTAGCGGCCAGCTTTAGCTGGGTGAAGTTGACTGTGCCTTTGAATTTGCTTCTGAATTTGGTTTTGAATTTGTAGCGGCCGCCTAGTTTCTAGGCGGGCGTATTTGACTTTGCTCTTGGTTTTGTAGCGGCCGGTTCAGGTTCATCGAACCGGGCAGCCGTCGCTATAGTGTGTCGTAGCGTTTGAATTCGTAGCGGTCGGCTTTAAGTGCGCTTTTCAGACTTAGCGTTTGTGAATTGGCCATCAGGCTCGTCGCAGGAAAATCAGTCCAACGACGGCGCCCTGCCGAGCGCGTGCGCCGTTCGCATCGGCCACAGATCTTCGGCGCGCAACTTCCAGGCTCCCAACGCCCATGCACCCGGCTCGCGCTCGATGCGCGCAACCTGAAACAGCACCGGCACCGCGTCGTTCCCGCGCTGATCGTGTCGTTCGATCACCCGCAACGCCACAATCGCTTCACGCTCCACTTCCGTGCGCAGGTAGAACTTGCATCCCCTAACGCTGACGTTGCAGGTTTCCGAGCGCTCGGTAAAGAAATGTCCACAACGGTCAAACCCGCAGACTTCTATCGGAAGTTGTGACGCGATTCGCTCGGGCCGCTGCGTCGCGAGCTCTGCCAGCGTGCCGGACCCCTTCGATGACGATCCCTGATTGTTCATGATCCCGTCCCGTCACAAAATCGTCTTGGCTGCTCTCATTCGTTTCGCCGCCAGCGCCGTGCAACTGCAGCTCACTCGAAATCGTCAAGCCGAGCGCCGCGCGGCCACCGAAACCAGTTTGTCCGAGCGCTTCAAGAAGCGATACAAGCTGGTGCGCCCGATGCCCAGCACCTGAGCCGTGCGCACCCGGTTCCCATTGCACATTTCCAGCACCCGCTGTATGTGCACGCTGCGGACTTCGTCCAGCGGAAGCGGGCTCCACCCCGTGGCGGCGGAGGCGTGCCGGCGAGACCGTTGCAAGTGTTCCGGCAAATCACCGACGTCAATGAAATCGGAATTGGCGGTGATTGCCGCGCTGGCGATCACGTTTTCCAGTTCCCGCACGTTGCCTGGCCAGTCGTGCTGGAGCAACACAATGTGCGCCCGGCGCGTCAGCCCCTGTAACGGTTTTCCGTACGTCTCGCCGTATTTTTTCACGAAGTGCTGTACCAGAATCGGAATGTCTCCCGGACGCTCGGCCAGTCCCGGCACGCCCAGCTCGATGCTGCTGAGCCGGTAAAAAAGATCCTCGCGGAAGCGGCCGGCCAGCACCTCCGCGCGCAGATCGCGATTGGTGGCCGCGATCAGGTGCACGTCCACTTTCCTCACTTCCGGCGATCCCACGCGCTGGATTTCGCGATTCTGTATCACCCGCAGCATCTTCGCCTGCATCTGCAGCGACGTCTCGCCGATTTCGTCCAGAAAAACTGTGCCGCCGTTTGCGTACTCGAATAATCCCGGTCGCGTTTCCGTCGCGCCCGTGAACGATCCCCGCACATGCCCGAACAGCTGGCTTTCCAGCAGCGTGTCCACCAGTGCCGAACAATTGCACACCGCGAAGCGCTCCTGCGCCACCGGGCTCATCTGGTGCAGCGCGTGCGCCACCAGTTCCTTTCCCGAACCCGTTGGTCCGGTGATCAGCGCGTTGGTGTAATGCCGCGCAATTTTTTTCGCCAGTTCAAAAACTTCCAGCATCGCCGGGCTGCGCCCCACGATCCCGTGGAACAGCACCTTATCTTCCAAATCGCGTATCTGCAGGCCGCGCGTAAACGAATCCGTCAGGTCGTCCAAAGTTTTCAGCAATCGCGTGTATTCGATGGGCTTGCAAAGATAATCATAAGCGCCGTGTTTGATCGCTTCGATGGCGGAATCTACCGCGTAGTATCCGGTCACCAGGATTACGTACATCCCCGGGTCGCATTGCAGCGCCTTTTCCAGGAACGCCAGCCCATCCATACCTGGCATCTTCAAGTCCGCCACCACCACGCGGCAGGTTCCTGAACGCACCTTTTGCAGGGCTTCTCCGGTACTGGTTGTTCCAGTCAACGGGAAACCAGCTGCTTCCAGCCGCCTGGACGTCAGTTCGACGTGGTCCGGTTCATCGTCCAATATGCAGATCGAGAGATTCTTACGTGACAACTCTACCAGTGGTCTTTCTAGCAGAACGCTCATAGTAAACACACTCAGGCAAGGAAGGGGCCAGAGCGGAACAACAATCGCTTCCCTCTGCGATTTTGATTTGTGCTGTAGCGTGAGTTTCTCGCCTTGCTTAATTCCAGCCGATCCTTCGTCTTACTGCATCGCAGTTAACAAACCGTGGCCCAAGCCAGCGTTGCTACGCACTATGAAAGTCCCCATCCTCTCCAACGGGCCCGTGCCAATCTGGCACCGCCGGGTCAAAACAGAATTTACCCCTGCTCGAGTGCGCCTCCGACCCTCCCTCCAGCCGCCCGTCCGCCTTTCATTGATTAACGCCACTCTCTATCAAACTTTCGATCCTCGTAGCCTCACTCTCGCGCACCACCCTGCGCGGCTGCATCTGCTCTAGTCCCACGTCCTTGCACGATGCGTCTTTGTTTCTATCTTCCACTCTCAAAGCTCGATGCGGCACGGGGAAGTCAGCCCCTCCGCCCAGGGGGCGCAGCAGCCGCACAAATAGGACGCTATCGAGTCGCACGATCGCATGCAGCGCAACCGTTTTTCCTTCCCGTTCCCGCCAATCCAGGGACGTCTTCTCCACAAAGAAATTTTCCCTCGCGTCCCGTCCCGATACTTCCACGCGGTAACTGTAGCGGCGGCTAGCCGCCATTGTCATCGCCTGAGTGTCGTCTGTCACGCGATTCATAATTCCACCTCGTATAGGCTTATTGCAGAAGAGATACCAACGAGGACGGCAGGCTAGTATTGAAGCGGAAGGGTTTAACCGTGAGGCGTAACCCCGGCCAAACGCACCAACTGTTCCGTACGCGCCGCATGTGCGTTATTGGAACGAGAACCACACGCGGAGGTCACGCTAAAGTCTGTGAGCTGTCGTCGGCGCGCTATCCCCAACTGTACCCAGGGTAAAGCGCCGCCAGCGCAAACCTGAAAATGTACGGAAACATTTTGTCGTAGGCGTACCAGGCGAGCACCAAACCGAGTATCCCGAACCCCTGCGTGCGCACCCAGTACTGGAATCGCTGTGCGGTCTCTTTGTTCATCAGCAAGGTCACTCCCGTCACTCCATCAAGCGGCGGTACTGGCAACAAATTGAACGTCCCTAGCAGCAGATTCAAAAGAAAGACGATGCTGAGGAACGTGGCCGCGAAACCCGCGACTCCCGGCACCAAAGGTTCAGTGATATGCGTGAAATCCACGGCATCCGGTACGCCAAAAATTCCGTAATGCATCCCGGCGCGAATCGCGATCGCCGATAAAATCACCAGCGTAAAATTTGCCGCTGGCCCGCCCAGCGCCATCCACGCCGCGCGACGCGGGTAGCGTTGCTGCCAGTCAGGGTCGTACGGCGCGCTGGCCCATCCGATCATCCAGTGCGCGACAAAATACGAGAGGATCGGTACAACCACCAGGCCAAACGGCTCGCGCCGGATGTGCGGCCAGGGATTCAGCGTCACTTGCCCGCCGTGGAAAGCCGTGGAATCTCCGCCGATCCGCGCAATCAACGCGTGCGCGCCTTCGTGGCAGGTGGTCGAGAACAGGAAAACGATGTACCAGATTACGCCGAGTATCAGGAATTGAGGCGTCATGCCGCTCGACAGACTAAAGTGTCCAGCCGCATTGCGCAAGGCCCGTCGCGTCAATGGCGGCCGTGCGCATGCCACTGCAGCTGCATGGCTCCAGGCAAAGAATCTCGCAATTTGTACAAATATTCTTGACAGTCCCTGGCGTGAGGTCTAGTCTCCCCTCACAGGCTGTAGATAAGGTGCCTCCCAAGGGTGGGTTTGAAAGGAGGGGCCGTGAGTTCGAATCAAAGAAATCTATCGCAGGCCAACGTCCGCTCGGAACAGGAATTCGAAAATCTGCTCCGCCGCTGCGAAGAGCATTCAAAATCGCTGCGCTCCAGCGCGCGCAAGCCAGAATCACTGCAGTCCAACTCCCTCAAGATAGTTCCGCCGATCCGCCGCCGCGATTCGGCGGCATAGCGGCTCCGGTTTCACCGATCAGCCTTCAACTCCGCCAACGTGCGCGTAAATCAAACCTTACCTCGCAGGCGGAGTATGCGAGCATAAGTCCGCGACGCCGCAACCAGCTGCAGCCCCACACGGACGGTTTGGGTGATGCCGGTACTGCTGGCTTGTTGGGCCTTCTCCAGAAGGTCCTGCGGTACTGATACCGCAATCTTGCGCATTCCCTTCATGAGAACTCCTCAAAATCATGATGGAAGAAGAATGAGAGGTTGGCTCCGGGGCCTGGACTCGAACCAGGATAACCAGCTCCAAAGGCTGGCGTGCTACCAATTGCACTACCCCGGAACGGGGTACAAAAGTGTAGCAGACCTCCCTCCGATTTGTTACTTCCAGCCTTCGCCTCGCTTTCCCGCGCCGCTCCTCGCCGTTTGCTGCTTCGGCTGCGATTTGCTACGCTTCTTGCGTTCCATCACCGCGGAGAGGTGTCCGAGCGGTTTAAGGAGCACGCTTGGAAAGCGTGTGTAGGAGAAATCCTACCGTGGGTTCGAATCCCACCCTCTCCGCCATATTTATTCCCCCTCGCAAATCGCCGATAAGCTTATGACCTGTCCCAAGTGCAACGCGCCGCTCGTCGTGAAGCCGGTGCCCGGCGCGCTGAAATTCCCGCAGCGGCTCGAGTGCCCCGTGCACGGTTGGCTGCCGGAAAGAATCACGCCGATCCGGATGCGCTTTCACAAAGACCGGCCGGACTGGTAGCCCTGGTAGCGCGAGTCACGCTCCTTCAGAAATAGCCGGAAATAAGGCGTAGAATGAACTCATGACCTCCGTGCAGGAACTAGAGCGAACAAGTCCAGCCGAGCTCGCCGCGATGTGCCAGCGAGTCGCGGACAATCCCGGCGCGTACTTGCAAGCCGCATCCGCCGAAGCGTCCAAACTGAAATCGGAATGGGATACGTTGCAAACTTTTCCAAACCCGCACTACGCGGTGCAAAAGAAGATTGAACAACAGAAGGATCGCCTCGAAAGGCGCATGATCGAATTTCTCGCCGGGACTCTCTAACCGCGCTGACTCCTGCGTTGCGACGCAGGCGTTTCTAGCTACTCGCCACGAATTACTAGCCACTGCGTTTTTTCCAAACCGATTTATGCCATTTAGCTTTTTTTTGCCTTCCCCGGAGGGGCCAGCGCAACGGAAGCCTCAGTGGTGAGCAGCAGAAACGTGAACGATTCCTGCAAGTACAGCCGGACAGCAGTGTCCGTGTGGCTAAGGTAGCCGATCGAAACGTCCTGCCCGATGTGCAAATCGAAATCTCCGCCTCTGGTAGTCAGCACAAACGCGCCAGCAATCGCGGGTGCCCAAATGATTTCATCTTTCACCAGCCGTTTCACGTGCTCCAGCACCGGATATCCTTGGTCGCTCGTCTCCGCCAACGCCGTGTAAGCATCCGCGCCGAGCAGCACGGCGTACGGCCCGTTCACGCCCACCAGTCGCAACTGGCTCAACCCCTGCGCAATCGCGTCCGGATACTCGCGCACATCGGCCGGCAGCGTCTTGATCGGATTGCTCGTCCCCTGGCGCACGCCCCCGATCCCGGCAGCAACATAGCCGTCAAAAATCGCGCGGTCTTCGGCAAACGCGATCTCGCGCGCCGCGTCCTTCGCTGGCTGCCAGTCAGAATCATTCGCGCCGCGTTCCACATCGTCAATCCCCTGGCGGTCCAGCTCAAACGGAACGCGCAGCTCCACCAGCGCCTTCACCTCACGCTGTCTCGCTAGGATGCCGTCCGCGGGAGCCGCGATCTTTCGCAAGTGCCCCGTCCCGACCGCGGAAAGGGCACTGCCTCCCGGCCCCTGCACGTCCACGACGCGCCGTCCCGCCAGGTAGCGCTTCAGCGTGCGTGTCGTTTCCTCTTCGATGGAAGCCCATGCCGCATCTGAAATCGGGGCAAGCTCGCGATGCAAATTATTCATGGCCGATCTCTCCTTTAAGTGATCCGATGCCGAGCGAACCATCCTTGCTGGACGGCGCTGATTGGCCCGGTTCGTCCGCAACTGGCGTGTTAGAGGGCGCGTCGTCTGCGAGCGCAGCATCCATAGCCGGCTCGTCGCTCACATCATCCAGAAATGTCGCGGACGGCACGAAGAATAAATTTCCGGTAACGGCGCGGCTGAAGTCCAGCAGCCGGTCGTAATTTCCCGGTGGCCGCCCGACGAACATGTTCTGCAGCATCAGCTCGATCGTGCTCGGCGACTTGCTGTACCCGATGAAATAAGTTCCAAACTCGCCTTGCGTGGGCCGCCCGAACGGCATGTTGTCGCGCAAAATTTTGATCTCTTTCCCGTCCTCTTCGATCGTAGTGAGCGAGCTGTGCGAGCAGGTCGGTTTGATCGACGCGTCCAATTCAATGTCCGCGAGTTTCGTGCGCCCGATGACACGTTCCTGCGCCTCCGTGGACAGCGCATTCCACGCGGGAAGATCGTGCAAATATTTCTGCACGATCACGTAGCTGCCGCCGGCGAACGCAGCATCCTCGTTACCGATCACCACGGCATCCGTCGCTTCCTGCCCCCGCGGATTCTCCGTGCCATCCACAAAACCGATCAGATCACGGTCATCGAAGTAACGGAAGCCGTGCACTTCATCCACCGGCTCTACGGCATCGCCCAGCCGCCCCGTGATTTGCGTCGCCAGCTCAAAACACAAATCCATGCGCTTGGCGCGAATGTGAAACAGCAAATCTCCCGGAGTCGCGACCGCGTGGCGCCCGCCGGAGCGGATTTCGCGAAACGGGTGCAACTCCGCCGGCCGCGGCGCTCCGAATAACCGGTCCCACGCCTCGGAGCCAAACGCCATCACGCAGGAAAGCCCCGCCTCGATGTCACGAAATTCCACCGCCCGAAACAGCGCCGACAGATCTCCGCAGAACGACCGCAGCGTCGCGCGATTGTCCGCGCCCGGTTTTACTGTCATCACTAGGAAGATCGCGGCGCGCGTCAGCGGCGCAGCAATCGGCTGCGCCAACGCACGCGCGCCCTGCCCCGCATTATTCGCGCTCTTGGGATCGGGTTCCATTCGCTCTCATCCTGACGGCGCGCGCGGAATCTCTTCTATTTACACAGCGCGCCTACGCCACACGCCTACATTCGGGCGGCAAGCTTACCATCGGCCCCCGACGAACGTCCACAGCGCCTCGGCGCGCGCCGGCCAGCCCAAAACCAGCCCCTGCGGACGGATGCTCTCTCGCGGAGCCGGCGCCGTAGCGCGGTTCCAGTCCGTCCCAGGCGCGATTTACAGCAATTACTGTATTTCCGCGAACTCATCTCCGCCACATCCTTACCAGGAGTGCACCGAGCGCGCGGCGCATTTTTTCGACTTGGGCGCGTTCGCTTTTTCTTCTGTGATTCGCCGAGTGTCGCCGCTTGTTCCCAGCGCAGGAGGTTTTCTTGAGTTACTGCACCGAATTTCTTTCGCTCTTGGCGTTGCTCTCGGATTCCGCGGGGCCTGGCGCTTCCGCCATCACGTTTTTCAAGATATTTCTGTCTTTCGCCTCATTCGTTTGCCTGGCCGTTGCGATTCTCTACTTTTTTGGAAAACTGACAATCGAACTCTTCGGTATTTTAGATGGACGATCTCCGTGACCGAGTGACCGCTATGCCCGAAATTGAGCTTTCCTCCAATCAGCAGCGCGGCTCCACCGCCGGACCGCTTCCCGCCGCTACCAAACGGCGATGCCCTCATTGCCGAAGTGTGGAAACCGCTCGTTCGCGTCGGCGCGGTCCCATCGAAAAATATCTTCTCCGCGCCATTCACGTCCGCGCGTACCGCTGCGTCGATTGCAATGCCCGTTTCTACGCCTTCTCCCAAGTAGATGCAGCAGCTTCACCGAAGAAGGCATCGGCGTGACGGCAAAACCAAACACACACTCGTCGTTGTGCGGTAGAATAGCTGAAAGCCTATGAGCGAAACGCCCGGCGATGTTTGCGGAAAATGCGGTGCCGCGATTGACTCCAGTCGCAGAGTGGACTTCACCCTGAAAGACGGAACCCGCGTCTGTGATTCCTGCTTCGTCAGAGAAACCCCGCGCCCCAAGAACGATCGGCCCAACTGAACCATCGCGTTCTTAGAAGTTGTCCCGTATTTGCCGGACTCGAAACGGCGCGCTCGGGTTTTGACTTTGTAGCGGCCGCCTGCTTTTTAGGCGGGCGTTGTTGACGTTGCCTTCGGTTTTGCCGTCGCGCTGGTCGCCGCAACTGGCACGTTTTAAGAAACCACCGCTTGCGGCGCCACGCTTTCCAGCCGCGCCGCCCGCGGCAACCTCACCAGAAAAATAGTTCCGCTTTCCGACGTCTTCTCCAAACCGACCGAACCACCGTGATCCTGCACAATCTTGTTCACGATCGCGAGACCCAGCCCCGTCCCGTTCGGTTTTCCCAAACTTACAAACGGATCGAAAAGCGTGCTGGCGATTGCCGGCGGCACGCCCGTGCCATTATCCGCTACGCGCACTTCAAACGATTCGCCCGGCGAACTAATTTCGATTTTCACATAGCCCTGCGACGGTACCGTGGCTTCGCACGCATTCAGCACCAAATTGAAAAATGCCCGCTCGATCTTCTTGGGATCGAATACTCCTTCCATGTCGCCCGCGGTGCTGATCGAAATTTCCAGACTTCGCAGTTCCGGTCTCGCGCGCACGGCATCCACGGCGCGGCGTATGGTTTGATTCAGTGACGCGGGTATCGGAGCAATCGAGCTTTCCTCTCTCGCCAATTCGCGCAGCGAATCCAATAAATCCACCATCTGCTCGGAAGCGGTCTTGATCTCCTCGTAGATTTCGTCGCGATTGAGTTTCAATTTCTCCGCTTCGTAAAGAAATTCCGCGTTCGCCACCACCGCCGCCAGATAATGCCGCAGATCGTGCGAGATCGAGTTGGCCGCTCGACCCACCGCCGCGATCCGCTCCGTGGCAAATCGCCGCTGTTGGAACTCGAGCAATTCGCCGCGCATTTTTGAAAACGCTTCGCCCAGTTCCGCCACCTCGCTGCTTCCCCGCGGAGTGATCGAGTACGTGTAGTTACCCACGGCCAGCGCCCGCACTCCAGCCACCAGGTCATCCAGCGGATGTGTGATCGTTTGCGATACGAAGCCCAGCAGCACGGCAGCGAGCGCCAACGCCGAAATCCCCAGCAGCAAAATCGTGCGATTCAGCCGCTGCAGGTACGCGTTCGTGGGCTGCAAGGACATCAGCACGTAACACTTCACCGACGCCGGCGGTCCGCTGTGGATTACCACCGAAGCCGTTTGGTATTGGTCGTTACCCAAAGCCATTTCTCCGCTCGCGGCCCCCGCGCCAAACTGTTTCGGTATTAATTGCTCAAGCTCGGTTTGATCCGCGGACGAAAGAGTGGACGCGATGATCTTGTCGCCCGTGGTAAGCGCGATTTGGCTGCCAGAGACCAGTGCCAGTTGTTCGGCGACGGTCGCATCAATCTGGTATCCAACGGCCATAATCCCGAGTTGCCTGCGCTCATTGTCCGTGCCGGAGGTAATCGGCCGCAGGAACACGCGATAGAGTTGTCCTTCGCCGTACCACCAGGCCGCCTCGTCACCCTGCTCCACGGACCTCGCCAGGTTTTCTTCCGCAACGTTCGTTTTCCAGCGCGGGTTCGTGCCGTGAAATCCCAGCACCTGTCCGTCCGGCCCGGCGAGCAGAAAAAGTTGGCTGCCCGACAGCTTCCACATTGGTTCCGACGCGTCCTGAATCGTAGGGGCGTGCTCGGTGGTCATCAGTGCTTTCAGCGGGGGAAGTTCCGCCAGCATCGCGGCAGTTCGGGAGAGTTGCAGTTCGCGCTCTTGCTGCACATTTTCGAACGCGCGCAAAGATTCGTTCGTGCTTTCCTGCACTCCCTCATCAATTTGGGAGCGCACGGTATGCCGCACGACCAGTAGCAGCGAACCCAAAAGCGCGCAAATGATCACAAGTGTGGCGATCAGTAGTTGCGTGCGTAATCGCAGACGTGCCAAGAGGTTCCTCGACCAGCAGCCCTATATTTCCACCGCAGCTGCGCCATCACCCGGCGTGAATTTGTACCCTGTGCCGTGCATCGTCAAAAAATATCGCGGGCGGGCCGGGTCGGGCTCGAGCTTTTGCCTGATCCGCAGTATGTGGTTGTCCACGGTCCGCGTCGTCGGATAGTTTTCGTATCCCCACACTTCATTCAGCAGTTCCTGCCGCGAAATCACGCGCGCGGGACAACGCGCGAAGTACTTCAACAACTTAAATTCCTGCGCCGTCAACGCCAGCGTCCGTCCGCCGCGCGTCACTACCATACTGGTGAAGTCAATCTTGGTGTCGCCAAAGGTCAGCAGTTCGTGTGCCGCCGGCGCATTGGCCACGCTCGCCGCCTCCGCCGTAGCGGGTTCGGCGCGACGCATCGCCCGCCGCACGCGCGCCAGCAGTTCTCTGGGACTGAACGGTTTTGTGACGTAATCATCCGCGCCCAACTCCAGCAACAGAACCTTATCCTCCACTTCGGCATTCGCGCTCAAAACCACGATGGGCACTTCCGCGGCGTGCGCCTTGAACGCCCGGCAGACTTCCTTGCCCGGCATTCGCGGCAGTTTCAGGTCCAGCACCACGACGTTCGGCGTTTGCTTGCGAAAACTTTCCAGGCCCGCGATGCCGTCCGAAGCAATCTGCACGCGCAGCCCGTCCGCTTCAAAAAGCCTCTGCAGCGTCCGCTGCATCGGCCGGCTGTCTTCCACCACCAATATCGTATCCACAGCAGCTTCCTTTGATTGCAACGTCCGCTCCAACGTACCGGTCCGCTACTCGGGGTCGGTCGTGAACACGCGGAATCACGCCTCGGGTCGGCGAATTCCACTTGAACGCAGAGGCCCAAACGCCCCTACATTGTAACGCCAACTCCCGTCCGCAATCTTCGAGCAAGTAGTTTGTGAGGGATGCTCCGCATCGTTGTCACCACGGCGTTTAGCAAATGTCAAAAACTTGTAAATTCCGGCGCCGCGTAAGTATCCGATTACCGCATTGGTCAGGCCCTACACGATTGCGTAGTGATATTCCATGTTCTCGACACCGGCCGGTAGTTAATATCTGGTTATATGAATATGAGACATTCGCCGGTCAGCTGTTTGTCTCGGGACTTAGCCCTGGAGTTGGCGAGCGCTCCTTGAGAAATGTTTGGATTCTATTAAGCGCCGCGAGTATGGGAAAATGATGCCGCTTCAGGACGGCTGTTCGACAGCGGGCATTTCAGGAAGCCCGAGCCAGGGGGACAGATGAGCAACGTGAGGGTTCTGGTAGGAACACGGAAGGGCGCGTTCATTCTGACGTCGGACGGCAAACGCGAACACTGGGATGTCAGCGGCCCACATTTTGCCGGCTGGGAGATCTACCACCTCAAGGGCTCGCCCGCTGACCCAAATCGCCTCTATGCGTCGCAGTCGAGCGGCTGGTTTGGGCAAATAATCCAGCGCTCAAACGACGGCGGCAAGACTTGGGAGACTCCCGGAGGGGAGGCGATGCCGAAGCCGGGTGCCCCGCCTGCAGGAAAGAGCAATAAATTCGTCTACGACACTTCTGCCGTCACTGGTAAGCCCCTCACCACTCACCAGTGGTACGACGGCACACAGCATCCCTGGGAGTTCAATCGCGTCTGGCACCTCGAACCGTCCCTCACCGATCCGGACCATGTCTATGCCGGAGTAGAAGACGCCGCATTGTTTCGCACCACAGATGGCGCTCATACCTGGCAGGAGGTTGCCGGACTCCGCGGCCACGGCACAGGGCCGATGTGGCAACCCGGCGCCGGCGGCTTGTGCCTGCACACGATTATTTTGGATGCGAAGAATCCGAAGCGAATGTTCATCGCCATCTCCGCTGCGGGTGCGTTCCGTACGGACGATGGCGGCACGACGTGGCGGCCAATCAACCGTGGCCTAAAGTCCCCGTACATTCCCGACCCGAATGCCGAGATCGGCCACTGCGTTCACCATATCGCCATGCACCCCAATCGTCCAGGCGTCTTGTACATGCAAAAACATTGGGACGTCATGCGCAGTGAAAACGCCGGCGACTCCTGGGAGGAAGTCAGCGGAAATCTTCCCAGCGACTTCGGCTTCGTGATTGATGTTCACGCGCATGAGCCGGAAACGATTTACGTCGTGCCCATCAAGAGCGACGGCGAGCACTTCGTTCCGGACGGTAAGCTGCGCGTCTACCGCAGTCGCATGGGCGGAAACGAGTGGGAGGCGCTCACCAAGGGCCTGCCGCAAGCCGATTGCTACGTCAACGTACTCCGCGATGCCATGGCCGTGGACTCACTCGAGAAATGCGGCGTCTATTTCGGCACCTCGGGTGGGCAAGTTTACGCGTCCGCCGATGCCGGTGACACTTGGTCGCCCATCGTGCGTGATCTTCCAGCCGTGCTTTCGGTTGAGGTCCAGACGCTGCCATGATTCGCGTCGTTCTTCCGCCGCACCTCCGCGGGCTCGCGCGCATCAGCGGCGAAGTCGAACTCGACCTTCAGGCGCCCGTCACACAGCGCTCCGTCGTCGACGCGCTCGAAAGTCGGTACCCGGTGCTGAGCGGCACGATCCGCGATCACGTCACGCAAACGCGCCGGCCGTTCCTGCGCTTCTTCGCCTGTGGCGAGGATCTTTCCCATGAACCGCCGGACACCCCACTGCCTGAGGCGGTTGCCTCTGGAACGGAACCCCTTCTGATCGTCGGCGCCATCGCTGGCGGCTGACCACCCTGTGGAATGAGTACAGCGCATCCGGGAGTAATCAGTCTGAGTAAAATCTGAAATCTTGAATTTCGAAGACCGACTGTGGAAGCCTCTGTCCCTCTGCCAATCCGATTCCGCTTGCATGACACGCGGACAATCCGAAACTACACTCGCTGGACGGGTCGAGACGTTCGAGGTCGGATCGATTTTGACAAATCCTCTTATCACCAACTATCTGTCGACTCGGACCTTGATGACTCCTGACAAGCCGTGCCAGCTCAACCGCTTGACGCAACACAATCCACGTATTGATTCGGCAATGCTTCTGCGGGAGAACCATCTGATTGGCTTTCGTTTTCAATGCAAGGTGGGTTCAGGCTTAGTGCTGGTTCGACCCATTGAGGCCACTCACCTGATCGGAAACTGACTCGCTACCTCAATTTCATGGCTGATGTCGCCACGTTCAAGGATGTTCGTAGCCCTCAGTCGGCGGCGGGACGTAGTCCTCTCCGTACTTGTTCTTATGCGCGAATGTAAAATCAGGGTTATTCACCACGCGGATCGCGCCAAGGCCGCGTGTTTTCTCGGAGATCGTCACCACCCGGCTTAATCCCTTTAGATTTTCCGGCAGGCTCCGCTCGTACCAAACGTGCATCTGGTATCTTCCATCCGGAACGCTGGGAATGCTCACGTGCCCGGCGCGATCCGACATTGCGAAATACGGCGTATCCACCGCAACCACCACAGCGCTCATTTCCGCGTGGATGTTGCAAAATAGGAAGCTCACGCCCGGCCGGTCGAACCGCACCGACCGGCTCGTGCCCGCTTCGTACAACCCCAAATCAAATCGTTTCCCGTCGTACATCGAAAAAATATTGTGAAAGAACGGATCTTTATTGGGGAACTGAATTAACGAGCCCACTTGCACCACGATAATGTGCGGTTCGAAACTCTTGTTGCGCTGCACCAGTTCCGGCGTCTTCGCCATTGCAGGAGTGGCTGGATCCGCCGGAGCTGGCGCATCCAGAGGCGTCAACCACACGACCACCTGTGATTCGTCCGTACGGTTAGCGGCTCCACGCTGATGACCTCCCGACCCCGGCCGCAACACGGATACCTCCGCGGTCACTGCGGACGTCTGCGCGCCAACCGGTGCCGCACTCGCGCAAGCGCACGCACAGAACGCGACCAACCAGCTCGGCCCTCCGACGAAACGCCGCAGTCGCAACGTCCACGTCAAAATATGTACCCCACGCTCAGCCCGATTTGATTCGCCGTCTCCAGATTGCTATTGAGATAATACGTCTGCAAGCGCCGGTATTCAGCAGAGAACAAAACATTCGAACGCGCGTGATAGATGAAATTTACAAACGGAGTGAAGTTGCGTGACGTCAGCGGACCATAATAATACGCGGTCGCGGGAAAATTCCTCAGTTCACCCGCGAACGGATTGTCCTGCCCCAGCGCAAAATTCACCTCGAAGTTTGCCTTTGGCTGGTATTTCACCTGTATCCAGCCGCCCAGCGAATCCAGTCCTCGAATCGTAGTGGTAGGATCCATTGCCAGCCCCGAAAGCAGCACGCTCTGCCCGATGCCGCCTCCGAATCCGCCCACCGCGCGCCCGCGGTAAAATTCTCCTGTGAAATCAAAATATTTTCCCAGCGGAACCGTTACGTCCGCTGTTCCCGCCCATCCATCCACGTTCCGTCCGAATCCCCAATTCTGCCGCCCGTAGTAGCCGCCCACCCCGACCGTCACTTCCCTGCCAAACGCGCGATGGCTCCATGCCACGCGTGCGGCATATGCTGGCTGGCCCGATTGCTCACCCTTGCTCGGCACTCGCACTTGCGGGTTGGGAAAATCGCCCGTGAGCGAGTCCAGAATTCCGGCCTGAAATTGCATACTCGAATCTTCCGACAGCGCCACACGATGTTCGATGCGTATCTGCGGCGTCCAGACCCACAAATTCCCCGAATAAGACAGCGCCGGAATCGCCACCGTAGCCAGCGAGGTCGGGACCAAGGGCGCGAAGAACAGTGAGTCTTGTCCAGCCACGATCGAAGTATCAGCCCAATCCATGCGAATCGTACCGGTTCGCAGGCGCACTACCCCCATCACCGCCCCGTTCGTGGTGTCTGCCTGGCCGCCCGCAAAATCAAATCTCACGTTCGCGCTGGTGTGCGCTCCAGCCACGTCGGGTCCGAACACCTCCACTCCCAGCTGCGACTGCCGCAGCGATCCCGCGACCGCTCCGGAAGTATCCGGCACATTGGGAGGTGTAGCGACTTGCGGGAAATCCAGATTGTCCACCGCGCCGCGCGTCTCAAAAGCGTTCAGCAGAATCATTCCCGATAGGCGCACACGATACTTCGACCCGCTCTCCACCTTCGTCTGGCTCTGGTCCAGCACTTTCGCGTCTGTCAATTCCAGATTGTCCTCCAGCTTCGTCACGCGCTCCTCGAGTGACGCACCCGGCTCGCCACTCGTCGGACCAGCAGCAGCCACGGCAGCTAGTGCCGTATTATCCGTCGTCGGATTCACGGGCGCGCTCGCCGAAGCATAAGCGTCGTGCGTTTGGCCCGGCGTCGCCACCAATTTCGCAGTCGCGCGATTCAGCTCGCTCCGCAGCGCGCGCGCCTCCGCATGCTCTCGTTCTTCGGCCGCGCGCAACTCGCTCACCTGTGAATTCAAGCTCTGCACCTGCGCCTGCAGCGCGCGCACGGACTCGGCCAGCGTTCTAATATCCGGCATCGCATCGACGGGCGGCGCGCCCGGCGACGCAGGAGGCGCCGAGTTCTGACACCTGACAACCGGAGATCGGAGAAGCAACAAGCTTGCAGCCACCAGCACCTGCGCAAACAATTTTCCGCGGCCACTGCCTACCATGGCGGACCTCCTGTAAATAATTTGTTGCGCCTCTTCACTCGCTCCGGACCGCACCATAAGCTTACAAGTTTCCCAGCGTTTGTTAGAAGACGCGGCATTCCGTGGCGTCGCTCGCCTTCTCGCCGGCCTTTCCCGCCAGGTTGGCGCTGATCACGTCAGGCACAGAAGCCGAGGAAAAAGGTATCGGAAGCATCGAATCAAGCTGATTGGAACACGTTTCATTACTAGAGGTTGCATACGCGGAATATCCCAACTTATGCGCCGCCTTCAAGTCGGGCCGCATCGCTGACAATCCCACTCAACTCCCCCCGCAGAGCTGTCGAAATCCTCGCTGCCAGAAACTGCTCGCGTCGCAAATCTATCGCCAAGCCATCGCGTAGCACCCTCGCACGAAGGCGCAATCTTTTGACAATATCCAGACCCGGCGATGACACCTGCGGCCAGCCTTCGACTCTATAAACGTCACTCCTATCATCGCTCGGGCGGTGCCCCGACTGTAAAGAGTTTGCACGGACGCCCTCGTCCTTTCTCGGCGCAGCGCGGGCTGATCGAGGACGAGGGCGCAAAGCCCTTACCGCACCCAGTGTTCACTCCAACCCTTAAGCCCTTTTCCCTTCGGTCCACGTCTATATGCGCTGCTTCTCCCCGCGCTGTTGCACACCAGAGCATCAGTGCCATTGACCTGCCCCGCCGCGAAGCCTACGATGGGATTGTAATCCCCCCTTCCTGCTGCGGCGCTCGATCGCGCGGCAATAAACCCAATAATTAACAGCGGCCCTGTGTACGCACGAGCCTTGCGCCGCGCACAAGGACTGTTCCTTGACTACACGTCAGGTTCCGGACGAGTCACACCGCAAGCTGAGCATCCTCCTCGCGGAGGACAACGCGGTCAATCGCTTGTTAGCGCAAAAACTGCTGCAGAAACATGGTCACCTTGTGACTTCGGCGAACAACGCCTGGGAAGCACTACAGCTGTGGGAACAGAATCAATCCCGCCAATTCGACATCATCCTCATGGATGTACAAATGCCGGAAATGGACGGGCTTCAAGCTTCGGCCCGCATCCGCGAACGGGAATTGGCAACCGGCGCGCATATCCCGATCATCGCCGTCACCGCGCACGCCATGAAGGGCGACCGCGAACGCTGTCTGGCGGCCGGAATGGACGGATATTTAACCAAGCCCATCAATCCACGGGAGTTCGCGGCTACGATCCTGGCGGCCTTTCCTGCCGTTCTGAAACTTCCTGCTGATCCTGTGGATGCGCTCCCTGAAGGACCGAGCGACGCCGCACTGCTGGCGCGGTTCGATGGCGACGGCGAATTATTGAAAGAGCTCGCCGGAATATTTCTCCAGGAGTGCCCCAGAATGCTGGACGAAATTCGCGAGGCCCTGCGCACTCGGGATCCGAAACTTCTCGAGCGAGCGGCGCATACGCTAAAAGGTTCAGTAGGGAATTTTGCAATGTTGGGCCCGTGGGAAACCGCTCAGCAGCTGGAGTCTCTGGGAAAATCCGGCGAACTTTCTGGTGCCGACGATATTTTTAACGCTCTCGAACAGCAACTCGCGCCGTTCAATCAGATTCTCGTAAGACACGCCGCGGAACCCGCCCATCAACCGCGCTGATAAACTTAGAGCTCTGCGCAGCCCGCGTCGCAACTCGACAATCTCTGTATGTCGCGGCGTTATCGTTGAGGGTGTCATCCCGAGCGGAGCGAGGGATTTGCTTTTCGCCAGCAAGCTGCTGCAGAAATACTTTAACGGGAAGAAAAGGTTTCGGAAGGGCGGGGCTTCAGCCCCTGAAGCCGCGTTCTTTTTTTCTCGTCGTTGGACAAGCGGTTTGGCGCGAATTACCCGAGGATATTCTTCGCCGCCATCAATTCCGCGTTCAAGATCGCCGCTCCGGCCGCGCCGCGAATCGTGTTGTGGCTCAGCAGCACGAATTTGTGGCCCAACACCGGACAAGCCCGCAAGCGCCCGACGTGCGTCACCATTCCGCCGCCGCGCTCCACATCCAGCCGGGGCTGCGGGCGATTCGGCGTATCCATATAAACGATCGGTCTCACCGGCGCGCTCGGCAATTCCAACCTCTGCGGCTCGCCAGAAAAATCGCGAAACGCCGCCAATATCTCTTCGCGCGTCGCGCTCTTCTCGAATTCCACGGACACGCTTTCAGTGTGCCCGTTCACCACGGGAACGCGCGTGCTCGTCGCGCTCACCGTCACCGGATGCAGCTCGACTGCATCCGCCACAAACCGCCCCAGAATTTTACGTGTTTCCGTTTCGATCTTTTGTTCTTCGCCATCAATGAACGGAATCACGTTCGCCGTCGCATCCAGCGACGCCACACCTGGATATCCTGCGCCGGACAAACCTTGCAGCGTCGTGACCAGCACCCGCTTGGGTTGATAAGTGCGCAATGACGCTAGCACAATCACCAAAGGCATCGCCGCGCAGTTCGGGTTCGTGACGATCGCGCCGCTCCAGCCCTTCACCTTCCGTTGCAGCGGCAGCAATCCCAAATGTTCCGGATTCACTTCCGGAATCAGCAGCGGCACCAGCGCATCCATTCGATGATTGCGCGAATTGCTCACCACGATGTGTCCAGCCGAAGCAAATTCCACTTCCGCTTCGCCCGCGATCGAAGAATCCAGCGCCGAAAATACCAGCTGCGGACCTGCGCCGGCCTTCAATGCTTCCACGGAAAGACGCGCTGTTTCCTCCGGCAATTCTGTCGGCAAACGCCACGTCAAATCGCCGTAGCGCTTTCCGGCCGAGCGCTCGCTAGCCGCCAGCCACGTCACCCGAAACCACGGATGATTTGCCAGCAGCGCGATGAATTGTTGGCCGACCGCGCCCGTCGCGCCCAGAATTCCCACAGCAATTTTCGCGGAGCCCGGCCGCCATGCGCCTCCGCGCGCCGCTGGCTCCACTCCCGCAGTCTTAGTGGGCACTGGCCGCAACCGCCTTCTGTGTTTTTCGCTGATGATCCAGCAACGTAAGTCCCTCGAGCAAATCTTCCACCAAATCCTTCGCGTTCTCGCAGCCGGGCGACAAACGGATCAGCGTATCCGAAAGCCCCAATTCCGCGCGCGTTTCCGCGGGTATCGAAGCGTGGGTCATCGTCGCCGGGTGGCACAGCAGAGCCTTCACGCCGCCCAAACTTTCGCCCAGCGTGAAGTAACGCCGCGAGGAGCAGAACGCCACCACTTCCTCGATCGTGCCTTCTAATTCAAACGATACCATTCCCCCGAATCCGGTCATCTGTTTTTTCGCGATCTCGTGTCCAGGATGTTCCGGCAAACCCGGGAAATAAACCTGGCGCACCAGCGGATGCCCCTTCAGCGAATTGGCGATCGCGATCGCGTTGTCTTCGTGACGCTGCATTCTCAGCTCCAGCGTTTTCAATCCGCGCAACGTGAGCCAACAGTCGAACGGCGAAGGCACGGCACCCGTGGCGTTCTGCAAAAATTTAATCGGCTCGAAAATCGCCGGGTCCTTCGCCAGCGCCGCGCCCTGAATCGTGTCGGAGTGTCCTCCCAGATATTTCGTCACGCTATGCACCACGATGTCCGCGCCGAGGTCGAACGGCTGCTGAAAATAAGGCGTCGCGAAAGTATTGTCCACCACCACCAGCGCCGATTTCGCGTGGGCCAGCTTGCAGATGTCCACGATGTCGTAAACCAGCAACCGGGGATTGGTTGGCGATTCGATCCACACCAGCTTGGTGCGTTCCGTGATGGCTGCTTCCAGCGCCGTTCGATTCGAAATATCGAACTGTTTGATGGTCACGCCAATCGGCTGATACACCTTGTTGAGGATGCGGTACGTCCCGCCGTAAACGTCGGTGGGAATCACGATCTCGTCTCCGGGCCGCAGATACGCCTGTAACACGGCGTTCTCCGCCGCGAGTCCGGACGCGAAAACGGCGGCGTGCTGCACGCCTTCCAGTTCGGCGAGCACCGTCTCCAGCCTTTGCCGCGTCGGATTGTTTGTGCGCGAGTAGTTGAAACCCTTGTCCTGCCCGGGCGCGTCCTGCTCGTACGTGGAAGTCTGAAAAATGGGCGCGATCAGCGAGCCGGTTTCCGGTTCCGATGGCTGCCCTGCGTGAATCGTTTTCGTTGCAAAATTCATGGTCGTGCTCCTTATCGTGTGCGCTCTCTTCTTTCTATTTCTGTTCGGCCCCGATGTTTCATGACCCAGCTTCTTCACCGCGCCCGCTGTTGCCCATCTTCAATCCGCGGATGCCGCCGCGCTCGATTCCCGCGGCGCGCGCGCGGTCTCTATTGCAAAATGTGAAATTCGGCTGTACGACGCCATTTCGTCCACGCTGCGAATCACCAGTGGCATCCCCGCGCGCGCGGCCGCCTCAATCGCACGGCGCTGCACCAGATCGCACCCCTCCGCCGCCAATTGCAGAGCGTGTTCGAAAGTTAAGTGCGGAATATGGCTGGCGGAGGAATCGATGTGGGGATCGGCGGTGAAATAACCCGGAACGTCTTTAATCAATTCGCAGCGACAAGCTCGCAAGCCCTCGGCCAGCAGCACCGCCGTCAGATCCGAGCCGCCACGGCCCAGCGCTACGATCGTGTTTGCGGAGTTCGCCGCAAGAAATCCCGGCACTACAGCGACAGGAAATCTTGCCAGCACGCTGCGAAGCCGTCCCGCATGCAAATGGATTCGCCCTGCTTCGTTTTCGGTTTCTGGAACCGTCAGGCCTGCTTCGTGGATGTTCAGGGGCGCAGCCGCAACCCCCAGCCGCTGCAGATGGAGCGTGAGCAGCGCCACCGAACGAATCTCGCCCGTGGACCACAGCAGGTCCAGCGCTGCGCGCGCCGGCTCGCGCACGATCTTTCGCGCGCCGCGCTCCAGCCGGTCCGTGGTTCCTTCTTGCGCGGAAACCACTACCACCAGCCGCTCGTGCGCTGCGGTCCGGAGCGTGTGGCGTACAAAAGTCGCGGCGCGGCGATACGCCTTCGCGCTCGTCAAGATCGAACCGCCGACCTTGATAACCGCTATGGACTCTGCCGCTGCCGTTCGCTGCGACATCCAACTCCTCCCGACCTCGCGGAATGCGCTCCGCCGCCGCGTCATGGTCTGGTTTAGGGCCCTTAAAAAATGTATGGAAATAGGCCCAGCCCAGCGCTCCATGCGCTGCAATAAACATTGCGAGCATTCGCTTTTGCGAATGCAGGCTTTAATTCGACTTCAGCTTGGGAGTTGAATCTTCAACGACCGGTGGCCGGTCTATCGAGGATCTTATCTCTCCCCACTGGGCAGGAATTAGCACCTTGGCAGTTGCACCAGGTTGCTGTGG
>Ga0209006_10000080_pt1 | contig 100111 bp, 83 predicted proteins | sample JacPin_JW_Ref_O2_FD_188567 | JGI IMG/M metagenome (GOLD analysis project Ga0209006, IMG submission 188567) | Forest soil microbial communities from Algoma, Ontario, Canada - Jack Pine, Ontario site 1_JW_Ref_O2 (SPAdes) (version 2) | ecosystem: Environmental > Terrestrial > Soil > Boreal... | reverse complement strand
GCTAATCTTCTTCATTGCCGGTCTCCTTTGCGCCTCGAGCGCGTCGTTCATTGGGAGCGTATCGCATCCCGCTGGAGACCGGCCTTCTCATCCCATCTGGGTAGTCCCCGTAACAGAGCGTAACGTTTCTACCCCACGCCGAGAGAATAAGCGTGCCTGGCGCAACAGCGTCCGGCCCGCCTGTTTTAGTAACTAGCACAAAAACAAAATCTTAGCTAGTACTAGAACCAATAGAACGAACGGCATCACGCTTGCTCGGTACTTCGTGGGCAGGTGTCGGTTACTTGGGGGAATTGTGGCTCGTTCGGGCAGCTTTTGGGGTCTACTTCATCGGTTCCGTCTCGTCCTGTTGTGGACGATCGCCGGAGGCGCGTTTGTCGCTTCACTTTGGATCTTGCGTAATTCCGGTTACCAAGCCGACCCACTTCTAGACACCTACTTGCAAATGGCGGGAAGCCTGATCGGCTTCACCTTCGCCGCCAACGCCTTGGTTCGCTTTCGCGGCACCCACGATCGAATTTCTCTCATTTTGGCATTCGGGTTTGTGCTAGCGGGTCTGATCGAAGCGGGCACCAGCATGACCTTCTATCGCGGCATGTTGGTCACTCCCACGCCCGGAGACTCAATTTCTTACGGTTGGCTGGCCGGCCGCACTCTACTCGGAGTTCTGCTGCTTGCTGCTCTCGCAGTCGAACGCCGCATTCCGATCGCTCGCGAACCCGCTAAGGAAATGGCTGCCGCCACTCTGATGGTCGGCGGCGTCGCGTATCTAACCAGCGTGTTCTACTTCATGCTGCCGCACGCGCCGAAGATTCATCCCGGTGCGGTGATTCCGCGACCTTCAGACTTGTTGCCCGCTGCGATCTATCTCGCTGCGACGATCGGTTACGCCCGCCGCCTGAATCGCGCCGGTGCATACCTCGACCGCGCGTTGTTCCTCGCGGCGGCGTTGAACGTTCTTTGCCACGTCACCATGAGCGAATCGCAGCACCATCTCGACGCGCCTTACACGCTGGCACATTTCATGATGGTCATGAGCTATGTCATCGTTCTCGGCGGCACGCTGCTGGATAACGCCCAGCTTTTCGACCAGGTTAGCCAGCTAGCCGCTTCCGATCCGCTCACCGGCCTCGCGAATCATCGTCGCCTGGTCGAAGTCCTCGAAACCGAAATTCAGCGCTCGCGCCGCACCAACCGCGGTTTTGCCGTCTTGCTTTTTGATCTGGACGAGCTGAAGAAAATCAACGACCGCTTCGGCCACCTCACCGGCAGCCGCGCGATCAAACGTCTCGGCGCCGCCCTCGCGGATGGCAGCCGCGCGATTGATACTCCGGCACGCTACGGCGGCGATGAATTTGCCCTCATTCTTCCGGAATCCAGTGAAGCAGATGCCGCGCAAGCAGCCACGCGCATCTGCGAACAATTGAAAAATGATGGCCAGCAGCCTCCCATCACCGTTAGCGTCGGCGTCGCCGTCTATCCGGACGATGGCGCCACGATTGAAAAACTCCTCGGAGCTGCCGATCGCGCGCTCTACCGCATGAAGGGCAAGGGCCAGAAAAAATTTCGCTTTGGGCATGTAGCGGCCTGCCTGTAGAAAAGGGGGGACCTGTGAGGATTCGCTTTGGGATGGGGGTCCCAAAAACTTCCGTAGAACCGCGTCGCGAGACGCGCATTCCGATGGAAGTCGGCGTGCACATCACTGGTCATCCCGCTCTGCCCGGTACGGAAACTACATTTACTGAGAATGTAAGCCCGCGCGGCGCTCGCGTCTTGAGCATGCGGCGCTGGAACACAGGTGATCGGCTGACGATCTCGACTCTAACCGGCGCCTTTCGCGCCATCGCGCGCGTCGCCTACTGCCAGAGCACTCCGCAATCAGGTTTCGCCGTGGGCCTGGAGTTCGTCGAGCCCAGCGGAAATTGGGTCGTCGCTGAATCTCCCGCAAACTGACCAAGCCCGCCGCGCCGCCAAACTTCAATTCATGAAGGTCAGCGAAGAAAGGGAGCTTCAGCTCCTGAAGCCACGCCTCTGAATGTTCGCCATACATTTATGACCGAGCGTCCCGCCCGCGACCTACTGTACAAATCCGAAATTCGTATCCGGTGCAGGTCCGGATCCTTCCGGCAAGGTCCCGAACTGAGATTCGAACCGCGCCACATTTTCCTTCAGCGCCTGCAATAGCCTCTTGGCATGCGCCGGGCTTAAAATTACGCTGGCAATCAGCTTACCCTGTGGCACGCTCGGAAATAAGTATATAAAATTGAGCGTAAATTCTTCGCCGTTGTGATGGATCACCGCCAGATTCGAATATTGCCCCAGTAATTCCTTTTCGTCCGCCTTGATCTGCACTTGTTGCTTCTGTTGCTGGTTTGCCGGCTCGCTCATTGGCGCGCTCCTCCAAGGATTTCCCGCTCACTATAGCAGAGCAGGGAATCGCCCTGGATTAGTTTTTACTCACGCATCGTGCCATCGGGATTGACCTTGGCGATGGTTAAGCGTAGTTTATACCCAGAGTTTAACTAGGTTAACCCATGGACGCTCCCGACAAAAATCCCAGCCTCCTCGCTGGTCAAACGGCCCACCCGACGACCGAATCCGCCGTGGCGTCCGCTGCAGCGCCGGAGCTTATCGGACTCGTGACTCACGAGGATGTGGATCGTGCTCGCGACCGCTGGGAAGTAGCACGTGCGCGATGGGCGGGGCGTTCCAAGAAGTTCGGCGGCATCCGCCTGCTGTGGCTTCTGGTCGGCCCGGGGGTTCTCGTCTTCCTCGGCGAAAATGATGCCCCTAGCATGTTGTCCTACTCCGCGGACGGCTCGCGCTACGGCGTCGGCTTTTTCATCCCGTTCGTGGTGCTGACTTTTATTATGGGATTCATCGTTCAGGAAATGACGGTGCGCCTCGGCGCCGTCACGCATCGCGGCCATGCCGAACTCATCTTCGATCGCTTCGGAAAATTCTGGGGCTTCTTCGCCATGGGCGATTTGATTTTTGGAAATTTTCTCACGCTGGTTACGGAGTTCATCGGCGTGCGCGCGGGCCTGGGCTTCTTTGGCGTTCGGCCCTCGATCGCTGTGGGCGGCGCTCTCGTCATCGTCGTCGCAGCCATCACCACTGGCCGCTATTGGACCTGGGAACGAATTACGCTGAGCCTCGCGATCTTCAACGGTCTTTTTATCCCTGCCGCGATTCTAGCGCGTCCCGATTGGCACGCCGTGGGCCACGCCATGCTCACTTGGATGCCGTTCCCCGGTGGCAGCCGCTACGAAATTCTGCTGCTGATTCTAGCGACCATCGGCGCCACGGTGACGCCTTGGATGCTTTTCTTTCAACAAAGCGCAGTCGTGGACAAAGGAATGCAGCCGCGCGATATCAACGCCGGCCGCTTCGATACTCTCCTGGGCGCGCTGCTCGCTTCCGTTTTCGCGATCGCCGCGATTCTCGCCACAGTGCCGCTGTTTCATCACGGCATCAACGCCGCGAATTTTCAAGCCGCGCAATTCGCGGAAGCGCTCGAGCCATTAATCGGCCACACTGGTGCGGCGCTTTTCGCTCTGGGAATTTTCGAAGCCGGCATCGTCGCCGCGATCGCCATCTCCACCTCGTCGGCGTACGCCTTCGGTGAAGTCATGCAGACCGGCCACAGCTTGAACCGGCCGCTGCGCGAAGCGTGGCCCTTTTATCTGACCCTGTTCGGCTCGGCGTGTGCGGCGGCAGCTCTCGTGCTAATCCCTCACTTTCCGCTCGAATTCGTGGTCTTGACGGTCAACGTGATCGCGGTCCTGGCCATGCCTCCGGCGTTGGCTTTTCTGCTGCTGCTGGTGAACGATCCGGAAGTAATGGGAGAGCACGTAAATGGTTTCTGGGCGAACGTCGCGGGAGTCATCGTCACGGTTCTCCTGATTATTGCCGGGCTAGGCTTCGGCTTCGCCACCGTGTTCCCCCGATTGTTGGGTGGATAAATTCTTTTTCGGCGTGGGATGGTTCGCTGCAAGGTAGTATTAAGTTCAGGAGGAACGATGTTGGATTCACACTATGCGGAAGTTCCTGAAAATCAAGGCGCGCTCGCGCCGGTTGAAGTTCCTCTAGACGTCAAGTCCGAACAGCTCAGCTTGCAGGATCCTCGCGCCGTGCTCTCCTTGCTCGAAGCAGACCAGGTCGTCGCTGCCAAGCGCCGCACTCATTTCGGCCGGAAAAATCTTTCGATTGCAACCAGGGCCCTACTTTGGGCTCTGCGCGTTTATGTTGTGGCCATGCTGGTTATTGTGCTGATCTCTGTGTACCAAGCCATCCACGCCGCGCATTAGACCAGCCGTCAGGACGGTCCGCCAGTTGAAATTCCCGCACCGGAATGCGAAGATTTTCTTGGAGCGGAAAAGTTCCACAGGTAAACCCGCGAATCATGGCGTCCGACAAACTCGCTGACCGCAAGCCCAAGTCCGGATTTAAACCAAACCTGCTGGGAATCTTCGTGGTATTTGTGATCGTCGCGGTCGCAGGGAGCGTGATCGTTTATTCGTTCAGCGACTGGACCGCGCCGGAAAAAGCCAGACAGACGCGGAATCCGTTCCCCCCCACGCCGAAAGCCATTGGCTTGGGAATGAGCACCTATACGGACCGCTGCCAGAATTGCCACGGCGAAGATGGCAACGGAAAAGGAGAGCGCGCCGAGAAACTATCGGTCGCGCCTTCCAATTTCACCGACGCGCACGCCATGAGCCAGATGACCGACGGCGAACTTTTCTGGAAAATCTCCGAAGGGCATCGCCCCATGCCGGCGTTCAAAGGTAAACTGAGCGAAGAAGAGCGCTGGCAACTCGTGGATTACATCCGCACATTTTCGCAGCCGCTTGTCGATTCGCCGGCCGAATCCGCGTCGCCCGCGCCCAACAAAGCCGCTGCGCCCAAATAAAAGCGCAGCGCTGCCGCAGTTGCACGCATCAGCGCACCGCGTGGAACTAATTCACTTTCGCGAGAGCATCCGCAACTTCCTTCAAATCCGGAAGCGCGGGGATATCGTAATTTTTGAACCAGGCGACTTTCCCGGCGCGATCCACGATCGCGATGGCGCGTCCGGTAATCCCTTTCTCCGCCAGGTACACGCCGAATTTTTCGCCCACCGCGCCGCGCGGTTGAAAATCCGCCAGCAACGGATAATGAATCCCCATTTTCTCCGCGAACGCCTTATGTGACCACGCGCTGTCCACGCTGATGCCCAGCACCTGCGCGTCCAGCTGCTCGAATCGTTTCATGTCATTCACGAAGCAGGCATGCTCGTTCGTGCACACGGGACTCCAATCCAGCGGATAGAAAACAATCACTACGTTTTTCTTTCCCTTAAAATCAGAAAGCTTCACTTCCTTCTGGCTTTGATCCTTCAACACAAAATCCGGAGCGGCCGCCCCTACCGAAATTGCCATGGCTGATCCTCCCTGTTCGCGTAACGAACAATATCGAATATTGCGAACGCAACATTACGCAACACCCATGATAGCCGATGCCTTCCGCATGAACAAACTCCTGAACGCAGCGCGCAGACATTTGCCCCCGGCAATCTGATACCATACGGCGTCGTAAGCAGGAATTGGAACGGCACCCTTGGCGAGCATCTCCTACGACGAAGCGTATCCCGCGGTCGAACTGCTGCCGCGCAGCCACAATTGGTGGGCGTGGCTGAAAGGCACGCCGCCCGAATGCATTCATCTTGGCGAGGAATGCGATTGGATCGCGACGCTGCTGCCGGACACGCTCTATCTTCGCGGAAAACGCAGCACCAAGCGCGAGCCGCCGCGGCCAGAAATCACTTTGTGCCGCGAATGCCTGAACGATGCCGTCTTGAGCGAACTGGAATCGTTCCCTGGACGCGTGGTAGCCTTTGAGCCGGACGCAGAAATATTCACGCAGTATTTTTTCGTGGCGCAACCGGATTTCGAACCGGTAGGATTGCGGCCGGAAGTTTCCGAGGCCATCGGCAAAAGGCTGACGCAACCGGGCGGCGCCTGCGCGGAATGCGGCTTCGCTGCAACGTGGCTGTGGTTCTCGCACCAGCAGATCGCGAGCCTGGATGAAGTGGAGCAAGTCGCCGCTACGCCAGGAATCGCATTTTGCGCGCGGCACGGCGCACGCAATTTGCTCGCCGCGTTCGAGCGCATCGCGGAAGCGAATGTGTTCTACATGAATTTGCCGTACGGCGCAGCCGGCGCGTACGTCTGGATCTGACCATGAATCTGCGCAATGTGATTGAGAAATATCTGGCCGTTGCGGGGGCTTACGGTAAATCCGTGCCGCTCCAATCGCTCGGCCTTTCGCACGAAGAGACCGAGCAGATTTTCGACGTCCTCGATGAGGATTACCACATCAGCCGCTTCTTCCACTTCAGCAAGGCCGCCGGGCAATCCTTCCAAATCAGCGGTTTCGCGCAGACGCACATTTCGATTGACGCCGAAATCCAGGAAATTTTGTAGGGCCTGCCTTGCAAAGTAAGTCCGCCATGATTCCGCGCCACCCCCACTGCTCGTGTTCAGCATGCGTGGGGGGGCGTCCGGCTTGCCGCGTGCTAGACTGGCGGGCGCGTTTGCTTACTTTCTGTTGAGTCCACTATGAATGATTTGAATTTTCTTTCGGCGGTGGAGATGGCTGAGCAGATTCGTGCTCGGACGATTTCGCCTGTTGAGTTGGTGGACGCGCATCTGGGGCGAATTGCGGAACTGAATTCTCATCGCGAGTCGAAGTTGAACGCGTTCCTGCGTGTGGATGTGGACGGCGCGCGTGCGCAGGCAAAGATTGCCGAAGCTGCGGCTGGGTCGCACGGGTGTGCTGATTCGCTTGGTGCGCTGCATGGCGTGCCGATTTCTGTGAAAAGTTCGGTGGATGTGGCGGGATGGCCGTGCGAATGCGGCAGCCGTCTGCGCAAGGGTTATGTGCCGTCCGAAGATGCAACCTTGGTTGCGCGGTTGCGCGGGGCCGGGGCGATTTTGCTGGGCAATACCAATGTGCCGGAATTTTTGATGGCTTACGAGACGGACAATGCGCTTTACGGGCGGACGAATAGTCCTTGGGATGTGGAGCGCACGCCCGGTGGGTCGAGCGGCGGCGAAGCGGCGGCGATTGCGGCTGCTTGTTCGGCGGGGGGAGTGGGGAGCGATGGCGGGGGGTCGATACGAATTCCCGCGCATTTTTCGGGGATTTGCGGATTGAAGCCTACGCCGGGGCGGGTGCCTTCTACGGGACATTATCCTGCGTCGGCGGGGCCGTTCGCGCAGCTGGGCGTGGTGGGGCCAATGGCGCGAACGGTGGCGGATGTGGCGCGATTATTTGCAGTGCTGGCGGGACCGGACGTTGGCGATCCGGCTTCGGCGCCGGTGCCGTTGCGCGTGTGGAACGACGCGGAAATTCTGAAACTGCGTGTGGCTTATTTCGAGGATGACGGCGTGACTCCCGTGACGGCGGAAACTGCGGCGGCGGTGCGGACGGCGGCGGAGGCTTTGCGGGTGCACGGATTTCAAGTGGAGGCTTGGCGGCCGCAGAATCTGGAGCGTGTGTGGCAACTTTGGTGGAATTTGTTCGGGCGCGCGGTGCAGATGGCGTTTGCTTCGACGGTGGAGGGGCACGAGGCGGAATTGAGTCCGATGTATCGGGCTTGGCGGGAGCGCGTGGCGTTGGAGCCGGCGATGGATGGGCGGGAGTGGTTGAACACTTTGGTCGGGCGCGATGCTTTACGGGAGAGATTGCTGCGGCAGATGGAAACTTTTCCGATTTTGTTGTGTCCGGCTTGCGCTGTTCCGGCGTTTCGTCACGGCGAGCGGGAATGGATGGTGCAGGGGCGCAAGGTGGAATATTTGAAAGCGATGAGTTATTCGCAGTGGTTTAATTTGCTGGGGAATCCGGCGGCGGTGGTGCCGGTGGGGCGTTCGCCGGAGGGTTTGCCGATTGGAGTGCAGATTGTGGGGCGGCCGTGGGAGGATGAGGCGGTGTTGGCGGTGGCGGCGAAGATTGAGGCGGCGAGCGGTGGATTTCGGAGGCCGCCGATTGCATAGGGCGACGGCAGGCGATGGCATTATCGGCGATTCAACTATTCGCCGCCGTACTTTCCGGGGCAGCGAATCTTTTTGCGATTTTTTTCTCCGGGGATCTTCCTAATCTCGGTCCAATACTCTGCTCGCACATCTTCATCAATTTCGATTAGTCCGGGATATAGTCGGTCACCACCTTTTTTCTTGCAGCCAGAAATCCAAACCTCTTCTCCGGTTTCGCTGTCAAAATAATTAGTCTTGTACCCACCCGATTTGAGGACTTCGTACCGATGGTCCTGGTAGTAGAGTGACTTGCCGGATTTTGAGAGCGTCAGACGGCCAATTCGAGCAGGACCATTGATTCCGTGCCCTTTGATTTCGATATACATAATTCGCGTCTTCATCTGCCGAGTTCGTTCCTCCGATACGGTTCGAAAAGTTAGCCAGCGGTGTTCGCGCGCGCGATCAGGAAAATCGCGAGGAAGTAGAAGATGAACATCAGCGCGAGAAAAGCTTGCGCGCGCTTATTGGCGCCGGCGAATTCTTTCCAGACGAAGATACCCCAGAGGGCGGCGACCATGGGAGCGGATTGGCCGATGGAATAGGAAATGGCGACGCCAGTGAAATTGGCGGCGACGAGATTGAAGACTGTGCCGGTGGCCCAGATGGCGCCGCCGAGCAGACCCAGCACGTGGCCGTTTACCGGTCCGCGGAAGAATCCGCTGAATGCTACTGGCTGGCCGACGAGCGGCTTCTTCATGAAATATACATTCCACAACAAGCAGGAAAGCAGCGCGCCGCCGGTGAGGAACACAGCGATGCTGTAAGGGCCGAGGGTATTTCCGTGGGTCAGGGCGCGAGTGGAAAAAGGCGCCCACAATCCCATTAGCACGCCGGAGATCACGCAGACGATAATGCTTTTGCGCGAAGCTTCTCTGTTCGTGCCGAGTTCGCCGTAAGCTTTGCCGTCGAGGATTACGGCGACTACCGCGCAGAGGACGCCGGCGCCGAGCATCATTACATTGCCGCGTTGCTGCTGGACGAAGCTGAGGACGGTGCCGACGACCAAAGCGATGCCGATCGCTACGGGGAAGGCGATGGCGAGGCCGGCCATGTCAATCGCGGCGACGAGCAGCAGGTTTGCGAGGTTGAAGATTACTCCGGCGAGAAGGGCCCAGCCGATGTTGGAAAGGTCGGCGGAGTGGACATTATTAAGGAAGCTGGTGGGGCCGCCGTTTGTCGAGCCCATGGTGAGCGCGTAAACCAGGGAGGCGAGGAAAATGCCCACGGCGTAGTCCCAGTAGAAGAGTTCGAAGCGATAATTCTTTACACCTTTGTAGGTGTTCGCCCAGGATCCCCAGCAAGTGGCGGAGACGATCATCATCATGAGGGCCGTGCCGAAGGTTGTCGGTGAGTACACTGGGTTCCTTTATTCAGCGGCGATTGAAAAACGCGGCAGTACAACAGCAGCGTCACAACCAACGGCGACGGCTGCCCGGTTCGATGAAGCCGAACCGGCCCCTACAAAGTCAAAACCTAGGCCCGCGGAGTTAAAATGCGGCGGCGCCTTTCGGGCTTTGGTGCTTGATCAGCGCTAGTACTTCATCGTTCCGAGCCATGGCGCGGGCGCCGATTTTTGTGCAGCATAGCGCGGCGCAGGCGTTTGCGAATAGTCCCACTTTTTGGCAGTTCCAGCCTTGCAGCAGCGCATACGAAAGGCCGCCCATGAATGCGTCGCCTGCGCCGGTGGTGTCCACTACGTCCACTTTGAAGGCGGGGACTCTGGCGATTTCTTTGGGCGTGGCGATGAGGCATCCGTCCCCGCCCAGAGTGATGGCCACTAGTGTGGGGCCCATGCGCAGAAGAGCGGTCGCGATTTTTTCGTAGTCGGCCTCGCCGGTTAGTTCGCGGGCGGCGGCTTTGCAGGGCTTCAGGACGTCCACCAGGCGGAGCGCGGTGCACAGTTCGTCCTGGGTGCCGAGTTCCGATTCGGCGAAAAAGCTGGGGGAAACGTCGAGATCGAAAATCACGCGGACTTTGGCGTCGTGAGCGACTTGCATCGCTTCTTTTACCGGCGCGATGGGGAGTTGCGACGCCTCGGTGTGGAAATGTTTGGCAGCCTGAATGTGCGAAGCGAAGCGATGGAGCACCTGATAGACCGAAATTTTTCCGGTGGCGTTGGGAAACATGTAGATGCAGCGTTCGCCGGCAACGTCCACCGGAATCCAGGTGAGCGAGGAATGCTCCCCTTTCACAACTTCGACGCCGGAAAGATCCATGTGATCTTCGGCGAAGGCTTTTTGGATGATGCGGCCGTTCTCGTCGTCACCGATGAGGCCGAGCCAGCCGGTGCTGACGCCGAGGCGCGCGACCTGCGTGAGATTGTTCGCGGTGACGCCGCCGGCGTGGATTTCCATGCGCGTGGCGTTGATTTTTTCTTCAGGACCGAGCAGGCGCGGCACGATGGCGAAATAATCCACGGTGCAGCTGCCGATTCCGACGACGTCTACTTTTGCTGTAGTGTCTGGCATGGGCTCGATTCCGACTACTTTGTTGCTGATGAATGCGCGGCGGGCGGCAGCGCCATCAGGTCAATGAACATTTTGTAGAATCTTTCCTTGTTCAGTTCCTCGGGGATGTTGACGAGCTGTTCGCCGAGGCCCGGTTGCGCTCCGTCGGTCCACACCAGCACGTTGCCGTAGCCCGCGGTGTGGGAAATGTCTATGTCCATGAAATATTGGGTTTGCTGGGTGATGACGGTGGGGTCGAGCCATCCGGCCACGGCGAGCTCGTCCCACATGAATTCTTCGTCGGCGTATTTTGCCAGGTATTTCGAAGCGGGGCTGGGTGATTTTGCGATTTCGGCGATCAATTCCTTGGTCATGTGAGTTTTTACGGAGATATCCACGGTGGTGATGGTGATTTTGTGCCACGGGGCGGTGAGGACCATGTGCACGGCTTCGGGGTCCCACCAGAAATTAAATTCGCGGCGATTTTCCGCGATCCAGTCTTTAGGGACGAGCGGGGCGATACTGCCGCCCATGACTACGAGTTCTTGCGCGAGTTCGGAGACTTGCGGATCGAGGCTGATGGCTTGCGCGATGTCGGTCATGGGGCCGCCGGCGTAGATGGTAACTTCGTGCGGATATTTGTGGACCATGCGGATGATGAAATGCGCCGCGTCTTCTTTTTGGGCTTGCAGAGTGGGATTGCCTTCCGCGAGTTCGGGAACTTCGAAGGGCAAATGATATTTTCCGCGCAGGCCGTCGCCCAGATTCATGCCCGGGCGGTGACCGTTCCATGCGCCTTGATAGTGGACCGTGCCATAGAGTTTTTCCCAGCGCTCGATCATTTCCATGCGATTAATGAGGGGATAGACCGCGCCAGGATAGACTGGGATGTCTGTGTGGCCGGTGAGTTCGAGCATGCGCAGGGTGTGCGCTACTTCTTCGTCGCGCCACATATCGCCGCTGACTACCGTGATGCCGAGGGTTTCGACGTTCGGCGATTGCAAGAACATGAGGATCGATTGCTGGTCGGTGGTGGCGGCGCCGCGCGCGTCCTGGTCAATGATTACCTTTCGCTTGGATTGCGCGGTGGCGGTGGAGGCTAGCGCGACGAGTACAACGACGAACGGCAAGATTCTCTTCAGGCCCATGGCGGTGAATGATCCCCTTGTGGTGAATCGGCTGCTGATTAATTGCGACTGGCTTCGCTTGGTTGCGTTCCGGCGGCAGGACACCTGTGGCACCAACGGAGCTTATAGTTCTCCGCCGAGTGCGAGTCAAGGGAAAACCTCAGTTTATGGGAGGCGCGGATTGTGCCAAAACGGGTCACGTCAATAGCGGATGTTATAATCCGCGGATGTTTGCTGGTCTCAGGACATGGCGGATTGTTGCGCGGCTGTTATTCGCCGTAACGCTGTGGCTTGGTCTTGCCGCGCATTCGCGGGCGTGTTTCGCGCAGACGGCGGGGCAGCAGGCGGCGACGCTGAATGAACAGGCTCACGCTGCTGCGGCCGCGGGGCGATTCCCTGATGCGATTGCGGATTACCACGAAGCGTTGCGGATTGCGCCGCGTAATGTGGACGCGGAAATTGGTTTGGCGCAGGCGTACCGCGGAGCGCGCAATTTTGATGCGGCCAAGCAGATGCTGGAGCAGGCGCGCCGCGAGCATCCGAAAAGTGCGGCGCCGCTCGAGATGCTGGGGGATTTGGATTTGGAGTTGCAAACTTACGACGCGGCTATCGCGCACTTGACGGCGGCGCTGGCGCTTGCGCCTGCGAACGGGGACGCGCGCAATCGGCTGGCTGTGGCGTACAAAGCGAAGGGCGGCGCGGCTGACAAGGCGAACGCGCTCGAGCAGATCGCCAAAGTGCTGGCGCGCGATCCTCGGAATGCGCTGGCGCTTTACACGCGCGCGGAAATCTATGCGGACCAGAACCGCGATGAGCTTGCGCTGTCCGACGCCCAGAGAGTGGTGGAGTTGCAACCACAAAATTCGCGCGGGCGGGCGCTGCTGGGGAAGATTTTAGTGCGTGCACCGGCGGGCGCTGGGCCCGAAGAAGTTGCGCGCCGCTGCGGGCGCGCGGTGTTGGCGCTCGAGCCGCTGGTGAACGGGCCTGCGGGATCGGCTGCGGCGGATTCCGAAACTCTGTTTTTGTTGTCGCGCGCTTATCGCTGTGCGGGGCAAGATGAAAAGGCGGCGACGACGCTGGAGGAATTCGAGAAATCTTCGCAGAATGACCGGACTACGAAGGAAAATCAGACGCAGGCGAAGCATCTGGTGCAGCAAGCGGATGAGCTTGCCATGAAGAACGATTTCGCGGGGTCGCTCGCAGTGCTGCAGCAGGCGATTGCTATGGATGCGACTTATCCGGCCGCTTACTCGCAGCTGGCGAAACTTTATTATTCGGCGGGCGACATCGAGAAGGCGAGTGACGCGATTGAACAGGCGCTGGAGCGCGCGCCTTATCATCCGGAATACCTTTACGTGCACGGCAAAATTCTGGAGAAGCAGGGGAAATTGGACGGCGCGCTGGGGGCTTTCGAGCGGACCGTGCTGGTGAATCCGAAAGAGTCGGATGCTTATTTTGAGATGGGGGCGATTTACCAGCAACGTGGCGAACGCGCGAAGGCGCGGGCCGCTTACGAGAAGGCCGTGGAAATTTCACCGGACGATCCTGACTATGAGCGGGCGCTGGCGGGGTTGAATGACAGCGCGCCGGTGAGGCCGTGAACGTGAGCTTGTTCCCCGACGTTTTCGTCTGGTAGGGGATTTTGTATCTGGTAAAATCCAAGCCCTATGCGAATTCACAAGAGTTTGATTTTCGCCTGCGTTGCCGTAGTCGCAGGTATAGCCTTCTCGCTTCACGCGCAAAAGTCCGGCACCGTTGCGGAGAGCGTGGCGGCGCAGAATGCGATCTTCGAAGAGCAGTACGAAACCGACCTGCGCAATTTTCCCGAGCGTGCCACCGCGTACGGCGACTATCGCTACAACGATAAGCTCGCCGATTATTCGCTGGGAGCTATCGCTGAGCGCCACAAAACCGACGAAGCGTTTCTGGCGAAGCTCGCGGGCATTCCTACCACCGGGTTCAGCGATCAGGATCAGCTCTCGCATGACGTGATGGTGCGCGTATTGCAACAGCGCAGCGCGGATTTCGCCTTAAAAGAATTTGAGATGCCCGTAAACCAGCAGAACGGCATCCACACCAGCCTGGCCGACCTGCCGCTTTCGGTGCCGCTCGATTCCGTGAAGCATTACGAGGACTACGTGGCGCGGCTTCAGCAAATTCCTCGCGCGCTCGAGCAGACCAGCGAAGTGCTGCGCGCAGGAATGCGCGACAAGCTGATGCCCGTGCGCTTTCTGCTGGAAAAAATTCCCGTGCAATGCGACGGGATAATTGGCGCGGATCCATTTCTGCAACCAACGAAGAAATATCCCACGGATATTTCGGCCGAGGAGCAAAAGCGGCTGACGCAGGAAATCACGGACGCGATAAATAAGGATGTGATCCCGGCGTATCGCACCCTCGCGGCTTTTGTGCGCACGGAATACGCGCCGCAGGGGCGGACGACGCTGGCGGTGACCGCGTTGCCCGATGGCGAGAAGCGCTACCAGAACGATATCTACGGGCGCACGACCACGCGCATGACGGCGGAGGAAATACATCAGCTCGGCCTGCGCGAAATCGAACGCATCGAGGGCGAGATGACCGCGATTGCGAAGAAAGCAGGATTCGCCGACCTCGCATCCTTCCGCGCGTCGATCGCGAAAAATCCGAAATATATTCCGGCCAGCGCGGAACAAATCCTCGACGATTTCCGGCATTACATCGCGGAGATGCAGCCGAAGCTGCCGGGACTTTTCACATTGCTGCCTAAATCGCCTGTGACGGTGGAGGCAATTCCGGCTTTTCAAGCGGCTGCGGCGACGCATTATGTCACGGGGACGCCGGACGGGAAGCGGCCCGGGCGCGTGGTGGTGGCGACATCCAATTTCGCGAAGCGCTCGCTTGTTGACGATGAAGCGATCGCTTACCACGAAGGAATTCCGGGGCATCACATGCAGCTTTCCGTACAGCAGCAACTCACCGGATTGCCGAAGTTCCGGCTGCATGGTCTGGGGTTCAATGCTTACACTGAAGGATGGGCTTTGTACGCAGAGCAGTTGGGTAAGGATGTCGGATTCTATCAGGATCCGGTTTCGGATTACGGGCGGCTGTCGTCGGAACTTTTTCGCGCGGTGCGGCTGGTGGTGGACACGGGGATTCATTCGAAAGGTTGGACGCGCGAGCAAGTGGTGGAATTCTTCCGCAAGTCGGGCGCGGTGGATGAGCCTACCATTCAGTCGGAGACCGATCGCTACATCGCCTGGCCGGCGCAGGCGCTCAGTTACAAGCTAGGGCAGCTGAAGATTCGCGAACTGCGCGAACGCGCGCGGAAGGAATTAGGAGCGAAGTTCGACATCCGCACTTTCCACGATGAGATCATTAATGGCGGAACTCTGCCGCTGGATTTGCTGGAATCGCGGACCGATAAATGGATCGCCGAGCAGGAATTACGGTAATTGTAGATTGACGTCGCGACGAGGAGTTTTGCGCGCGGTTTGCAGCGCGATAGCCAGATCTTGCACGCCGCGGCGGATTTCCTGAGCGTCAACCGCCGCAAATCCCAACTGCAGTCCTGTTGACGCGACGTTGCCGTGGCTGTACGTGCTCAGGGGGATGACTTCCACGTTTCGTTTGGCGGCCGCTGCTGCGGCCAATTCGCCGTCCAGACCACGCTGCAACCAGCCGACAGTCTGCAAGCCAGCTTCAACTCCTGAAATTTCCAGCAGGCCTGCTAGATTCTGCCTCGCCGACTCTAACAGGACCGACAACCGCTCCGCGTAAATTTGTCGCATGCGGCGGAGATGGCGGCCGAAATGTCCCGCAGTGATGAAATCGGAGAGTATGGCTTGTTCCATCAGCGGAGCGTGGCGGCGCGTGATCGAAAGCGTGGCGGAAAAGCGATCCACGACATCATGCGGGAGCACAAGATATCCGAGCCGGAGCGAAGGGAAAAGAACTTTGCTGAAGCTTCCGGTGAAAAGAACCAAGCCATGGCGGTCGAGACCCTGCAGCGCGGGGACGGGGCGTCCTGCGTAGCGGAATTCGCTGTCGTAATCGTCTTCCAAAATCAACGCGCCGGATTTGCGGGCGGATTCGAGTAGCTGTAGGCGGCGGGGCAGGCTCATCGTGATTCCGAGAGGAAACTGGTGACCGGGGGTGACGTAGACGAGGCGCGCGTTGCGCAGGGTAGCCTCGCGCAGTTCCATGCCTTCATCGTCCAACGGCACGTACGATATTTTTGCGCCGAGCGATTCAAATACTGCCGTCGCGCCGATGTATCCGGGATTTTCCATGCAGACGCGATCTCCAGGATTCACGAAGAGGCGCGCGACGAGATCGAGCGCCTCCTGCGCGCCGGAGACGATGGCCACTTGCTCGGCGACGCAGTTCACACCGCGCGAGGAACTCAGGTAATCGGCGACGGCTTGGCGGAGCGGCAAGTATCCCAGAGGTTTGCAGCCCAGCAGGAAATTCGTTGAGACTTTGCGCAGTCGGCGGGCAGCGACTTGCGCCCATAACGTGGTGGGGAACAGTTCCAGGGCCGGCAAGTTGGGGCGAAAGGCTCGACTGGGGCGGGGCGCAAGAGTCGGGAACAGGTGGACGCGTTTGGCGTAGGCGGAAATTCTCCGCGATCTGTGTCGCTCTTCTTGCAGCGGCGGCGACGGCGTGGCGATGCTTCGCACCTGGAGTAATTCGTCGGGCAGAGTGTCGCTGACGTAGGTGCCGGAGCCCATGCGGGCCTGCACATAGCCTTCGGATTTGAGCTGCTCGACGGCGTAGACGATGGTGCCCCGCGAGAGGCGATACTGCGTGGCGAGATCGCGCGTGGCAGGGAGGCGGGATGCAGGGTGTAGGCGGCCTTCGAGGATCGCGGCGCGCAAGGCTGCGTAGAGCCAGCGGTAGGCGGGTGCTGCTGAATCTTTCGGCGGGAGCGCCAGTTCGAATGACGTGGCCCGTTTGGCCATGAAAGTGGTACAGGAAGAATAGCATAAATGGACCTTGTGGATGGACCGCTATGGATTTAAGTTTAGCGCTGCGGGAGGAAGCGATGAAGACTTACGGAGTGGCGGGGAGAATCGCTGTCGCTGTGCTGTGTCTGGTGATGGCGGGAATTCTGGGGTGGGGTCAGGTTCGCTCCGATACGCAGCGGGCGGCGAACACCGAACGAGCGCGGATCGTGCTGACTCAGGCCCTGCCGAAACTGGATGGCGAGCATCTGATGGCGACGCTGGTTGAGGTGAATTACGGACCGGGCGAATCGTCCGAGCCGCACAGTCATCCTTGCCCGGTGATTGCTTACGTTGTGGCTGGGGCGCTGCGAACGCAGGTACGCGGAGAGAAGGAAGCAGTGTACACGGCGGGCGAAAGTTTTTACGAACCAGCGAACGGCGTGCATGCTGTGTCGGCGAATGCGAGCCAAACGAAGCCGGCGAAGTTGATTGCCTATTTTGTTTGCGATCATGATGCGCCGTTGAGTGTTGCAGTGCCTGACGCGTCGCGGCCCGGAGGAAAGTGACCATGCGCGAGCCATCATCCGGGGCGGAAAATGCGGCGCGCGACGCTTCGAGCGAGGTGCGAAGGGTGAATTGGGAGCGGTGGGGAATTTTCTACGCGCGCCTCGCGCTCGGCGCGGCTTTCTTATCGGGTATCGCCGACCGCTTCGGGTTGTACACGGGCCGGAATGTGGGGTACGGAAACTTTGCGGGGTTCGTGGATTACACGGCGAAAGTAAATTCGTTCATGCCGGCGTTTACAATCCCGCTTTTGGCGTGGGCGGCTACGATCGCGGAATTGTCTCTGGGCATTCTGTTGATACTTGGCTTGTGGCCGCGTTGGGTGGCTTTGGGCAGCGCGTTGCTGTTGGTGCTGTTTGGAACTGCGATGGCGATTTCGTTTGGGATCAAGTCGCCGATGGACTACTCGGTGTTTTCAGCGTCAGCGGGAGCAGTTTTGCTGGCGCTCTTCTCGGATCGGAAAGCCGTAGCGAAAACGTGAGTGGCATCGTCCAGAATATTGTGAGCTTGGCTAACGGAGGATTTATGGAAGCGCGATTCAATTGCATGAAGGCCGCCCCGGGAGGGTACGGAGCGATGCTAGGGCTGGAGAAATATTTGCAGGAATGCGAATTGGAACAATCTCTGCTGCACCTGATTAAATTGCGAGCTTCGCAGGTGAACGGCTGCGCATATTGTCTGGATATGCATTGGAAAGATCTGCAGGCGATCGGGGAGAAGGAGCAGCGGATGTATTCGCTGGATGCTTGGCGGGAATGTCCTTATTACACGGATCGCGAACGCGCGGCGCTAGCGTGGACGGAGGCGGTGACGCTGATTACGGATGGTCACGTGCCGGATGCAGTGCATGAGGAAGCGCGTGCGCATTTCAGCGAGAAGGGAATGTGCGACCTGACCTTGGCGGTGGCGGCGATCAATGCGTGGAATCGGTTGGCGATTTCTTCGCGGACGGTTCCGGGTGGGTATCAGGCGCCGGCGGCGAAGGCTGCGCACTAAAAGAGTATCCTCAGGGATTAGATCTACGCGCGGGACGCGCAGCATCCGTTGCGCGATGAACATTTGCGTTGCGGAGTTTTGTCGGTTGTAAGGGTGTGTTCGAGCAGGTAGTTAAATTCAGAGGAGGAAAACATGTGCCGTATTGTACGGATGGCAGTTGGGATCTTTATGTTGGGATTGCTGCTGTGGCCGGGGATGGCTCACGGCCAGGATGAGCGAGCGCAAATTCTGAAGGTGCGTGAAAGCGTGTGGCGCGCGTGGTTTGCCAACGATACCAAAGCGCTGCAGAAATTGGTGCCGCCGGACACGATTGTGATCAGTTCCGATGAACCGAAGTGGAAGAATCAGGCGGACGTCATGCGAACCGCGGCCGAGTTTCAGGCGGGCGGGGGAAAACTGGTGCGATTGGAATTCCCCCGGACGGAGATCCAGCGCTTCGGCGACGTGGCGATTATCTGGACTTCGTATGTGGTGGAAACCGAGGAAAACGGGAAGCGTGAGGTGAACTCCGGACGGGCCACGGAGATTTTTGTGCGACGCAATGGGGAGTGGGTGAATCCGGGCTGGCATACAGATAATTTCAGGCCGCAATAACGGGCTGTGCGATCTAAGTGCGCGCCGGGCGTTGGTGCTCTATGCGATACATGTGTGCTGTATTGCACATCACTAGGAAGCGGCGGGACGCATAGTGGAGGCTGCCGCGCGACACGAGCGGAAATTCAGATTTGGAGGGCTTCTCCATGCATCGTGCACATCGTTACGTTGCTGCGTTATTTCTAACTGCCGCCTTGGCGGCGCCCGTGTCAATGATGGCCGCCCCCGTGCCGCAAGATGCCGGGGTTCAGGTACGCGTCTACGATCGGGATCACAAGGACTATCACAACTGGGATGACCATGAGAGGCACGCGTGGGGAGTGTACCTGACGAATAACCACCGACACGATCACGAATATGCGCACTCGAACCGGAGAGAGCAGAGGGACTATTGGAATTGGCGGCACAGCCACCCGGATTAACCATTGGCCGGAGTACGGCATTGAGCAAGGAAGTGCCGACGACGTGAGCGTCCGGTTCGCAGCGTTGCGGATCGGACGCTGTCGCGGGGGGTGTGACTCTAAGTCAGTTGTGAACTTCAGAGTTGTGGTTCCTGCCGGCTGGTAGCCAACTTCAATCACGCCCGCCTAAACCGCAGGCGGCCGCTACAAACTCAAAAATAAAGGCAACAGAGTTGGCGTGACGCCTGCCTACCGGCAGGCAGGCCAGCGTTACATAGTCAAAACCTTCGGGCGCGGATAACCGATCAAGTAGGCGATGGGGACATCGCCTGTGGGGTTGGTGCGCTCGCCCAGCTCCCATTGGTATTCCGTGGCAGATAATTTCGCGATGATTTCGCGGAGTTCGTGCGGGCGGTAGGTGCGCAGGCAGGAGACGACTCCATCGAACAGCAGCACCAGTGGGATTATTGGCAGGACGTAAGTGCACAGCAAGCGCGACCAGCGGAAGGGGCGGATCCAGGGAGTCAATAAGAAAGGTAGCAGGGCCCAAAGAAACATGTATGCGATCGTTGACGGGGCGCGGCGGGTGATTTCAAAAATCCCAATGCCTTGGCTGGCGTCCACGGCATTCTGGAGAATGGCGCGGGCTTCTCCGGGCCGAAAATGATGGAAGGACGTGAACATGGTGCGAAAGCCGCGCAATTCGGGTGGAACGTTGGTGGCGTCCACCGGGGCGGAATGGAATGCGATGTTATTTTGGGAAGCGGCGTTGGCGGATTGGAAAGCGCCGAGATTTGGGTATTTATCGGTGAGCAGAATTTGCAGGGACGCGCGCGCATTTCCTTGCAGTCGGGGAGAAAGATCCAGCCAGGGTCCTCCGGCTCCGGAACACATGTCAACGATGAGCGGGCTACGCGTCGCATCCAGCACAGTTTGCAGCAGCGGGACGACCGGCGCGTAAGCTCTGAAGCGATTCATGCCGCATTGCAGCGTATCGGTGATTTCATCGCGAAGGAATGAGGGGAACCACGATTGTTCGTGGAGTTCGATGAGTTGTACGCGGCGCATGGGAGTTGCCTTTGCCGGTAGTATGCGGCAACGGCGGCGGGCGGGGCAAATGGATTGGTGTGCGACGCAAGGCGCACAGCTAGCAGTGCCGTCTCGCGACGCGCAGAGCTGTGCGACTAATACATGATGGTGCGGGTGAGGTGATGGGGCCAGTCGGTGGTGTGGTAGTGGGTCCAGATGCGGGCGTCAATCTGGGGGATGATGATTTGAGCGTCGGGGGCGCGCAGCTTGTTGATCTCCTCGGTGAGCAGGGCGGTGGCGTAGATGCAGTGGGCGCGGATTTCGATTTCCTGGGTGCTGTCGCGGGGAATCAGCTGGTGGTTATCAATGGTTTTTTCTAGCGCTGGAGAGTAGGAAGTGACGCCCATCAGCCGCAGGCCCACCGGAACAATGTAATCCGCGAACGCGGTCATGGAGTGAATGTCTTCGATCTGGAATCTTCCGGATTGGTGCAGGCTGGCATAGAGGAACCAGAGGCCGAGCTGCGGAAGTTTGTAGAGCTTGATTTCATGACCGTCGTACACGCTGACGTCGTTGAAGCGCGGGAATTCCACCACCAGCCGATCCACCAGCCCCTTGCCGTGATCGTACAGCCGCGGCGAACAGCTGCGGATGAAATTGTGGAAGCGGCCGTTATATTTTGCGGCCAACACGGCGCCGGCCTGGCGCCACAGCTCCATTTTTTCATCGAGCATGGGGATTTCGATATTCCCCGCGAAAACTTTCTCCATTTGCGGGCGCGTTAGCTGCGCCAGGTGGTGCCCGTCGAGGATCGGGATGCCCTGATCCATGGCGCGCTTGATGCAGGCAAATTCTGCTTCGGAGTCCGACCAGTGCTGCCCGGCGTAATCCACCTGGAACTTTACGTGGGTGGTGAAATCGGTGAAGGCGGTGTCTATCACGTCCGCGACCATGATGAAGTCGATCGTTTCGTCCGGGCCGCTCTCGCCCACGCCCAGCGGCAGATGGTATTCCGGCATGGGAAGTTCTTCGTAAGCCATCCAGCTGGCGACCTCAACGAGTTTGTCTACATTGGTGTGGACGTCGCGCGAATTTTCGATGACGGGAGGAAGGCTATCGAGCACGGGACTGCCGATGGGTTTGGGCCAGCGCACCTTGTGCGGTGATGCAGTGGATGCCGCAGCTTGCCGGAGGCTTTCGCCTCCGGCCGCAGCTGCGATGATGGAGCTTGTTGCGCCTTGCAAAAACCGCCTACGTCCCAGGGGGCCCAAGGTCGTTAGAACACGAACTTGACGCCTGCTTGGAACGCGAAGGGAGTGCTACCCGGCGCGATCTCTGTGATCGCGCGGAAGCCGTTGACCCCGACTCGTGGCATAGTGGCGGCGGTGAGCGGCCCGCAAGTCAATCCCGCTGGGCCCGTCACTGAACCCGTAAAGCCAGCGGCCACGGTGGGTGTGAAGTTCGGAGTGCAGCCTGTCAAAGCTGTCAAGGAGATCGTCGCCGTATTGGGGTTATTCGGATTGGAATAGAGATTACCGCGGTTGGTCAGGTTGAAGAAATCACCGGACAACACCACGTGCAATCGCTCACGTAAGCGGACGTCCTTTTGTATCCGGCCATCCCATTGAAAGTAACCCGGCTGGTCGAAAGGGTAACGCCCCAAAAGAGATGTCTTGCCCGCAGCGTTTGTAAAGGTGGGACGGTCGTTGTTGTGACCGAGATCGGAAACTTCGTCGCCATTGATATCTTCGGCGATGTAAAGGGGAAAAGGCACGCCGGTGTGAGCGATCACGCTGGAGCTGACTTCGAAGCCCCAGGGCAGCTCGTACACGCCCGCAGCTTTGAACTGATTGGTGATGTCCAGACCATTGCGGCCGTAGTCAATCGCCAGATTAAGGGGATCCTGCTGGCCGAAGTACGTGTCGGTATCGCGCTCGCTCGCGCCATTGTCTTTGTTCTGCGACCAGATGTAATTGGCGAACACCTGGAAATGATTGGAGAAGCGCTTGGTGAGGTTTATGACCAGCGACTCGTAATTACCATAACTGAAACTGGCTGTTTCATTGTTTGAAGTGGGCAGCGTGTTGTCGAGAGGTGTGGGTGCTTCGCTCGTCAGAGCGCCGCCGGTGTAATTAAACGTCTTTTGGAGAATTGATCGCCCGAATGGGTCGGTTCCAGTAATCACGTAGTTCCGCTGCCAGGCTTCTTCTGAATCGTAGCCGCCCGTCCGCAGATGATCGGAGTGTACGTAGGAGAAAGTAGCCGTTAACTGCAGGTTATAGGGCAGCGATTGCTCGATCCCGCCCGTGAAGCTGGAGACGCGCGGATTCTTAAACGCGGGATCCACGTATCCGCCTCCGGACGTCGAGTCCGGACATCCGAACTGCGTCCCGCAAAGCTGGTTAACGCCTAGAGGCGTCGAGCTGGGGTTGATATAGGGAAAACCGACCGCCGTGGTCGCCACCACACCCGGGACGTTTCCGCTATCCGGGAACAGGCAACTGCCAATGCAGTGAGTGAGTTTGCCGGCTCCCGCCGTGGGCATGAATATTCCCACCGTGAGAGCATAGTAGAGACCCCAAGCGCCGCGCACAACTGTCGGATGAGCGCCGTGTCGCACGTTCCACGCAACACCGATGCGCGGACCCCATTGATTGAAGTCAGCTGGGACGCGCTGTGGCACAGGGCTAGCGTGCGATCCCGTGCCCTGGCCAACGAGGACGGTGTTTCCATAAAGCGGAGTTTGCGGTTGGGGGTTCCAGGTGCCATCCCACCGCAGCCCGTAGGTCACAGTAAGGCTTGGGGTCACCTGCCATTTGTCCTGCCAGTAGAGGCCGAGGTCGGACTGATAATTCGGGAAAAGCGTCGTGGCCGGCCCCTTAAACGAAAGCGGCAAGCCATTCAGAGCAGCGCCCTGACTTAGCAAGCACGTAAATTGTTCGCCGCAACCAGTTGGTCCTCCCGTGACTCCGCTGTTGAAGGCAGCAATACTGAAGTAATCATATTCACCGGCACCCCAACCCACGAAGGAATCCTTGCGATCCTCGAAGGTGACGGAATCTCCGCCGAATTTCATATCGTGCTTGCCAAACGAATAATTGAAGTTGTCCGCCGCCTCAAATTTACCGTCCTGGTTGTTGATGGGCAGGTAGTAGCGCTGGCCGATGCCATAGTTAAACGCGCTGCCGACGCTTAAGGCCGAGAAACCGCCATCCGAAATCGAAAGTCCAGGCGATTGGCTGTTTGAATTGCGCTCGCGAACCTCGTCCGAAAGGCTGATTCGGATTTCATTCACCTTGCGGCCCAGCACCGTATTCAAACTGAACACAGCGGCTGCGCCTTTGTTGGTAAAGTCTTCTGTATTGTCGAACGCCTGGGGAATTTCATTCTGACCCTGAGCGCCGCTAAACCCATTCGTGTGGTTCCTGGTGAAGTAACTCCGTACGCTGAAATGGTTGGCGGGGCTGAATTGATAGTCGTAATGTCCCAGGATCGTAAACAAATTCTGGAACTGATTGCTGGCACCTTGGAAGCCGGCTATCGAGGACACACCATAGCAATCCTTGAGGACTAGATCTCCTGCAGCCGGGGTCCCGCAGCCGGAGGGCAGCACCGTGCCGCCTGGGACATTGCTGGGTAGCGGGACTTGGCCCGGGGTGGTGGCGGTACCAGGGTTGCAGCTTCCCGGAGCGCAGTTCGCAAAAACGGGGCCCGTGATCAGCGGTAGCTCGGCGAGACAGGCTGCTTGCCCCGCACCCGGCGAACAAAACTGGGTCACGAGCGGGCCATTTTGCAATTGAGCATCCGTGGCCAGAAACAAGAATTGGCGGTCTTTGTGAATGGGGAAGCCGACGGAGCCGCCAAACTGATTTTGGGTGGCGATGTTCGGTGGCTCGCCGAGCGCATCGTTCGTAGTGAAATCGCTGCCGCGATAGTAATCGTGCGCTTCGCCATGTAATTGGTTGGTGCCGGATTTGGTGACCACGTTGACCAAGCCGCCGGTGGCGCGGCCAAATTCCGGGGCGAAGCCGTCGGTGACCACCTGAAACTCCTGCACAGCCTCCAGCGGAACCGTGAAATTCTTGGTTTCGAGCGATCCGAAAATTTCACCGAAGTAGTTGTTGAACGTATCCTGGCCATCAACCACGATCCCGAGGTAGTCGCTTTGTTGGCCGCCCAGTCGGATGCCGCCACGGAGGCCGGGAACTACCTGCGCCGAGGAACTCAATTGCGCCAAGTCGCGATAATCGCGGCCGGAGAGCGGGAGCGTCTCCAAGTCTCTCGAATTAATGACCTGGTTGATGCCGGCGGTGGAGGTATCCACTGGGCCAGTCTCTGCGGCAGATACAGTGACGGTTTGCGTCTGTCCTTTAATGGGGAGAGTGATGTCGAGGCCCAGACTGGCGCCAATTTCGACGACGACGTCGGTAATTATGGTGGAGGCAAAGCCTTCCGCCTCCGCTTGAATCTTGTACGTGCCGGGCAACAGCTGCGCAAAATCGTATACGCCGTCCGCGTCGGTGGTCATCTCGCGTTTGTAACCCGTGGAAGGATTGGAGATCGTCACCTTCGCGCCCAGCACAATCGAATGTGACGTGTCATACACGAAGCCGCGGATTTCTCCACGCTCCAGTGATTGCGCATAGGCGCCGGGCGCGGCAAAGAAAAGACTCGCGAGCGAAAAGACAACGGCCAGTGTTGCCAGAAACACAACCTTCACCATTTTCATCGTTACTCTCCCTCTAACTGTGGAGCGATCAACCGCGAAATCTGCTTGGCCCGGACGAGCGAACCGTTTCTTTTCCATGTTATTTACCTGCCAGCCGCGAATTCAGCAGCTGTAGAAATTTGTCGGCTTGTACGCCGGTGCAGACCTCAACGTTGGGGTCGACGTGGTCTATGCCTTCGATGACGTAGCGGTCGCCGTGCAGCACGTTGCGCTCGACGGCGTTGCGGCGATTGGCGACTGTTTCGCCGCGGGTAAACTCGCCGCGCGATTCCACTTCCACGTGCATCGGCTTCGTCGAGACGATGGAAGGATCAACGGCCGTGCCGACGGCGAGCGGGTCGTACATCGGCGAACCCCCGCCTGCGCCGTACTTGGCTTCCTGTCCCAACAGGAAAGTAAGAACTTTCACCGCAAAGTCATTTTCGGGGCCGTGTGTTTTCGAAAGTTGATCGAGATGCGCCTGGTCGTAGAGAGTTTTGTCGCCGACATCCAGACCGACCATGGTCAAGCGCCAGCCGGCGTGGAACACGATCTGCGCGGCTTCGGGATCGTTGTAGATATTGGCCTCGGCGGCGGCGTTCACGTTGCCACCGGAAATCGAGCCGCCCATGATCACGACTTCCTTCACCAGCGGAACGATCGAAGGATCTTTCAGCAGGGCTAGTGCGATGTTGGTGAGCGGACCGACGGGGACCAGAGTGATCTCGTGCGGCGAGTCGTGAATCATTTGAATGATCAGGTCAGGGCCGTAGCGCGGATCGGCTTTGCATTTGCTTGCGGGTAATTCGACGTTGGCCAGGCCGTTCGCACCGTGCCAGAGTTCGGCGGTGATCAGCTTTTGAAACAGCGGATGTTGGGCGCCGCCGGCGACGGGAATGTCGCAGCGATTGGTCAGTGAAGCAAGCTTCAGCGCATTTTCCAGGCCCTGCTGCGCGGTCACGTTGCCGGGAACGACGGTGAGAGCGCGCACATCCAGTTCCGGAGAATTCAGCGCGAGGAGAATCGCGAGCGCATCATCGGTGCCTGGATCGGTGTCGATAATAACTTTTTTAGGAGCTGCCGGTGGCGCGGCGCTGGTGGCAGAGCTCGGATTTTCGCTCGCGCGTGTTGCACGAACGCCTGCGAAAGTGACGACCGCGAGCACCAGAACGAATAACGCGGAGAATACCGCGCGGCGTGAGGTTACGCGACGCGCAGAATCGTTTGCTCGCTTCAAGGCTGCGCGCGAGTCTTTACGCAAACCACGAGAGCGGAGGAAAAACTCTACGCTCCAATCCTTCACGGACTGCGGAATAATTATGGGAATCACTCCCGGACAAGGGCCCCCCAGCCCACAGAATGGAAGCAGGCTATCCTTGGGTACGCGCAGAGTCAACACGAAACTGAGTGTGAGCGAAAGTTTTCCACAGACAGCGAATGAGTCCCATAACAGAACTGACCCGTATGAAAATTGGGAAGAACATTACAGAAATGGGAATGAGCTCGTGCAGCGTTGCTACCCGGCCAGCGAGATTAAGCATCAAAGTTCGGGACGACCCCGAACGGGGGTGTGACGTAGTACGAGGATTGGGTGTGCTGTTAGAATCTGTTCCGCAATGAAACTGCCACGATTGTTCTGTCGCGGGTCCCTGCTCGTTTCTCTTTCGATCCTTCTGGTAGCTTCTGCGGATTTATCCGGGGCGTTGCTGGGCCCATCGGCGCGGGCAGCGTATCGAAGGTTGACGGACGCACGCGAGCAGCAAGCCACGCACCCACCGTCGCATGGGGAATCCGCGGCGGCGGAACAAGACGACGCGGTGAGACTGCGGCATCGCAGCGAGATCACCAATCCTTATCACGTGGAATTTCGCGATGTGACCAGCGCCGCGGGAATTCACTATCATCATGAACGAGCGTCGTCGCCGCAGCGGCTGTACCCGGAAACGATGGGGGCGGGCGTCGGGTGGATTGATTACAACCAGGATGGATATCTGGACGCGATTTTCGTGAACAGTGGTTACACGCCTTACTACCACCCGCTGGTGCCGCCGCAGCCCGCGCTGTATCGCAACAATCGCGACGGCACGTTCACGGACGTGACGGAGCAAAGCAAGATTCACAGCGACGGGACATTTTTCTTCGGCGTGGCAGTGGGCGATTACGATAACGACGGCTTTCCGGACATCTATATGACCGGTTACCGGCACTCGGTGCTGTGGCACAACAACGGCGACGGCACGTTCACGGATGTGACCGCGAAGGCCAGAGTGGGGGACGACGGAAACTGGGGCACCGCCGCGGGGTGGTTCGACTACGATCACGACGGCAAGCTCGATTTGCTGGTGACGAATTACGTTCAGTACGACGTGGACCATCCCGTACTATGCGGCGATGTCCGTCCGGGATTCACGGGAATTCCGCAGAGCAGCGCGTACTGCCATCCGGACAGCTTTCATGGGAGTTCGGCGAAGCTGTATCACAACAATGGCGATGGGACGTTCACGGACGTCACGGAAAAGGCGGGGCTGCTGAACACGGACGGGAAGAGCCTGGGCGTGGTGCTGGCCGATCTGAACGGAGACGGGTGGACGGATATTTTCATCGCTAACGATACGCAGCGGAATTTTCTGTACCTCAACAACGGCGACGGCACGTTTCGCGATGCAACTTATAAATCGGGCGCGGGATTCAGCGAAGACGGGCGTCCGGAAGCCGGGATGAGCGCCGACGCCGCCGACGTGATGAACAATGGGCTGATGTATCTTTTTGTGAGCCACCTGGATTTCGAGCTCAATCGCATGTACCGAAATAACGGCGATGGGACGTTCACGGATTACACGATTGCCTCGGGGATCGGGCAGACCAATATATTAAGGAGCGCATTCGGCGCGCGATTTTTCGATTTTGATAATGATGGCTGGCGGGACCTGCTGGTGATCAACGGACATATTCTGGATAACATTCCGCTTTACCACCCGGAAGTCGCCTACGAAGAGGAGAAGATGCTGTACCGCAACCGCGGCGACGGGAATTTCGTGGACGCCACCAGAACTCAGGGCGCGGATTTTCGCAAGCCGCGGGTGGGACGGGGTCTCGCGGTGGGAGATTACGACAACGACGGCTGGCAGGATTTTCTGGTGAGCAATAACGGCGAAGATGCGCAGCTTTTCCGTAACCAGGGTGGCAGTTCTCCGGCGGCTCAGGGCAATCACTGGATTGCCGTGCGGCTGATTGGCACGAAATCGAATCGAGACGGGATCGGGGCTTCGCTGAAATTGACCGCGGGGGATTTCAAGAGCTACGACCAGGCGAAGGGCGGGATGAGTTATTGCTCGGCGCAGGATCCGCGGATTTATTTTGGGCTGGGGAAACATGAGATGGTGGATTCGCTCTTGATTCGCTGGCCGAGCGGGTACGTGCAGGAGCTGAAGAATATTCCTGCTGATGTGATCGTCACGGTGACGGAAGGCGTGGACGCGAAAGCTGCGAAGTACAGAACCCCGCCACAAAGATAGTTTTTTTCACGCGTTGCAATCAAGTATTTAGATTCTTGAAATTGTTGTGTTCGTTCAGGTCAGTGCTACGAAGCCGGTGGCGACGATGCTGTTGCCGCGGCGTTCGAGAATCACTTGTGGGAGAGGCTTTGGAGGAGGGCCGTCGAGAACGGCGCCGTTGCTCGCGGAGAAGATTCCGCCGTGGCAGGGGCACGTGAAGATGCGGTCCGCGGGCTGGTAAAACACCGGGCAGGTGTGGTGAGTGCAGAGGCGGCTGAAGGCGATGTAGGTGTCTTCGGCGGGGCGCAGGAGGAAGCAGGGGCGGTCATTGGCCGGATATGTGAAAATCTTGCTGCCGCCGACTGGGATTTCTCCGGCTTGGGCGATTATTTTTATTGGGTAGCCCGGTTTGTGTTTTTGCCAGTAGGCGACTAGCGCTCCTACGAGCGCGAATGCGCTGGCGACGCCAATCCATTTGTTGAAGCCGCGGCGCGTGATGGGGGGAACTTCTTCTCGTTGCAGCCGCTCGTAGTCTGTTTCGTTGATGGCTGGCTCGTTCAAGTTTATGGCTCGACGCAGATTGATGTGGCTGAGTCCCACGCAAAAGGGGCGCAGCAAGCAGCGCCTCTACCGAGTCGGAGCAGGCGTCGCGAACTCGAAATCCACGTCAACGGCGCCCAGCTAACGTCGGCCGCTACAAATTCATCGGCAACTGCTACTGCTACCGCTACTGCGCGTAGGCAAGATTGCCGATGCTGCTCATCAAGACGTTAAGTGGCCCAGCTGCAGGCGCGTTTGCAGGACGTGCAGGATCGTATCGCGGGCGATCATGCCTACTATGGCGCCGTCAGCGACGACCGGCATTTGATTGATGTCTTCAGTCTGCATGCGCTGCAGAACGCCTAGCGCTGGTTCGTCTGGCGTGGCGCAGTGCGCGCGGTCGAACGGCATCATCACAGCCTGGATGGAAGTGTTGGCCCACTCTTCGCGCGGGACGGCACGCGCGGAGGCTAGCGTGACTAGGCCTACCGGGCGGCCGGCGCCAGTAACGACGTGGCAGCGGCGTCCAGTGCGCAGAACTTCGTGAACGTAGTCATCCACGGAGATGTTGCGTTCAACCGTCGGCACGTCTTGGGTCATGATGTCGCCGGCGCGCACGCCGGTGAGAGTGTCGCGCACGGCGACTTGCGTGTAGCTTTCACGCGCGGCACTTAACAGGAACCAGCCGATGAAGGCAGTCCAGATGCCGTTGACGAGACTGCCGTGGAACGCCCACCAGACTCCGATAAAAATCATCACGTAAGCAAAGAAGCGCCCGGCGTAGGACGCGATTTTTGTCGCGCGGGTGAAATCGCCGGTGACGCCCCAAGCGATGCTGCGCAGAACGCGGCCGCCGTCGAGGGGAAATCCAGGAATGAGATTGAAGACAGCGAGCATCACGTTGATTTCCCAGAGCCAGGTGCAGGAGGCGACTACCAGCTCGTTGCCGTGGAAATAATGCGTGACCAGCCAGAAGCAACCGCCGAGAAACAGGCTGGAAACCGGGCCGGCGACGGCGATATTGAATTCCTGCAGAGCGCTGGAAGGATCGCGCGAGATGCTGGAGAGCCCGCCGAAGACGTACAGCGTGATGGATTGCACAGGAATTTTGTAACGGCGCGCGACGATGCTGTGGCTGAGCTCGTGAAACAGCAACGAGCCGAAGAAAAGAATGCTGGTGATGATGCCCAGCGCCCAATGCTGCTGCGTGGACCATGCGGGATGCAGCGAGGTGAACTGCTGTCCGAGCGATACCGTGATCAGCAGAAAGATGATGATCCAGCTGGAGTGCAGGTAAACGGGAATGCCGAAGATGCGGAAGAGCTGAAAGCCGCCGGTGAGTTGGCCCGAGCGCGCGGGCGTGTTGGCGGATGACGGGGCGCCGGGGTGGTCCTGATCGGGAGTGGGTGTGGTGGCCATGTTGTATGCGTGTCGCTGAAGTGGATTCTAGCAGAGGTGGGGCGGTTGCGCGTGATTTGAGGTTGCAGGTTGTGGAGCGCCTCTAGCCCGAAATTTTCGCCGTATCGAAATTACTGGCGGTACGGGGATTTATCGATGGGCGGGGATTTGTCAATCCGTGGAGGATTGAGAGGGGCCAGCTTAGCGACTGCGAATGCGCCGCCGATCGCGAGCAGAAGTATGAACACAAACGGAGGATGGAAAGCCTTCCAACCGAACATAATGCCGATTCCGAAGAATAATCCCAGTAGAGCGTAGGAAACACCGTCGGCCCACGACCAACCGGTCTTGCTGCCGTCGGGGGCCTTCCTGGGGCCAGTCGTCAACGCCATGCCGATGCCAAAAACCGCACCCGCGAGAGCAACCCCGATCCAGTCGTGTAGCGTTCCCATCTTCATCCCTCGAAGCTATTAAGTATCAAATACCATAATCAATCGTTTGGTACACGTGATATTTCACGCGGGCGGACGCGTCTGCTTGTCGGGAAGGTGGGCACCGCCAACGCGGCACCCACCACGTTCACCTTTCGTGTTTGATCTTGGCTGAGTGTGATTTTCCACGACGTGTTTGTGCGGCCACGTTTGTGCGTGGGCGGCACAGGGCTTGATTGTGGCTGCGTTTACTGCTTTGCGTTGGCAACGTGTTGAAAATGTTGGGTTGGCGTTGCGGCTGATCATTTAAGACCTCCCCGTTCCTCGATTGGCTGCCTTCCTGCTTTTAGTTCGATGGCAGCCCAGCTCATACGGAGGACATGGCCATGGAAAACGGAATCGGATTTGTGGCAGTGGCGGGAGCGATTTTTGTTTCGTTCGCGGTGGCGCTGGGGATGGAGTGGTTGAGCCTGGTGCTGCTGATGAAGTTGATGCCGGCGCGGCCTGCGCCACAGACGGTGGCGCAGAGGATGGCGGGGATGGCGCAGTCGCGTCCTGGCGGCGAGTCGGAGCAGCGGGCGGCGTAGGCCTTTGGCGCAAAGGCAGACGCAGGAGCACAGCCCGGAGTGGCCGTGCCGCCAAGGTGAAGCTGAAGGCAAGGGAGGTGTCACATGCTTTTTCTGCGACTGTTGTTGTTCGTTGTGAGTTTTGGGTTTTTGGGAGTGGCTGTTGCCATCGTGCTTTATGACCTCTATTTGGCGTTTGAGCTGAACCGGATTCTGCGGTTGGGCGAACGCGCACCCAAGGATTTGGTGGCAGACCAAGTTGCCGGCACGCCGGTCGAAAACGCACCGCTTACAGATGCAGCTGCCGGGACGCCGCCGTCTGGCTCGGGCGCAGCCGCTACTTCGCCCGCTTGGCGTCCCGCGTTTTATTTGCCGCCTCGATCTGCTGGGCCGCGGCGCGCAATACGTTGGTCAGCCGCCGCGAAGTTCGTGGTGTTTGCGGCGCTGTCGAGCCTGCTGGGCAATAGCATCCTTGTGGTGCCGGATGGTTACGCTGCGGTGCGTGTGAGCCAAATTTCGGGCGCGCGGCCGGGAACGCTGTACGCCGGGACGCATTTGCTGCTGCCGCTGCTGCAGCGCGCGCAACTTTTTGATATTCGCGAAAAAGTTTATTCCACGGCGGCGTCTGAAAATCCGCGCGACAAAGGGCTGGAAATTCTTACGGTGGAAGCGCGTGAAGGGTTATCGGTGGGGCTTGCGGTGACCGTGCGCTACCGGCTTGATCCGCGACATTTGGATTATGTGGATGCGAATCTGCCGCAGCCGATCGAGGGCGAGATTGTGGCGCCGGTGGTGACCAGCACTTTTCGGGATTTGGCGCCGAATTATATCGTGCGCGACGTTTTTTCCACCAAGCGCGACGAATTCAAGCAGCGCGCGACGCAGTCCATCACCGCGCGGCTCGGCGAGGACCAAATTATCGTGAAGGAAGTACTGCTGCGCAAAGTACTGCTGCCGGAGCAGTACCAGCAGGGGTTGCAGGGCTTGTTGATGAAGGAGCAGGAAGATGACCAGGTGACGGTGGACCAGAGCATCGAGCAGAAAAAAGTGAAGATCGCGGAATCGCAGGCGGAAGCGCAGAAGGTGCGGCAGATCAAGCGCGCGGAGGGAGATGCGCGCACGCGGGTGCTGATGGCACAGGCGGAGTCGGACTCGATGCAGTACACGTTGCCGCTGAAGCAGAAACAAATCGAGCAATCGCGGCTGGAAGCCGAGGCGCGCAAGCAAACCACTATAGAGGACGCGGAAGCTGCGGCGCAGGCGCGCGTGAAGAACGCCGAGGCGGAAGCGCAAGCCAAAGTGATTGACAGCAAGGCCGAGCAGCAGCGGCGCGAATTGTTCGCGGACACGCAGAACCAGGAAACTGTGCGAGGCGCACAGGCCGCGGCGCAGGCGAAAGTGATTGACGGAAAAGCGGAGAAGGAGCGGCAGGACTTGCTCGCCGACGCGGAGGCGAATCAGATTCGTTTGACGGCGCAGGCGGGCGCGGAAAAAATGCAGCTGGAGGCGTCGGCGCTGAAGGTGAACCCGATGCTGGTGCAATTGACGGTGGCGCAGCGGTTGAGCGACCGCGTGCAGATCATGATGGTGCCGACGGACGGGAAATTTTTCTTTACGAACGATGTGCTGAAATCGGCGCAGGCTTTTCCGGGATTGAACGATCCGCCTTCGCGCGCAGGTGGGAAACCGTGACGCGGTGACGATGCGAAATTGAAGAGATTCCCGGCCGGGGTTCTCGCGGCCTGTTCCGCGAGTAGGGCAGCCCGGTTCGGGGGTAACGCCGGCAAAAACCCTTGCGGGTGGCACGGTGAGGACCAGGGCACAAAGCGACGCGACCGCCGCAGCGAAGATTGCGTCCTGGAACTGAGCCGCAGCCACCCAGCCGGCGTGATTTGCGGGAAGGCAAAGGCAAGAGCACAGCGAAGAGTCCCCTCGTGCCCCGAGCGGGGCTTGGCCACGGTAACTGCGCGGACACGGGCTCAATTCTGACGATTAGGCGGTGTGCTAATATGACGACTCGCGAACTTGTTTCACGATTCGCACACACTGATGCGGTCTTCCCGCGGACTTCCTCTCCGATTTCAGGCAACGCTGATTGTTTTGTTTTTCATTGCTGTGCCGTTCACAACTCCCGCGCAAAATTCGAATCCGTTGCCAGCGCAATGGAATGTAGCTATGAGCCAGCTCGCGGATAAGATTGCCGCCGCTGTCCGGCCCGCGCGCTCGCTCACATTTAACGCTGTTGAAAACGTGTCGTCGATCAGTCCTGCTGATGTCACGCTACTGCGCCATTTGCTGGAAGCGGAATTAGCCGCCCGAAAAATCCGCGTGGTTCAGGACCCGCTTCCCGAAACACTAGGCGATATCAAGATTTCAGAAGGAGTAGAGGGACCGTTGATGACGGTGGAAATTCACCGCAGCGATGATGTGGATTCCAGGGAGGGAATTGCAATCGTCGCGTTGCAGAAGCGAGCGGTGACAAGTTCCGCTGAAGGCGGCGTGCCGCTGATCCTGCAGCGCAGGTTCATATTCGCGCAGGCTGAACCGATTCTCGACTTCGTGAGCCCCGATGCTCCGGATGGCGCAGGGACTCGGCTGCTGGTGCTGGAGCGAGACCGAGTGGATTATTTGCGGCTGGACCAAGCGCGTTGGTCGGTCGATCACTCATCTGCCGTGAAGTCGCGGTTTCACGCTGTCCGCGATCCGCGCGGGCTGATTGCGAAAGATAAGAATGATGATGAGGCGATCCAAATATATTTGCCGCAAGAAACTTGCATAGGCTCCGGCCATGGCCAGACTGATCTTGGCTGCAGCCCCAGTGTCCGGGCGAAGCCTCCCGCTGTGTTGTTCATGGGTCACATGTGGCCACTGAATCCCGCTGAACCACGGATTTTTTCGGCGCCTTATGATCCGGACCGCAACTACTTCGAAGGATTGGAGGCAAACTTTGGTGATTCCGCGGTTCGTCTCCCAGCGTTTTATTCCGGAGCCGCTATGAGCGAAGGACACCGCGATTCGTGGATTCTCGCGGAGCTGGACGGTAAGGCGCGCCTTTACGATGGATCCCCTTCAGCGACGGCGCCATTCTCGAGTTGGGGCGACAATCTCGTTGGTGTTTCAGCGGACTGCGATCCATCGTGGCTCGTGCTGGTCTCTGGCACAGGCGATTGGACTGTGCGCGATACGCTGCGGATTTACCGTGTCGCGGAACATCAGGCCGCGACGGTGGGGCAGCCGCTTGAATTTGCGGGACCGGTCCTCGCTTTGTGGCCGGCCGAAGATGGAAAGTCGGCTCGCGTGGTTTCACGAAATTTGCAGACGGGAATGTATGAAGGTTCGATTGTATCTGTTTCTTGCAGCAATTAGCGTCGCGCTGGCTGCGGCTCCCGCGTGGACCGCGCGGCGGCCGCGATATGGTGGGACTTTGCGCGTAGAGATTGGCGCGAGTGTTGCGTCGCTCGATCCTGTGGTAACCGCGTCATCCCCGGAAGAAACGGCGGCGCTCGCGCAAATTGGTCCGCTCGTGTTTGAGCATTGGGGTGCGGTCGATGCGCCTATCGGCGCGGCGGGGACTGGTCCGTTTCGGGTTACGTCGTGGGATGCGGGGAAATGGGCGGAGCTTGTGGCAAATGAGGAATTTCGCGAGGGGCGGCCGTTTGTGGATGGGATTGAGATTGCTATGGGGCGGGCTGCGCACGAGCGGCTGGTCGATCTGGAACTGAGCAAGACGGACCTTACGGACATTCCGCCGCAGGATGCGCGGCGGGCTGCGGAGCGGGGCGTGCGGGTGAGCGCCTCGCAGCCGGATGAATTGCTGGCGTTGGTTTTTGTCGGTGGGAATGCGGGGCCGAATGGAGCAGCCGCGACAAGTGCGCGTTCGGCAGGAAAAGTTACTGGCCAAGCGACCGGGCAAAAGACTGGGCAAGCGAATGGACCATCGCGCGGCGGGGCAGTTGAACAGGTGATGGGGCAAGCGCTATCGTTGGCGATTGACCGCGTGGCGATTGTGAATTTTATTTTGCAGAAAACTGGAGAGCCGGCGGGCGGGTTGTTACCGCAGTGGTCGAGTGGCACGGCATTTTTGTTTCCTGCGGCGGCGCCGGGCGCGGCGGATCTGGAGCACGCGAAGGAACTTTGGAAGCAAATCGCAGCGTCGGGCCCGTTAGTGTTGGGATATGATTCCGCTGATTCGCTGGAGCAGAGTGTGGCGGAGCGGATTGTGGTGAACGCGAAGGAAGCAGGTGTGGCGGTGCGTGCGCAGGCGGTTCCTGTTGCTGGCGCGGGTGCGGAAAAATCGCGCGGCGCTGGTTTGCAAGCAGGTCACGTGGGTGTGCAATTGGTGCGTTGGCGGATGACTTCGCCTTTGCCGGGCGTTGCGCTGAAAGATTTTCTTGCTCGGATTTATGCTGGGCCGCTCGCGGGCGTCGAGGCTGGCGCGTTTCCGGAGTCTGCTTCGCCTGAGGACATCTATGGGGCGCAGCGGGCGGTGTTGAATACGTATCGCGTGGTGCCCTTGGTTTGGCTGCCACAGGTGTACGGTCTCAGCGCGCGCCTGCGCGACTGGAAAGCGCCGGGACCGGGTGAGAATTGGCCACTCGCGGATGTCTGGCTGGATGCGGAAACGCAAACGCCAACAGGAGTGCAATGAGCTTGTGCGACAACACCGGCTCCGAAGCGGCGCCCCTGACCGGGCAGCAGCCTTCCGCACACACACAACGTTTTGCATTTCGCGCGCACGAAGAGGATGATGAATCTGTGAAAATGTCGAACACCACCAGCCGCCACACCAGCGCCCTCTCCCCGGTGCTCACAGCCACCCGCCCCAGGCTAAAACGCGCCCAAAACAACTTCTATTCGATACAGATAAGCCCTTTTCTCCCAACACCAATTTTCCAACGTTCAGAAAACAAAGCACTTCCATTTTTCTATTCGATACAAATGAAAAGCCACCAGTCACTCGTCACTGATCACCAATCACTACTCACCAATCACCAAACACTACGCACCAAAACGCGGAGAATTCCGTGACGTTTCGCACCAGATTATTCGTCAACTTCATGCTGGCGCTGCTGCTGTCCGTGGGATTGATCGCGGCGGGCGTTACGGTGGTGACGCGGCGGGCGTTTGACGAAATGAATCGCGAGCACAGCGATGCGCTGCTGGCGCAATTTCAGCGGGAGTACGCGCGACGCGGCAGCCAAGTGGTGGAGAGCGTGAAGGGCATCGCCGACGCAGAGTCGACCGTGCGGATGGCGATTGATTTGAGCCGGCCGAATGCGGATGTTTCGGTGTATGTGAATGATGCGCATGGCGTTTCGAAATCGCATCAGCTGGACTTGCTGGATTTCGTGAACAACGATGGGACGATTATTTCCTCGCAGGAATCTCCGGCGCGCTTCAATTACAAAATGGAGTGGGTGACCAAGCCCGAAGATTGGCCGGCGCGCGGCGCGTTCCTGACGAAACTGGACACCGAAGCGGGACCTGCGCTGGCGTTGTTGTCTGTGGCTACCGTACGCGTGGGCGACCGGGATTTGTACGTGGTGGGCGGCGAGCGATTGGGCAAGGAATTTCTGGCTTCGCTGGTACTGCCGTCGAATATGCGCGCGCTGCTGTATTTGAATCTCGATCCGGAATTTCAAGATGCGAACTTGCTGGATGCGAACGGGCCGGCACCGGACGCGGACCGCTTCGCGCCGCTGGTCGCGAAAGAAAAGGCCAACCCGGTAGAGCAGTCCACAGAGATCCGCTGGAGCATTGACCCAGCAAGCGCGGAAATGTTTCACGCGCTGCCGCTGCAAGGGCGCGCGAAGGAATTGCTGGGCGTGTTATTTGTGGGCAGCTCGCAACGGGCCGTAGTGTCCTTGGAGCGGCGGATTCGCTGGCTCGCGCTGGGAGTGGTGGCGGTGGGATTGTTGTTCGGGTTGATGCTGAGCTGGTGGGGCGCGGCGCGAGTGACGCGTCCGGTGCAGAAACTGGCGGAAGGCGCGCAGGAAGTCGCGGATGGGAATTGGAACGCGCGCGTGAACGTGCGCGGACGGGACGAAGTTGGGCAGCTGGCGACGTCGTTCAACAAGATGACTGAGCAGTTGGTGGAGCAGCGCGACAAACTGGTGCAGGTGGAGCGGGTGGCGGCGTGGAGGGAACTCGCGCGACGGCTCGCGCACGAATTGAAGAACCCGCTCTTTCCGTTGCAGACGACCGTGGAAAATCTGCGCAAAGCGCGCGAACAGAATTCCGGTCAATTCGAGGAAGTGTTTCAGGAATCCACCGGAATATTGCTGGCGGAGATTGAAAACCTGAAAGCGATCGTGGGGCGGTTCAGCGATTTCGCGAAGATGCCGCAGCCGGAATTGAGCACAGTGAACCTGAACGAGATCGTGCGCACGGTGGTGAAACTCTTCGAAGGGCAATTCAGCGCGGTGGGGCGTCCGGCGATTACTCCGGAGCTGCATCTGGAAGATAATCTGCCGCAGATTCAGGCGGACGCGACGCTCTTACACCGGGCCGTCGAGAACCTGGTGCTGAATGCGATGGATGCAATGCCGGCGGGCGGCGTGCTGATGTTGCGCACAGCGCATAAAGACGGCGAAGTGACGCTGGAAATTTCGGATACCGGCACGGGATTGACGCCGGAAGAATCAGAGCGGCTGTTCACGCCTTATTACACCACCAAGCAGCACGGAACCGGACTCGGGCTCGCGATAGTTCAAGCAGTGGTGGCGGACCACGCCGGACGAATTTCCGTCGAGAGCGAGACGGGCGTGGGGACTTCCTTCCATATTGACCTACCGATCAAGCCGCCGCACAAGGCGCAGACTTTCCCGATCGTTTTCGAGAAAAAAGAAGACGAGGCGTAGCCTCCCGTGTCCGCAAAAGCCCACATATTGATTATTGATGATGACGCGAACACGCTGGCGTCGCTGGCGCGCGCGTTTCGGCTGGCCGGGCACGAGACCACCGTTTGTGATAGCGCGGCGCGCGCGTTGGAGCTGGCCAAGGCCGAGCGCTTCGATCTGATTCTTTCCGACGTGGTGATGCCGGGGCGCGACGGGATCGCACTGCTGGAGGATTTCAAGGCGATTGGCTTGGCTTCGCCGGTGGTGATGATGTCCGGGCAGGCTTCGATTGATATGGCGGTGAAGGCCACGCGATTGGGCGCGAGCGATTTTCTGGAGAAGCCCATTTCCAGCGAGAAACTGTTGCTGACGGTGGAGAACGCGCTGCGCGTGCGGCATCTCGAAGAAGAAAATCGCGATTTGAAGCGGCGACTGGGGCGGCACCACATCGTTTGGTCGAGCGCCGCGATGAAGGAAGTGATGGCACAAGTCGAGCACGTGGCGGCGAGTGAAACGCGGGTGTGCATTCGCGGCGAGACCGGGACGGGCAAGGAATTGATCGCGCGGACGCTGCACGAAAAAAGTGGGCGCCGCAACGGGCCGTTTATTTCACTGAATTGCGCGGCGGTGCCTTCGGAGTTGATGGAGACGGAATTGTTCGGGCACGAGAAGGGCTCGTTTACCGGAGCGGCTTCACGGCACACCGGGAAATTCGAGCAGGCGCATCGCGGCACCTTATTTTTGGATGAGATTGGCGACATGCCCATGACCATGCAGGCGAAATTGCTGCGCGTGCTGGAAGAGGGCGAGATCGAGCGCGTGGGGGGCGACAAACCCTTTGCGGTGGACGTGCGCGTGGTGGTGGCGACACATCGCAATCTGGAGGAGCAGGTGCGGCAGGGAACGTTTCGCGAGGATCTCTATCATCGCGTGTTCGTATTCCCGATCGTGCTGCCAACATTGCGCGAACGGCGCGAGGACATTCGAGTGCTAGCCGAGCATTTCGTGCGGCAGCTGGAGGAGCAGAACAATTGGAAGTTGAGGAAACTGTCGCCTGAGGCGATTGCGGAGCTGGAGCGTTATTCGTGGCCGGGGAATGTGCGTGAATTGCGCAATGTGGTGGAGCGGGTATTGCTGTTGGCGCCGGCAGACGTGGTGGATGCGGAGACTGTGAGGCGAGCGTTGCCGAGTGCGGCGGTGTCTGGTGGTGGCGGCGGAAAAGGATTGTCGGCGGCGGCGCTGGAGGTTGGAATGCTGTCGCAGCGTGTGGAGGCTTTCGAGCGGGAAACGCTTCTGGCGGAATTGAAGCGGCATCATCATCACATGACGAATACGGCGAAGGCGCTTGGTCTGGAGCGCAGCCACCTTTATAAGAAGTGCCAGCAGTTGGGGATTGATTTGCGCGCGATTCGGCAGACGGAGTGATTTTTGCCGCGGGAGCTATTGCGGCTTCGTTGAATGCATGGGTGACGGGAACAGCCGCATGAAAAGCAAGTGCGTGGGGAGATAGACCACGAAGACGAGGAAGAGGAAAGTGATCACGAGGTGCGCGGGAGCGGGTCCGTAGGAACGATGGAGGAAGGGATCCTTGACGGCGAAATTGAGATTCTGATCTGACGTGACAAATCGCGAGGCTATCAGAACGGGCAGGAGGATAGCGGATTGCAGTTTCCATCCGCGGCGATCGTAGCCTAGCCGGCTGAGCGACCAGAGCAGGACGAAGGGCAGGACGATGTGAAAGAGCGAGAGCAAGCGGGCCCAGAGCGGAGTGCTGCCGTCGAAAAGATATTCGGTGCCGCCGATGAGGTGACGGCCGAAGAGAAGTCTGGCGGCTACGTCGAGAGTCCAGACAGCGTCGATCAGCAGCGATGAAACAGCCTGGCTGGAAATCAGGAGCGCGCTGTTGGTCCACAAGCCGATGCAGGTGAGGATTACGGCGATATCGCAGAGATGTAGAAAATTCGCGGGGCCCCAGGCATGCCAGTAAGCCGCGAACCAGGCGATGAGCGAGAGCAGAGCGAGCCAGCGGAACCAATCGGGGATTTCTTGGCGTGGTGCGGGTGACGTGGGCATTTTTTGGGTGCGAACGGGGCCATCGTAGCAAAAGGATTGGCGAAATCCCATCGAAGTAAGTCAACGGAGCGCGCTGATTTTGGCGCTATGTACGAATCCATGGCCGCGTGCGAAGATTTGTGTGCTGATGACTGTTAATCCAGCGTGGTTTGCAGCGGGCGGGGTGTGCGCGGCGGGCGGCTTGTTTGCGTGGGGCGCGCTGGCGCCTCGGTCACAGCTTTTCGGCGGCACGTTGCGACGATTGGATGACGCGTCGCGCATGGCTATTACCTTCGATGATGGGCCGAATCCCACCGTTACGCCGAAGGTGCTGGAACTTTTCGAGCGGCACAACGCGAAGGCTACATTCTTTCTGATTGGGCGGAACGTGCGGGCGTTTCCTGGGTTGGCACGGGAGATTTCGGAGCGCGGGCACACGATCGGCAATCACACGGAGACGCATCCGTCGCTGACGTTTCTATCAGCGGCGCGAATCGCAGAAGAGCTTGAGCGCTGCGATGATGCGATTGCGGCGGCGACGAGGAAGCGACCGCGCTGGATGCGGCCGCCTTTCGGTTATCGCAGCCCCCTGCTCGAAGGAATCGTGCGCCAACGCGGTGGTGCAGGTGTGGCGATGTGGAATGTGGCGGCGCGCGATTGGCGGACGCAATCACCTGAGCCTGTCATTCAGCGCTTGCGCAGGGCGCGTGGCGGGGATATCGTCCTTTTACACGATGGCGATCATCGTGTGCTGGAAGGGAAGCGCGGGCACGTGCTGGCGGCTTTGGAATATTGGTTGCCGCGTTGGCGCGACGCGGGCATACAATTTGTGAATCTGGACGAAGCGCAACTCAAATCTCAGGCGGGCTAGAGCACATGGACGAAAAGCGGTATTACGACGAGAAGCCCGAAACGAAGCAGATGACGCTCGTTTGTCCGCATTGCCGCGAAGAGGGTGTGTACCCGGTGCGCTGGATGGCGCGCACGAAAAAGAGCGCGCTGCCTCCGGGTGGGAACGAAGACGACCGAGCGAAATTCGCGAAGGCGCGATCCTACATGGTGCGTATGGACGATATGGTAGCGTGCCGGAATATTCGCTGTCGGAAACGCTTTGATCTTACTGGGCAGACGGTGATTCTCACGTAGCAACGGTTGCGGCACGGCTGTAAAGTTTGTTTGAGAACTGTAAAATCGGTAGTTCAGCGGCTGATGCCGCGCTTATCCGCCGGGTTTACGTCGTGGCCAAATCCACGACTTTCAAAGACTCTCAGCTTCTTACGCACAACCCAAAGGCTTTGCCGAACGTGCCGCTAGGAGTACTAAGCCCGTAGGTCGGCCACTTGTAAAAAGATTGTCACCTCGCCTTGTTCGCTTGACATCGAATCGCGATTGCTATTAATTGCTCGTCACTACCTTGGCATATGAACCGCACGTGGCGAGAGCGTGCCTGGGTACAGCTCGATGCAGGCGTGTGACGCCAGGAGAGATTTCGATGAGAATAAATTTCATTGCAGGAATTACTGTTGTGTTCGCGCTCCTCTTTAGCGCAGCAGTGGTAACGGTAGCGCAGTCGCCCAACGTGCAGTCACGAATCACGCAGGCGGTAGATGAAAAAAATCTGGTCACGCTGAACGGCAACACGCATCCCTTGGCAGCGTCTCAGTTCGACCGAGGCGAAGCGCCAGGCAACCTGCCGATGAACCGCATGCTTCTGGTGCTGCAACACTCGCCGGCACAGGAAGGTGTGATTAAACAACTTTTGGCCGAGCAGCAGAATCAATCCTCCCCGAACTTCCATCGTTGGCTGACGCCGCAGCAATATGGCCAGATGTTTGGTCCTTCCGACCAGGACGTCCAGAAGGTCACCTCTTGGCTGCAATCCCACGGGTTTGAAGTGGCCCATGTCTCACCCGGCCGCCATGTCATCGAGTTTTCGGGGACAGCGTCGCAGGTACAGGAAGCCTTTCACACCGCGATCCATCACTATTCCGTGAACGGCGAAGACCACTGGGCTAATTCCTCCGACCCCCAGATTCCCGCAGCTCTCGCCTCCGTGGTCGCTGGGGTAAAGTCCTTGCACAACTTCCAGGCCACTCCCAACTCACATTATGCGGGGTTGTACCGGCGGGATAAGACCACCGGTAAGACGAAGCAGCTCAGCGGACCGCAGTTCACGTTCACCAGCGGTGGCGTAACCGATTTTGCTCTGGGTCCCACGGACTTCGCAACGATCTACAACGTGCTACCGCTGTGGGCTGCGGGGATCGACGGAACCGGCGAAAGCATCGCCATCGTCCAGGAATCGAACATTCACGTTTCGGATATCCACCAATTCCGCGCTCTCTTCGGACTGCCGGCGAACGATCCGCAGATCGTTCTCAACGGCCCCGATCCTGGGATCATCCCCGGTATCGAGCCGGAAGCGGTGATTGACGTGTCGTGGTCTGGCGCCGTTGCGAAGGGCGCCACAATCAAGCTGGTGGTGTCCGCGAGCACCAACGCAACTGAGGGAATCGCGCTTTCCGCACAGTTCATTGCCGACAATAACATCGCTTCCATCTCCAGCATGAGCTTCGGCCAATGCGAGCTGCACTTGGGCACGGCTGGAAACCAGTTCTGGAATGCGGTGTGGGAGCAAGCAGCGGCGGAAGGCATCAGCGCATTCGTCTCGGCCGGAGACGGTGGTTCCGCGGGCTGCGATAACTTTGACGTAGCAACGGAGGCTCTCCACGGCCTCGCGGTCAGCGGTGATGCCTCAACACCCTTCGACATCGCCGTAGGCGGTACTGATTTCGGAGGAAACTTCTTCACTGCGGAGCCGGGATTATTCTGGAGCGCCACGAACGACCCGACAACGCAGGCTTCGGCATTGTCGTATATCCCCGAACTGCCGTGGAACGACAACTGCGCGAACTCGCTGTTTTCTTTCATCGGAGGCGGCACGGATCCGATCGCCAACTGCAACAATCCGGCGTTCGCAGTCTTCCACAACATCGTAGGCGGGAGCGGGGGCCGCAGTAGTTGCATTTCCTCCCATGGTGGAGTGAGCCCCGCGACCTGTACCGGGGGCTATGCCAAACCCTCGTGGCAAACGGGTGTGGGCGTGCCGGCAGACGGAGTGCGCGACATACCGGACGTCTCACTGTTCGCCAGCAATGGATTTTTGGGATCGTTCTACATAATTTGCGAAGCCGATCTTACCCCACCCCCGGGCGAAACATGCAATCTGAATTCGCCTTTTCAGGATTTCGAGGGCTTTGGCGGGACGTCCGTTTCATCCCCGGCGTTCGCCGGAATTCTGGCGCTGGTGGACCAGAAGACGAACTCGCGCCAGGGAAATGCCAACTTTGTGCTATACAAGCTGGCGGCAGGCGAGAATCTGGCGAATTGCAACGTAAACGCCGGCCCGTTTCTGACTTCGTTTCCGGCGCCGTCCTGCATTTTCAACGACATCACGGCCGACACCAACACGGTTCCGTGCAAACAGGGCTCGCCGGACTGCCTCCGTGAACCCCCGGACCAAATCGGAGTTCTCGCCGGATTCAATTCGGGAGTCGGGTACGACCTCACGACGGGCCTTGGGTCGGTAAACGCGGAAAACCTGGTGAACAACTGGCCGACCCACTAGGGCGGTCCTGACCGTAAGCCCTAGGGTCATCGTTAACGGCGACGCCGTAAGTTTGGGCGTCGCCGTGACTGCTCCGAGCGGAACGCCCACTGGGCAAGTTGCGTCGATTACGATTTCGACGATAAGCCTGCCGGCGGGAGCGGATGCGAGTGCCGCGACGCACACCGGCGATCAAAACTACGCTGTAACCACGGACGCGGTTACTGTGACCATCACCACTCCTTAGTCCGTGCAACGGAATTCGGCGGAGCAAACGTAAGAACCCGCTCTCCTTGCGCTCGGGGGTCGGGCTTTTAGTTTGTGGTCAGTTTTGAATGTGCCGGTCAATCGTCGTCGGAATTTCCACCGGGCGCCACAGCGATTGGCACGCCGTCGAGAATTCCGCGGATTTTGGTGGCTAGCGCTTTCAGGTTGAAAGGCTTCTGCAGGAAGGCCATGCCACCTTCGAGCACGCCGTGGCGGAAGACGCTGTCGTCGGTGTAGCCGGAGATGTACAGGACCTTCAGGTCGCTGCGAGTGGCGGCCAGGCGCGCGGCCAATTCGCGGCCGCTCAAGCGGGGCATCACCACGTCAGTGATCAGCAGGTGAATTTTCCCTTTGTGGGTAGATGCGATTTTCAGGGCCTCGACGCCGTCGCCTGCGTCGAGCACCTGATAGCCGCGAGCTGTGAGGTATTCGCGGACGAGTTCGCGGACACTCTGCTCGTCTTCGACGAACAATATTGTTTCGGTGCCGGGTTCGTGGCCGCTCTCCGGCTTTTCGGGCGCTTTCTTTTCCACTGGAGCTTGCACCATCGGCAGGTACACCTTGAAAGTTGTGCCATGGCCGACTTCGCTGTACACCCAGACGTATCCGCCGCTTTGCTTCACAACTCCGTAGACGGTGGCTAGGCCCAGTCCGGTGCCGCGGCCTTGCGATTTTGTGGTGAAAAATGGCTCGAAGATGCGCGCCTGCGTGGCGGCGTCCATGCCGATGCCGCTGTCGCTGACGGTGAGCATGACGTAATCACCAGGGTCAACGACGGCATGCTCGGTGGCGTAATCACGGTCGAGATGCACATTGGAAGTCTCGATGGTCAAGCGCCCGCCATCGGGCATCGCATCGCGCGCGTTGACCACCAGATTCAGGGCGACTTGTTCGATCTGGCTGGGGTCCGCTTTCACGCGGCCGAGATTGGCGCCGGGCAGAAACGCGAGTTCGATATTGGCGCCGATGACGCGCGAGACCATCTGGATCATTCCAGCGACAACTTCATTCAAGTCCAAAACGCGGGGTTGCAGCACTTGCATGCGGCTGAAGGCGAGCAACTGGCGCGTCAACCCGGCGGCGCGCTCGGCGGCCTGCTGAATCTGTTCAGCGTTCTGGCGCGCGGGACTCTGGCGCTCGGCGGAGGCACCGGGCAAGCGGTCGAGCAGCATCTCCGCGTGGCCCTTCACCACCATCAATAGATTATTGAAGTCGTGGGCGACCCCGCCGGCGAGCTCTCCGACGGCCTGTAACTTCTGCGACTGGCGCAGCTGGTCGGCGAGGTGTTTACGGTCGGTGATATCGAGCGCCACGCCAATCACGCCGATGATCTCGCCATCGGGGCCGCGCAACGGTCGCACATGGGATTCGAAGATGCGCTTCTGCCAGTGCAATTCGTAAGTGAGCGATTCGCCTGCGAGAGCGCGCCAGTGCGCGGCAATGGAAGGGTGCTGGGGATCGTGGGTCTCAAAGTATTCGGCGAGCGTTTTGCCGGTCAGTCCTCCCGACTTCACGCCCAGCGAGTCCAGGCCGGCACCCATGCTGGAGGTATAGCGCAGCTCTTTGTCGGTCGTCCAAAGAACGGCCGGCATGCGTTCGATCATCATGGCCAGCCGCGCGCGGCCTTCGTGACGTTCGATCTGAGATTTTTCGAGATCTTCGAGCATGCCGTTGATGGCGACGCCCAGAAACGCGAGTTCGTCGTGGCCCGGCACATCCAGACGCGCGGAAAGATCGCCGCTGGCGCCGATTTGGGTGATATTTTCGGAAAGGTTGGCGATGCGCGAGATGACGACGCGCTCGAGCAAATAGAGCGTGGCCGCGCCGAAAACGAAACCCGCGGCGATTAACAGCAGCAGAAACTGGACCAGGCTGGTGTGCCCCTGCTCATAGATTGTCCTGGGCAAAAGGACGCGGATGAGCAACGCGGGCCGACCGTAGATGTCGTCCAATTCCTGGTAGGCAGCGAGCGATTGGCTGTCCAGCGGAGCGATGAAGTTGGGAGAACTTTTCGAAATGGCGGCGGCCGCCGTGCGGAAATCGGGGCTCAGTGCGGTCGAGGAAAGCGTCTGTGCTTCGATAGGCGCGAGCGTGAGGTCGCCGAGATGTTGAATTTCAGCAACATCGAGCAGGCGGCCCATGACCATTGTTCCGGCAATGGGTCCGGAGGAATCGCTGGCGAGAATTGGCCGGGAGACGATGAGCGCAGGTCCGCCGGGCAGATCGAGGACTCCCGCCACCTTGCTGTGGGCATCTTTCAAGTTGAGGAGCAACGAGCCGGGCTCGAGATGATTGTCCAGGCCCGCCGGAATCGGTTTTTCGCCGCCATGGGTCAGGTCGAAGCCCTTAGCGAAGAGTCTGCGGCCACGGGCATCGAGGATGACCACGAAGCTGATTTTCAGTTGCTGAAACGTCGAAGCGGGAAATTCGGTCTTGATATAACTGGGCCGCATACCGCGGGCGTAATCGTAAGTTAGATCCCAGGAACCGTATTCGCTGGTGGTCTGGTCGAGCGTGTTCAATTCGTTCGCCAGAGCGCTGGAAGCGCGCGCGATGTCTCTGCCGGCAAAATCCTCTTCCAATATGGCGAAGCCGCGCATGAGCACAATGCGCGAGAGCACGAACAGGCCGCCCACCAGGCCGAGCATAGTAATGCCAATGATCAGCAAGGTCTTGCGCCGCAGAGAGGACGGCACACGAAGCTGTGCTAGGTGGAGGGGTCGCAAGAGAGGCCTCAATCGCCATTATATCGGCTGCGGGATAGCCGTTGTTTTTGCGGTGTCCTAGTCGTACACGCCCGGTCGTGCTTGCCGGGTCCGGAAGGAAAAGCGTGGCGGCGGAGCGCCGGGAAGGTTTATCCTTCATACATCTCGCTGACGGTGGGTCGGCATCCTTACTACTTAACGCTTACCGGATCACGTTGACGAGGGGTCAGATGATAAAGAGTCCGATCCACTTACAGCATGCACTTCTGTTGTTCATCGCCGCCGGATCTGCGGTTCCCGCGGCGGCGCAAGATGCGGGGCCGATGCCTCCGCCGACGCCTCCTGTTTCCGCTTCCGCGAGCCAATCTGCGGCGCAGAAACCGCAGGATGCAATTGCTGGTGCGTCTGCTTCGGGAACGGTGGCTGCGCCGGGGCCATCGTCTGGTTCTGGCACGGCCGTGACTGATTCGGGTACGCCCGCAGCGAACGACGCGACTTCTGCTCCGGGTTCTACGGCGGCTACGGTTGTGAAACCGAGCGCGATATCGGCTTCAAAGATCATGGTGCCGGCTGGAACGCATATTCCGCTGGTGCTGCACAACGCGGTGTCCACGCGCAGCGCGCGGCCCGGCGATCCAGTGTACTTCGAGACTTTGTTCCCCGTGATGATTGATGGAAAAGTGGTGATCCCGGCGGGATCATATGTGAGCGGCGAGGTCACCGAATCGAAGCGGCCGGGGCGAGTGAAGGGGCGCGGCGAATTGATGATCAAGTTGACTACGATGATTCTGCCGAATGCTTACATGGTGAACCTGAATGCGGTTCCGAGCAATGCCGGGACGGGCGGAAACGAAACTACCGACAGCGAAGGCAAGATCATCGGAGATTCAGAAAAAGGGCACGACATCGGAACGGTGGCGAAGACCACTGCGGCCGGAGCGGGCATTGGTGGACTGGCTACTCAGAGCGCAAAGGGTGTGGGGATCGGCGCGGCAGCCGGAGCCGCGGTGGGTCTAGCAGCAGTGCTGTTGACGCGTGGGCCGGATGCGGAGATGCCGCGTGGTTCCACGGTGGAAGCAGTAATCGATCGCTCGATTTATCTGGATCCTGACAAGGTGCAGTTCACCGGGCCCGGGCAGGCATCTTCGCTGGCAGGGCCCCCGAATCGCGAACCGGTGCGGAATCGCGATCCTTTCTAGATTTGTGATTGCTGGCTCAGGTTCCCGTGGCGCTGCGATTTGCTTGCGCATGCGTCCGGGATTTTGCGGCAGTGAAGCGTAGCGGCGAAAAACTCTCCGCGTTGAAATTCGATTTTCCGCTGACAATCCAATCGCGCATGATTCTTGCCGTGGCGGGCGCTAGCAGGATGCCGTTGCGGTAGTGTCCGGTGGCGAGCCATAAGCCTGCGATATCGGTGGGGCCGATGATCGGCAGAAGATCCGGCGTGCCGGGCCGCAAGCCGGACCATCCTTCCACAATTTTCGCGTCCGTCAGGGCTGGAGCGAGCTCGAGCGCGGCATCGAGGATCTGGCGGACTCCTTGCAGCGTGACTTGTTTCACGAAGCCGGCATCTTCGAGGGTGCTGCCGGCGATGATGCGCCCATCGCGCCGCGGCACCAGGTAGCCGCGCCGCGAGCGCAGAACTTTTTTCAGCTGCACGCTTGCCGAACGCAGCGCGAGCATTTGGCCGCGCACCGGATACACTGGCGCGTACTCGCGCAGTTGCGGATGCGGATCCTGTTCCTGCGCGGCGTCTGCGATTGTGCCGCAAAAACTTCCGGCAGCGATGACAACTTGGTTGGCTGCGATTTTCTGGCCTCCCGCGATCACACCAGCGCACACTTTGCCCGCGTAGAGCAGGGCATCTACGGGGCAGTTGGCGCGAATTTCGGTGCCGCGATGTGTTGCGGCTGCGAACACGGCTTCCAAGAGTAGCCGCGGATCAACCGTCGCTTCGTCGGGCAGCCAGGCGATCGCGTCAGCTTGTGGCCCAAGCGATGGCTCGAGTTTGCGGGCTTCGTTTGGCGACATCGCTGCGGCGGCAAGTCCCAGGTGGTGAAAATCGGCAACCATTTTATTGCGCGTGCTTTCAGCTTCGGGGCCGCGGAATACTTCGAGCGTCCCGTTGCAGGTAAAATCGGTGGACTTGCCGGACGCGTGTTCGATTGCCGCAACAAATTCAGGATAGAGGCGCAGGCTTTCTTTGCCGAGCGAAACCAGCGCCGAAGATTCGGGCGAATCGGGTCCCGGCGATAGCATTCCGGCCGCAGCCCAGGAAGCTTCGCGGCCGGGTTCTTGGCGATCGAGCACGGCGACGCATAAATTTTCAGCCGCAAGCTCGAAGGCGATCGAGCCGCCGATCAGTCCGCCGCCAACGATGATTACGTCGTAAGCGCTCACGGATTCATATTATCAGGAATTCTCGCGCGGATATTCCTCGACGCGGCGGCGTCCAAGGTCCTGATCAGCACGCGTGGAAGTGGTGCAGGATTCAGCTCAGAGCGAATCGACAAGTTCGACGGAGAGAAGGCGGGCTTTCTGGGCTAGAGTTTGTGCGCGGGACCAGTCGCCGCCTTTGCCGGCTTCGTCGGACTGCGCGAGGAAGCTGCGGATTTTTTCGACCAAGTCGTGTTGCGCGGCGTTCAAGACTTTGCCGTTCGCTTGCTGCAGATTTTTTTGCGCGACGCTCGAGTCTTCGCCTGTGCTGCGACGCAGGCTGGCTTGATCGCCGGGCGAAAGTTGCGGCGAGATTTGGGGCGGCGGAGTGCGGGCGGGCTGCTCGGCTGGAGTATCCGAGGACGCCTCACTGGGTTGCCGGTGCGGAGGCGGAGGAGGCTTGGTGTGAGCGGGCTCCACCGGTAGCGGAGCGGCGTCGGCGGCGGCAGGCGTCGGCGGCGGAGCCACGGTTTCGACCGGGGGCAGAGCGTCGGTGTCCGGCGCGATGTTGGTGATAGGTTTGGAATCGGCTGTGGACGCCGCGGGAGCGGCGACGACCGGCGCGGCGGCTTTCACAGTCGTGCCGTTACACCCCGCCACGCTAAATGACAGCCCGCTGAGAAAAAATGCTGCCACAAACGCGGATTCTCTTTTTCGGATGGGCATTTATCTTCTAACTTTTAACTACCAAGTGAGTTCCAACTTCTCACTTCTATCTTTTTTCTTCCGCGAACGGCTGACCGAAGTCGCGATGCTTGCCAGTCGAGGCTTCCAGAGAACGCGCCAGCGGTAATTCCAGGCGGAAGGTAGTACCGCGGCCAGGCTCGGATTCGAATTCTATCCGACCGTTGTGCAACTGCACAAACCGAAAAGTGTTAGCCAGTCCGATGCCGGTGCCTCCGGGACGGGTTGTAAAAAACAGCTGGAAAATTTTCTTCTGATTTTCCGGCGAAATTCCGGTGCCGGAATCTGCGACGGCGATTACGGCGAAATCACCGTGGCGGCGCAGGCTGAGCGAGATCGTGCCGGCAGGACTGGTGAAGTCGCTCGCATTCAGCAGAAGATTGAGCACGGCCTGATGAATGAGCTGGCCATCCACCAGCACGTGTGGAAATTCGGAAGGCAAATCCACGCGGAGTTCGATGCCCGCTTTCGCGATTGTGGGGCGCGCGGCTTCCAGCACGTCATCGAGCAATATGCGCAGGTCGGTTTCTTCCAGTTTGATTTCCAGCGGCTTGGTGAAATTCAAGAAGGTTTTCACGGCGCGGTCGAGGCGGTCAATTTCGCTATCGAGCATTTTGACGGCTTGCTGCGGTTCGGGCTCGACGGGCATATTGGCTTTCAGCACTTCCAGCCAGAGGCGCATCGAGTTCAGTGGATTTTTTACCTCGTGCGCGACGCCGGCGGTGACGCGGCCCAGCGCGGCGAGGCGTTCGGAAACTTGCAGCTGGTTCCCGATGCGTTCGAGCGATTCGACGTCGCGCATGGTGATCAGCGCGCCCATCGCGATGCCGTGCTCGCGAATCACCTGCGCGCTGAGACCGATGCGCTGCGAGCCGTGCAGGCCGGCGAGAGTGATTTCCGCGTTTTCAATGTGCCCAACTTCGTCGCCATGGATACCCAGGGCTTCGCGCGCGGGATGGCCAGGAGGAAAAATTTCGCTTACGCGCAGTCCGCGCAACGCCTCCGAGCGCTGGCCCAAAAACTTTTCCACTGACGGACTTACCAGTACGGCGTTGCCGCGTGCGTTGAAAAGCAACAAGCCGTCTTCCAGGCCGCCCATAACCTGATCGAGATTTTCGCGCAGGGTGCTGAAAATTTCGCGCACGTCGCGTAGCTGTTTTCCGATTCCTATGATTTTGGTGCTGACGGCGCCGAATTCGTCGCCGCGTTCCACCGGCTCTAGGTCGAATTCGCCGGCGGAGATGCGATCGAGTTGCGCGGAGATGCGGTCAATAGGAGCGAGCGAGGCGCGGCTGACGATCAGCGCGAGCAGAGTCGAGAGCAACACAGAGGCCAGCGCGTAATATCCCGCCGATTCCAGTCCGGGCGAAATTTCGTTCCGGATCAGCGCCGAGGAAAGGCCGATACGAATATCGCCAAAGGGGCCATTGATATTGAAGGGCAGCGAATCTTCGTACACGAGCGGAGGGCCATAGAGGGTGCGCAATTGCTGGAAGAAGCCGCCGCGTTCGAGCGAATCCACGGGCGGGCGCTGGGCAATTTTCTGGCCGCGAAGGCTGGCATCGCTGGAGACCAGCGCAATTCCATCGAGATCGCTGATGGTGATTTCGTAGATCGTCGGCGAATATCCGATGGCTGATTCCATCACGGAATTCAGAGTGCTGCTATTGTCGAGAGCTCGTTGCACGTAGGCGCGCAAATCCGCCGGACTGGAGGAAGCCGGAGATTCGCCGCGAGCTGCGGCGTCCGTCAGGGAATTCTGGCAGGCGAGATAGATTTGGCGCGCGACGAAGCGCGCGCGGTCATCGGCCTGGCGCAGCGTCTGGCGCGTGAGGCGCGCGATGTACAGCCCCGAAACCGCGGTCACGACCGCCAGTACCAGCAGGGAAGTCGCCAGCGTGAATTTAGTTTTCAGGCTGAGACGCATTTTTCCGCCCCGCCTCGTATTCTTTTAATTTGTTGTGCAGTGTTTTCAGGCTGATGCCAAGAAGTTCGGCAGCGCGCGTCTTATTCTGGCTGGTGGCGCCGAGGGTCTGTAGGATGAGCTCGCGCTCAACGGCGTCTACCGTGGTGCCGATGGGGAAGCGCAGGCCGCCCAGACCAGAGGTGGTCATGGCGGTGACGCGGCCAAATTCGGCGGGCAGATGCTGGCGCGCAACTGTGCCGCGGTCAGAAGCGATGGCGGAACGCTCCAACACGTTGCGCAGCTCGCGGACGTTTCCGGGCCAGGGATAGGACCTGAAGAGTTCCATTACGTCGGCGCCCACGCCGGTGACTTTTTTTTCGTGTTTGGCGGAAATGTCGGCGAGCAAGTGATCCACTAAAAGCGGCAAATCCTCTTTGTGTTCGCGCAGCGGAGGGAGATGGATGTTGAAAACGTTCAGGCGGAAATAAAGATCCTGGCGCAGATGTCCATCGGCAACCGCGTGCTCCGGATTTTTGTTGGTCGCGGCCACTACGCGCACGTCCACGGGCGTTTCCACTTTGCTGCCTAGGCGGCGGATTTTGTGATCTTCCAGCACGCGCAGTAATTTGGCTTGAGTTTGCGCGGGCATCTCGCCGATTTCGTCCAGCAGCAGCGTGCCACCGTCAGCCAGCTCGAAGCAGCCGATGCGGCGTTCGGCCGCGCCGGTGAACGCTCCTTTCTCGTGGCCGAAAATTTCACTTTCCATCAGGGATTCGGGAATGGCCGAGCAATTGATGGCGACGAAGGGGCGATCGGCGCGCGGCGACAGCATGTGAATCGAGCGCGCGACCATTTCTTTTCCCGAGCCAGTTTCGCCGGTAATGAGCACGGAGGCGGTGGATGGCGCGGCGATTTCCACCTGACGCATTACATCTTGCATCGGCACGGACGTGCCGACGAGAGTTCCGAGTTTTCCGGCGGTGCGCAGGTCGCGGGTCAAAGCCACCACGGCTTGCTGGTTTCGCACGTGCCCTAGCGCGCGTTCGAGCAGCGCGCGCAGCACCGGAGGCTTCAGCGGTTTTTCGATGTACCAGTAGGCGCCGGCTTCGATGGACTGGACAACGCGTTCGTCGCTGCCGCGGCCGGTGATAATGATGACCGGAATGCGCAGAATATCGTCGCCCAGCTGCTTCAACAGGTCGAGCCCGTTCATGCCGGGTAGCTCGACGTCCGCCAGAATCAGGCTGGGTTGGAATTCTTGAAATTTGGCGAGAGCTTCTTCACCGCTGCCCACGCCGAGAGTTTCCCAATTCCATTTGCGCAGCAGGGCTTCGTAGCCCTTGCGGGCGTTCTCTTCATCTTCAACGATGAGAATGCGTTGCTGGTTGGGAGTCGGGGTGGTCATCGGAACTTTGAATGTAGCAGCAGTGCGGCGGAAATCCAATAGAGCTGGGCTGGCGAGCCAGCAAGCGCAAGAGTACGAGGCGTTTCCTGAAGTGGATGGGCTAGAAGAGCCATTTCGGGAATGGGGGACTCTCGCGGACTTAACAGCTTTATTGTCAGCAGAGGCGGACACGAGGCCCCGGCCATAATCTTGCAGCCGCTTTCATGGGTGCCAATGCAAGAGAATAGAAAGGCCGTGCGATACGACATTCACGTGCCAATGCAAATATGCGCGTCGCAGCACCAGCCGCCGAAGTTCCATGTCGGCCAGCTGCGGGACATCTCTCGAACCGGCATTCTGTTCCACTCGGAGATTTTGTTCGAGATTGGAACGACGCTGGAACTCGCATTTTGTTTGCCGGCGGAGAAGGAGCGTAGTTCCTGCGTGCTGGCTCGCGCCACCGTGAAAACGATTCGGGCGTGGGAACTGCCGGACGAGCCTTCGCCGCTTTACGGAGTTGCGGTGACGATTGAACGCATTGACTTCGCGCAGCCCCCCACTTCGAGTGCCGCATGAGCACCTCGCGGTGTGCGCCCCGTTGCGTGATCGATTGCGGCTGAGGTTCAACTTTCAGATCGCGATGAACGGAAAGATTCTCGGGGCGAACTTGCGGTTCGCCCGGATTTGAGAATGTGGCGGTTACTGGAACGCCACAATGGAGATATCGACCTGGTCAGCCCTAGTGATCGTCGTCGTGATCGTTATCGTTCGGTGCGAAAGCCACTCCGCGAAACACTTCGCCTGCCTTTGCCGAGCGCAGGGTCTCAAAATGGCCGACGGATTTTCCCCCCTTGCCGTCGCCAGTCGGCAGGGTGGTGGCTGACAGGACGTCGGAAACCTTCACCAGTTTGTTTGGATCAGCGCCCGTGTCGCCATTCGCGCTAATCGTTGAGGTGATGGCGTAGATCGTTACGGTGCCGTCGTGATTGTGCCGGCCGGTGATGTTGCGGCAGCCACCCGTTGCGGGGTTGAGCGCGGCTGGATATTTCGGCACGCTGTAAGGCAGACCGATGTTCAAACCGTCTTGTAGAACGTAGAGCATGCTCCACGTTCCGTTTACGAGGCTCCATTTCTGCAGGCCGGCGGTGGCCAAACTTTGCGCATCCGCGACGTTGCCATTGACCGGGGGCGTTACCAACATGCCGTCGCCCTCGTCGCAAACGTACAAGGTGTTGGCATCTGCAAACCACAGACCGAACGGAAACGCCGTGGAAGTGCTCGCGGCTGCATTCGGGAATCCCGGCAGAATCGTGATCGGCGCGACGGCGAGATCCGCTGCTGAGCCAGTTGGCAATACGCCTGGGGCGCCCACTTGATACACGGTGTTGATGCCATTGCTGCCGCTGCCCTTGCTGATGTAGACGGTGTTGTTGAAGATGGTCAGACCGCGGAAGTTGGTGTCTTTTCCCGGCTTGTCCGTGCCGAATTCCAGGCGTCCGATCATGCCGATGTCTGGCGGCACGGGTGGCGTTCCACCAGGAACCAGCAACTCGGAACCGGTAGCGTTGACGAGGTCAATGCCGTCGGGGGTGGTCGAGAGTTGCTTCTTGGAAAGATTGCCGCTGTTATCATTTCCGACCATGTAGTACAAGCCGTTCGCGCCCTTCTTGGCAGCGCGACCGTTATCTCCGCTATAGGCATTTCCTTCAGTTACGCTGAGGTGGCCGTCTGCATCCACTTCGGCGACGGAACGGAAGTAGGCCGTGGGAAGTGCGGGATTGCCGAGATAGGTTGTGATGACGGGATTCGTGGGGTCGCAAACGCCCGGAGTGTTGGAAGCCGAGACGTCCAGCAGGTTTGGCGCGGTGGGAGAGACGGGGAAGCCGCCGCAGCCGGGGCCACCGCGGTAGGCCATGAACGTTAGAGATCTGCCGTCAACCGAGCGGTTGAGGGCTAGCTCTGATTTGGAGCTGAAGCTGGTGACGACTTGATCAGTGGGAATCGGAAGAGTGCCGAGCAGCCAACCTTCAGTAGTTAGGTTATCCAGAAAGATTGGTGACGTGACGCCGAAACTGCCGTCGGAATTTGCGTTGCTCCAGACGTTGTGCGAGTCGAATAAGTTCGGAGCCTCGCCGTTATCGGAAGCGATCCCGCAAGTGACCGTCACCGGTGTGGTGGTGCCAGCAGTCGTGGTTGGCACGTTGACGGTTGTGCTGCCGTTTGGCCCGCCTGCGCATCCGAGGGGCAATGTCTCGCCAATCGTCACAGTCGAGGCAGTTCCCACATAGACGCTGCGGCTGAGCACCAGAGTATCGGGTTGGAATTCAAAACGATCATGGTGGTCGTCATTGGCAGCTGCTTTGCGAACGAGTGTGTCGGCTGCCAACGCCGCTGCGACGGCGACAATAATCGCCATTGGAATGATTTTCTTCTTCACGTATTTGGCCCTCCTGGGCAGACAAAACGATCACACACGAGGGGAGCCGCTGGTTTACGCGAACGTTAAATTCTCGTGAAGCCTTTGTCGAAGTACGGCGACCCGCCGACTCTTGCGCGGCGACGCGAGCGTGGGTTTTCAGTTTGCCGAAAAATGCGTGACCTTCGTAGCGGCGGTCCAGCAAACCGAGATCGCCATTGGTGTTAGCCGCAGCACCGATGGCGCACTAAGGTGCGCCGCTACAAAAACCACTTCAACGGCAGCCCGGTACCGCTAAGTGGGACCGGCCGCTACAAAGTCAAACGCAACGGCCACAGAGCCGGCGAGACGCCTGCCTACCGGCAGGCAGGCCGGCGCCACGGAAGTCAAAGGCGCGCATCCCGCAAGGGCGGGATGGCCGCTACAAATTCAAAACCTTAGAGCGCGCGCGGAGAGATTGGAATTCTGGACATTAGCGGCGGTTTAGCGCGCGCAAGCGGCGCCGGGCGAAGATTGAGAAAAAACTGTACAGGAACGGGCGGGCGTGAATTATAATCCCGCCAGTTTCACGGGTTCTGGTAGGACACGCTCGATACTCCCTTTTTCGGCCCCATTCGAGTCCTGTGCTTTTTTTTCATTGCGTCGCCTGCGGGGGAAAACAGGGATGCTATCGTCGGCGCGGTGCCACGGGGCGGTAGCTGTGCTGAGGAGGCGTACTTTGAAAGTGCCAGAACGTGCCGCGATCTTGTTTGCGGCTGTCTTGTTGGTTGTGGCGGCGGCCGTCGCCGACGACACAAAGCCCCGTGCGGCGGAGGGGGCCACGAGCGCAGACGCGAAGGCGGCGGCGAATGCGTCGTCCCCGAGCGATGCGACCGCGAAGACTGCGGTAGCTTCGGCTGATTCTGGGTCAGCGAGCCGTGTGTCCGACGCGGGCACTACTGCGGCGAGTTCTCCGGTTGCGGCAACATTGCCCGCGCCACCGCCAGCGGCGCGGTCATTGCCATCGTCTTCGGCGCTGCCCAAACCCAATTCAGGCGCCGCTAAATCGAACGCGACTGCGCCCGGGAATGAGGATTCCGAGCTGCCGAATTTTACGCCGATGCCCGCGCTGGACGGCAATCCGGGGCTTTTCATATTGGAGACCGGCGAGACGCTTCCCAGGCACGGCTGGTCCCTGGGCGTGGGATTGAATAAGTTCTCGCGCATGCCGGGAGACATTACCTCACTGCAGTTGGTTCCATCGGTCGGCTACGGCGTCAGCAAATGGTTCTCGATATTTTTTCAGATCAACTCGTACGATTACATTCACGTTGGAGCGCCGACTCTTCTGAGCCTGGCGCCGGTGAACGCAACGAACCCCGCAAACCCGCAATTCCAGAACACGATTTATAAGTCGATCATTCCTTCCACCGGTTTTCCGCCCGCGTATGTGGAGGATGCGCCGTTTGCATCGCACAACGGCAGCGGCGTCGGGGAAATGGATTTGGGATTCAAAATCGGGCTGCTGTCGGAGCGACGAGGTAAGCCGATCAGTCTTTCCATTCGCAACGATTTCTATCTTCCGACGAAAACTGGACTGACGGACCTGCTGGCGAATCAGGTGCAATACGGAAAGTTCAATTATGGAGTGGGGCTGGAGGCCAGCAAGACATTTTTTCACGGAGGGATTAGCGCGACGACGAACTGGTCGTATCGGCTCACGCGCAATTCCAGCTACACGGCGAACGTCGGCGGCGTGCCCGAAACCGTGGTGCTGAATCTGGCGGATCAGATGCAAGTGGGCGCGGGACTTCTGATTTTTCCGACGAAGCGTTTCCAGATTATGACGGAGTACGACGGCACCGTTTACATCGGCAAGGGAATTCAGAACACCAGCTTCGGCGCGCGCGATCCAGTGGACAATATTATTGGCTTCCGGCTATACGCCTGGAAATGGGCGGCGATGGATATGGGCTACCGCTATTCGCTGGACCTGTCGAATCATCGCGATCGCAACGGATTCATCATTAAGGTGGGCGTGTCGCATTGGCCGGAAAAGCCGCTGCCTCCGGACGTTGTCACGGCTTCTTGCGCGGTGGACAAGGCTTCAGTGAAGGAAGGGTCGGAGGATTACGTTACGGCCAATGTTAGCGCTACGGATGCGAATGGTTTTCCGCTGACGTATCAGTGGACCGCGACGGGCGGCTTGATTGATGGATCGGGACCCTACGTCCGCTGGAATTCCAGCGGCGTTGCCGCGGGCAGCTACACGCTGACGTCGCGCGTGGATAACGGCGCAGGCAAGAGTGCGAGTTGCTCGGCGAACGTGACCGTGCAGCCGAAACCGGCGCCTCCGCCGCCGACCATGACTTGCGCTGCGGATCGTTCGACGGTGCTGGCCGGGGAGCGCGCGGAGATCACCGCGATTGTGAACGATGCGTCGGGGACGGCCATCCGATTCACGTGGCAGGCCAACGGCGGGCATGTTATCGGCAGCGGCTCGATTGTGCAATTCGATACATCGGGCCTCGATCCGGGAATTTACACTGTGACTGGGCGCGCGGAAAATGAATTGCACAGCGCGTGCGATTGCACCGCGGCAGTTACGGTGCAGGCGCCACCACCTCCGCCGCAAGCGAGCAAGGTGAGCGCTTGCGATTTCGCTCCGGGCAGTGCCGGTGCTGACAACGTGTGCAAACGCAATCTGGACGACGTCGCGGTGCGTTTGCAGAGCGATCCGCGGTCGAAGGTGGTTCTGGTAGGTTATGCGGATCCGCACGAAGCGCGGGCTGCAAAATTGGCCAACGAACGCGCGGCGAGCGGTCAGAAATATTTGCAGGACAAGAAGGGCGTGGACGCGTCGCGCGTGGAGGTTCGTACCGCGGCAGGGCAGGCGGGCGCGGGCAAGGACAACCGGCGAGTGGATATTGTCTTTGTGCCGGATGGCGCATCCTATTAATTGCAGGTTCTGACGGAGAAAGTAAGCAGCAGGACGCCCGGTGCGATTACGCGCGGTGGGAGTAGGGCGAGCAGTCTCTTGGGGAAGTCTCGTAGAGGAAGCAGCGTGGTGCTGCGCTCCGCTAGAGTTGGCGCGGCCCCGTGCTTCGAATCAAAAACAATTCAGGACCTCGCGCTAATTCCGCCGCTTAACTTTTGCCGAGCGTACACGGCCAGTATCGAACATGACTTCGCGTAACAGGTCCCTCCGGTGTTTTCCCATTTTGCTTTGTGGATTGGCGTGCGCGTCGATGTGTGCATGTGTTAGCGCGCAGCCGTTGCAGGCGCAGGTGTGGCAGGCCATGGGCCCGGCGGGCGGTGACGTCCGCGCGCTGGCGAGCGATCCCGCGCATCCCAACGTGCTGTATATGGGCACGACGGACGGCGCGATTTTCATATCGCGCGATGCCGGAGCCGATTGGGAACCGGTCGGACTGGCGGGTGAAAATCGAAACGCGGTGGTGACGACGATTATCGTGGACCCGCGCGATTCCGCGCGGCTGTATGCGGCGACTTGGACGCGCGAAAGTGCAGGCGAAGGCGGCGGCGTATTTTTGAGCAACGACGGCGGCAAATCGTGGCGCGTTTCCGGGCTCGCAGGCCATGCAGTGCGGGCGCTGGCGCAGGCTGCGTCGGATCCAGCGATACTCGTGGCTGGCGCGCTGGATGGAGTTTTCTTGTCGCGCGATTCGGGCGAGAGCTGGCGGCGGGTGACGCCGGCCGGCGATGCCGAGCTGCGCAATTTTGATTCGCTGGCGATTGATCCGCGCGATCCGCTGGTAATCTACGCCGGAACGTTTCATCTGCCGTGGAAGACCACTGATGGCGGAGAGCATTGGGCTCCGATCCACACGGGGATGTTTGACGATTCCGACGTGCTTAGCCTGGTGACGGACGCGGAGAACCCGCGGCGCATTTTTGGCAGCGCTTGTACGGGGATTTACCGCAGTGACGACGCCGGTGCGGCCTGGGAGAAACTCGAAGGCATTCCCTACTCATCGCGGCGCACGCCGGTGATTCGTCAGGACGCGGCGCGCCCGGCGCACTTGTACGCCGGGACGACCGAGGGGCTGTGGATGAGTGCGGATGGCGGAGCGTCCTGGCGGCGGCTTTCGCCGCGGACTTGGGTGATCAATTCGATGGTGATTCTGCCGCGCAATACCGGCGGCGAATCGCGTGTGCTGCTGGGAGCGGAACAGCACGGGGTTCTCGCGAGCGATGATGGCGGCGCGAGTTTCCACGCCTCGAACGACGGCTTCCATCATCACCGCATTGTTTCGCTGGCCGTGGACCCGCAGGACCCGGAGTGGGCGGCTGCGGTTCTGCAGAACGCGCCGGATGCACTGGTGATGACCGCAGATGGCGGCAAGACCTGGTTGCCGATGAGCGGGGGACTCAACGAGGACGCGGTGCGGCAGATTTTTTCATCGCCAGTGGGCTGGTGGGCAACACTTGTTTCCGGCGGCTTCGCGCAATTCGACGCGCGGCGAAACCGTTGGGCGCACATGGGTGTCGTCTCGGATTTTTCGACGGCGAATCCGGCGAGCGATTCCCCGCGCGCCAAGGCCGAACTTCGCGCTTTTCGGCCGGTCGTGAATGACATGTTTTTCGGCGACTCGGATTGGTTCGCCGCTACCGAGCAGGGGCTTTTCGTGTCGCGTGATTCTGGCAGGTCGTGGACAGAGTTGCCGTTCGGGCCGGGCGAATTGCCGGTTGGTTCGGTGCGAGCATCGCATGACGGACGGCAGATCCGGCTCGTCTGCTCGGGCGGGATGATTTTCTCGGAAGATGCTGGACGCACGTGGACCTGGCACGATCTTCCCCTCGAATCGGGCGGCGCGATACGCCTCGAGTGGGCGCGCGACAATCTATTGGTCGCGGTAGCGCGCACTGGTTTGTACATTTCACGCAACGCCGGAAATACATGGGCCAAGGCGCAGGCTGGGCTACCGGGCGGCGTCGCCGATGGCGTGCTGACGCGGCCGGATTTCTGGTTGGTCTCGGTGCAGGCGATGGGCTTGTACATTTCGCGAGACGAAGGCGCGACGTGGACGCGTGTGAAGCAATCGGTAGCGCTCAGCACGACTGTCGGTTCATCTACCGGCACACAGGGCGGCGCGGTGCGTGCCAGCGACGGCCAGTTCCCTGTACTGGTGCCGGTCGGCGCAGCGGAACGGATTTACGCGGGCTCAGCGAACGACGGATTATATATTCTCGATTTATCCAGCGTTTCCGCGCCAAAATCGTTCGCCACGGGCGCGACGAGCGCGACGGGGGGCCACTGAACACGAATTGGATGAGCACTGAACGGGTGCTGACGGTCCCATGATGACCGGGGCGCGCCGCCAGTTGTGAGCCAGTTGTCGGAATTTTCCCTCATTGACACTTCTGCGTTCCCGACGTTGCACGACCTACGAGAAAATAGACTTATTTGCCTGCGTACTATTACGGACTTGTTAATTGTTCCATTTCGACCCTACACTCTGCGCCTCACTCTTCGCCGAATCTACAATTAAACACTGTTAGATCGGGCAGATCCGGAATCGTTCCCATTTGGTGCTTGTGTTGCAAACGATATCGGGAACGAACAAGGAAAAGGGGAACGAATACCATGGCGGTAGGAACGGTGTTCACAGCGGAGCGCCCGATATCGGCGACAGTTCTGATTGTAGATGATGAGGACGCAACGAGGAGTCTTTGCCACGACGTGGTGACGGACTCGGGATTACGCACGCGCACGGCTTCGACGACGGAGCAGGCGCTGGAAATCCTGGATCAGGTGCCGGTGGATATTCTGATCACGGACCTGCGCGTTCCGCAGCTCGGCGGCCTGGAATTGCTGAAGCGTGTGCGCAACAATTATCCGCAGACGGCGGTACTGGTGCTCACGCAGTACGGCACGATTGAAAGCGCGGTGGAGGCGACGCGTCTGGGGGCAGCGGATTACATCACCAAGCCATTTCACATCCCTGAACTGCGCGGCAAGCTGGACCGCATGATTCGACTTCTGGATGTGGATCAGGAAAACCGCGTGCTGCGCGAGACGCTGCGGACGCGCCCCGGCTTCGCGGATTTGATCGGTGTTTCACTCAAGATGCAGCGCGTGTACCGCTTGATTGAAAGAGTCAGCCAGCACGCGTATCCAGTACTGATCCTGGGTGAGAGCGGCACGGGAAAGGAGTTGGTCGCGCGCTCCGTGCATTTTTCAGGCGTGCGGCGGAACAAGCCGTTCATTCCTGTGGATTGCTCGTCGCTGGTGCCTACGTTGATTGAAGCGGAATTATTCGGCTACGTCAAAGGGGCTTTCACGGGCGCCCTGCACGCGAAACAAGGACTGATGGAAATCGCCGACGGCGGCACTTTGTTCCTGGATGAAATAGGAGATCTGCCGTTTGACATGCAGGCCAAGCTGCTGCGCGCGCTGCAGGAGAAAGAAGTGCGGCCGGTGGGGTCCACGGACCGCATACCGCTATCGGCGCGCATCATCGCCGCGACGAATCGCGATCTGGACGCGGCGGTGCGGCAGGGAACATTTCGACAGGATCTTTTCTTCCGATCGAACGTGGTACAGATCAAGATTCCGCCGCTGCGCGAACGAAAAACGGATATTCCGATTCTGGTGAATTCATTTTTGGAGAAATTCAGCGAGGCGAATGGCCGGATGCGCACGATTTCCGAGGATGCCATCGCGCGGATGATGGCTTATGACTGGCCGGGCAACGTGCGCGAGCTCGAAAATGCCATCGAGCGGGCTATCGCCCTGGGTACCGGCCCCATCCTGCACGCTGGCGACCTGCCGACGCGTATGCAGTACGGCACCGGCGACCACTTGCCGCAGAACGACGAACTTCTGCCGCTCGACGAGTTGGAACGGCGCGCGATTCTGCGCGCGTTACGCGAAGCGGGCGGCGACAAGCTGGCCGCCGCGCGCATGCTCGGAATCGGGAAGACCACGCTGTATCGCAAGCTCAAGCAGTACGACGCGCAAGCCCAACCGAATTGATTGCCACACCGTTGGCGCAAGAGACTGCCGGCTCCCGGCGCTAACGCCTCACAAATCGGGCTCGGCGAAAAATCCCTAGAGGGGAAGGACTGTATCGAACTGGGAAGTTCTTCTCTTTTTTCTCGCCCTCTGCACTGCCACCACACTGATACACAATGAGTTACGCGCAGGCCACTTGGTACGAATAGTGCAATGAGCTAGTCATGTGCAGGTTCTCGGGCTTGGCAGAGGTGCCATCCATTCGTGTGAATATGAGTATCGTGGGCCGCGACTTGAAATGCGCGACAGCAGACAGCCCTTTGCTTGTCTGCATGCCGATGATCGTGCTCCGCCGGGGAGTCGCTCGATGAAGCAAGCCGGATCCCACGCTGCACCCGCGCGACTGAATTCACATTCGTCGTGGGCTTCGGCAGCCGACGAGTCACACGCCGGACCGAATCCGCTTTTCAGCGACGGAGGCTTTGCCGCAGTGTTTGACTCCAGCGCCGAGGCGCTGTTGGTGGTGAACACAACAGGAATCATTCAGCGGGCAAATCGCCGGGCCAGCGAGTTGCTGGGCAGCAACGAAGGTGGGCTGCTTGAGGTGGAATTCGGGAGGTTCCTTTCGCAGCCGACTGTAGAGGAGTTTTCGCGACCGTGCGCGTTGCAGGCAGCATCCAAGGCGTTGTCGAGCGTTGAGGGTGTGCTCACGAACGGGTTCACGGCGCGTATCAGTTTTCGCGCGACTCTGGGCGGAGCGCAAAATCTGCTGTTGTGCCTCGAGGAAGGTTCGGTGGTGCGCCGCGCGGAAGGGAAGTGGCTGCAAGTGGAAGCGGAACTGACCAGCGTTCTGGATTCCATTCAGACCGGCACGATCCTGCTCGATGCGGCCGGGCGCATTCGTTTCTGCAACGCGCGATTCGGCCAGTATTTCGGCATGGAGCGCCGCCAATTGCAATCTCTGGAGACGTTCGAGAACCTGACGGAGCTGGTGGCACCGCGCTTTCGCATCGCGGAGAATTTCGCCGCGCCGTGGAAATCGTTTGCAGGAGGCGAGGGAGTTCCTGGACATGACGAATTGGAATTGACACGGCCGACGCGGCGCATCCTGGAGCGTTTTGCGCGCCCGGTGCTGGACCGCGAAGGCCGTGCGGTAGGCTGGCTGGAGCTGTATTACGACGTCACCGGCGAACGGCAGATTCAATCCAAATTGCTGCAAACGGAAAAAATGGCGGCGGTTGGGCAATTGGTCTCCGGCATTGCACACGAATTGAACAATCCGCTGACGGCCATCATGGGTTACGGGCAGCTGGTGCCGGGCCAAGGCCTCGCGCCGGAGCAGTATTCGGAAGCGAGCAAGGTATTTCAGCGGGCGGAACGCGCGCGGCGCATCGTGAAAAACCTGCTGTATTTCGCGCGGGAAAACGAGCCGGAGCGCACGCGCGTGGATTTGAACGAAATCGTGGAACGCACGCTGGCGCTGCGCAGCTACGAACTGAGAGTCGAGAACATCCAGGTGGAATGCGAGCTGGCCAGCGATTTGCCGGCAACGATGGCGGACCCCTACCAGCTGCAGCAGGTGGTCCTGAACTTATTGACGAACGCGGAGCAGGCATTGCTGCAGGAGCGCGGGCAGGGGAAAGTGAAAATCAAGACGCGGGTGGCTGACGGACATCGGATTGGCATTGAAATCTCCGACGACGGCCAGGCGTTCCATCGGGAATCGCGTCGCGCATCTTCGATCCGTTCTTTACCACGAAGCCTCCGGGCGTAGGGACAGGGCTGGGACTCTCGATTGTCTACGGAATCGTGAAGCGCCACGGCGGGGAAGTGACGTTTGAAAACCAGAGCGGCGGCGGTGCGCGTTTCGTGGTGGAGTTGCCAGTACTCCAGATTCCCGCGAACGAGCGCGAGCCGGCAGCGCCGGAATTCGCAAGCGATTCTCAGCCAGTGCGCAGCGGACGGATTCTGGTGGTGGAAGATGAGCCCAGCGTGGCACAGTTGATCGTGGACGTGCTGCGGGAAGAAGGGCATCAGGTGGAGGCTGTGTTGGAAAGCCAGGAAGGATTGGCTCGGCTTTCGCGCGCCCACTATGACCTGGTGGTGTACGATCTGCGCATGCCGCGGCTGGATGGTCCGGCGTTTCGCGAAGCGCTCATCCGCGCGGGCAGTCCAGTGCAGGATCGAATCCTGTTCGTCACTGGCGACACGCTCGCGCCCCGAACGATGCAATTTCCAGAGAAAAGCAAGCTGCCATACCTGGCGAAGCCGTTTCTGGTGGAGGAATTGAAACTGGCGGTGAACCGCCGGTTGCAACGCAGCCGCGAACTCGAAGAGTGCGTATAAATTTCCGGTCCAGGGGAGGCCCGGGAAACATGAGACCGAACTGCAACGCCGTGCGCATGCCGACCGAAGAAAAAGAGGATTCGCCCGCGCGAGGAGCGCTGCTATGCGTCGCTGATGCCGGGCTCGCGGAGCGCCTCACGCGTGAGATCGAACTCTGTGCTGAAGCGGGGAAGGTTTCCATTGCCGCGAATATGGCGGACTTGATCGAGCAAGTGGAGAAGGATTCGCCGCGCGTGATTCTGCTGGACGACGAATTGCTGGAGGGTGCGCCGGTGTTTAAACTACTGCGGCAATTAACGAAAGGCGCTGCGGTGATTTTGCTTGCGGCTGCGGAACGACAGGCCGAGATTCTGCCCATGGTGGCGGAGGGCAAAGTGGAATTCGTGCCGCGTCATGGGGAGTTTATTCCGCTGGCCGCCTGCCTCGTGGAACGGCGTTTGCGATGGGCGCAGCCGCCTCCATCGTCTGGCGGATCGCCATGGGCGGAAATGCCGGACGATGTGGCGGAAATTTTCCGTCACGAGATCAACAACCCGCTCACCGGAATCCTTGGCAACGCGGAATTATTGCTTTCTCACGGCATGCGGTTGCCTGCCGCGGACACTCAGCGTTTGCAGACTGTAGTAGATCTCGCGGTCCGGCTGCGCGAAACCATTCGGCGGCTGAGTGACGCGTGGGATAGCCAGACGCGTTTGGCGAAATCGTCGGCGCCGCGGTCAGCGTCCGGCGTTTCGCTGGTTTGAACAAATTATTGCGGTGCGCTCTTCTCTTGCCACGCGGCGGCCGTCGCGCGGGCGTTTTCCAGCAGCGCATCGAGGTTTTTGCGCGAAAGAAATTGTCCGGCCAGGACCACTCCCGAAATTTTCTGAGTATTCTCAATGTTCTGCGACGGATTGGCGTCCAGCATCACCATATCGGCGCGGCGGCCTGGGGCGATGCTGCCGATATCTTTTCTTCCGAGGAATTCCGCGGGGTTTTCTATGGCGGTTTGCAGGGCTTCCTGCGGCGTGAGCCCCGCGGCGACCAATTCCCGCAGTTCGTAATGCAGGCTGCGGCCGGGGAAAACGTAGCGATCGAGCGAATCGCTGCCGGCGAGTAAGCGAACTCCCGCGCGGTGCATTTCGCCGGTCAACTTGCGGTCATTTTCGTATCGGCGTTCCCACCAGGCGGCGTCGGCCAAAGCGCGTCGCGATGGCGGGCCCACTGGACGCCATTGTTTTTGCAGTGCGAGCGGAACATAGGCCAGCAGCGGGTCGTCGGGCGACTCTTGCGGCGCGCGAGCCAGCGTCGAGACAGGGTAAAGCGTGGGCGTGACCCAGGTGTCGTTGTTTATAAATGTAGTCCAGAGGGCGGCAGCTTTCTCGGGCGAAAAGGTTTTGTCCGCGTCGTCATACACGGCGTCGTCGGAGCCGTCTTTTTTTTCGGCGGCTTCCTGCAAGCGCCGGCGCAGGTCTGCCTCTTGGCTCGAGCAGTCGAGCGCGAGGGAGCTATAAATAATGTGCTCGATGCTTTTCTGGCCGGCCGCCGATGCTTCGCTGGCGGTGACGTTCATGGGAATATGGCCGGCGAAAGTGATGCCGTCTTTTTTCGATTCTTCGGCGACCGCGAAATAGGATTCGCGCGACAATTGAATTACTTTGATGAAGTCGGCGCCTTGTTTCTGCAGCGCATCAACGGCCGCGCGGGCTTCTGCGGGGCTGCCGACCTCTAAAATTGACGGGTCATTGGCCTTTGCCGTGCCGGGTGCCGGCGAAGGTACGAGCATTGGGCCGGCCGCCACGATTTGCGGCCCCAGCAGCGCGCCGGCCGCGATTTCGCTGCGCCATTCCTGCAGCGCGCGGAGGTCGCCGCCCATGTCTCGAATTCCGGTAATTCCGTTCGCGACGAGCAGCGGAAGCAGGACGTTTTTCGACCACGCCGGGTCGGCGCTGATTCCGGCGACGTGCGTGTGCATGTCCCACAATCCGGGAATCAGGAATTTTCCGCGCCCATCAAGCAACAGTTCATCTTTGTGCGCAGGGCGCTTCGCGTCAGCGGAGCTACCGATCCATTCGATCATGCCGCCGGAGACGACCACGGTCATGTTCTGCTGTGGCGGGCCTTGCGGATTGACGATGGTGACGTGGGTGATCGCGAGCGGAATTTTTGCGGCGGAGCTCGGCGAGAATTGGCGCGCGGCGGCGGGACCCGGCGCATGTGCAGGCGCAAACGCGAGCAGCATTGCACAAATGCGGAAGGCGAATCTGCGAGACAGAAACTGCACGGTAGCACCCCTAACTGCTTCTGCCCCGCTTAGACGTTACTTCGAACCTTTTAGGTAGCGGTCAAACCAATCAATGGTGCGGCGAATCGCGTCTATCTGATTTTCGCGTTTGGCGAAGCCATGGCCTTCGTTCGAGTAGTAATGCGCGTCCACCGTCTTGCCGGAATCGTGCAGGATTTTCACCACTTGCTCGGCTTCCTCCTTGGGGACACGGATATCGTTATCGCCCTGCAGCACCAGCAACGGGGCTTTGGCGCTTTTGATGTAGGTGAGCGGAGAATCAGCGTCGTAAATGGCGCGATCTTTTTCCGGATCGCCGAGCAGGGATTTTTCGTATTGCTGCAGGAAAGGGTCTTCGTGCTGCAGCATCGTGAGCCAGTTGATGATGCCGTATTCCTCGACGGCTGCGGCCCAGATATCTGGCGCCTTGCCGATGGCCATCAGAGTCATATAGCCGCCATAGGAGCCGCCGGTGATTCCAACTTTTTTGGAATCCACGTAGCCCGTGGCTTCCAGGAATTTCACGCCGTAGATTTCATCCTGCAAATCGCCGCCGCCAAGGTCCTTCACGTTGGCCTGCTGAAAATCCATGCCGTAGCCGCTGGAGCCACGCACATTGGGCGCGACGCAGATATATCCGCGCGTCGTGAGAGCCACGACGGTGCGGTTGAAATAATCGGTGGTCTGGCCGGTGGGCCCGCCGTGTGGCAGCACGATCGCGGGATTCGAGCCGTCGCGCTTCAAATTGAACGGCACCCAGACGAAGGCGCTGATAATTTTTCCGTCGAAACTTTTATAATGTACCAGCTGCGAAGCTGGAATTTTCGCTGCGGTAAGGCTGGCGATGGCGGAAAAAGTGAGTTGGCGCGCCGAGCGCTGCGCGTTGTCGTAAACCCACAGATCGCCGGGCTGCGTCGAGCTTTGGTGCGAAACCAGCAGGCGCGCGCCGATATGTGCGAACGGCGAAGGATTTCCGGCGTAGCTGTTGAGCCCCGCGGGCAAATTAATTTTAGCGCCGTGTCGCGTGGCGCTGTCGGCGAGGTAGGCGTCGCTGCGGCCGTCTTCGTTTACTTCATAGGTAAATTGCTTGCCGTCGGGCGAAAAATCCCCCGCGTTCGCTTCCCACTTCAGGTCGGTCACCCAGCTGAGTTTCCTGGTTGCGACATCAATTTCGGCGATGTTGCTGTAGCCGCCGGGGCGATCCGAAGCGACCAGCAGCGTGCTGCCGTCGGGCGAAATGGAGGAAGCCATGGTGCGCTGATCGCCTTCGTGAGGCGACAGATTTTCCTGCGCTCCGGTGGCGGCATCAATGCGGTATGCGTCCGAATCGGTGAAACCGGCGTTGAAGCGCGTGGCGTAGATGAATTTTCCGTCCGGGCTCCAGATGGCGTTGCTCCACAGATGGTTCGCTGTTTTTTCCTGCGTTAGGTTACGCACTGTGCGCGTTTTCCAGTCGAGAACGGCAATATCGGTGGCGGAAGCGGTCTTGGGTTTGTAGGCGAATGCGATGGTCTTGCCGTCACGCGACCACAACGCGCTCGTTTCGGAAATCTCAGGCGTGTTGGTGAGGTTCACGACTTCGCCGCCGTCGCTGGGAATCGCAAAAAGATCGTAAATTTCGCCGCCGCCTTGATCGGATTGAAAGACGATCCATTTTCCATCGGGAGACCATGTCGCGCCGGACTGGCGATCGTCTGATTGGCTTAGCTGAATCGGCCAGCCGCCCGAGGCGCTCACTTTCCAGAGATTGTTGCGGCCGGTAAGGTTCGTGCTGAAGACGACTTGTTTGCCGTCGGGCGACCAAGCGCCGCCGCTCACAGAGCGGGTGTAGAAAAGATCGTCAACTGGAATCGGCGTCGCACCGATGGCGGGTAGAGAAGTGACGGATTTCGGGTCGGTGATTTCGCGCGTGTCCGGGGAATCCGAAGCGGCCAGCACGGTGATCGAAAAAACGAGCAGCAACGCGAGTCGGCTGAATTTCACGAGGCGTCTCCTGGGTACGAGAACCGCGCAATCATAGGTCGTGACCACAGAGACGTCAACGTGGCGCGGACCCAGCTACCGCATTGCGGGGCTGCTGAGAATCCCTAGCTTTGTATGGCATCAAGGCAATTGGGTATCAGAAGTGCGAGGTGGCTTGCGTTCGCGCACCGAATGGTTCGGCTCGTGGAGCCACTGCAAAATGGAAGTGGCGACACGCGGGGCGGTTTCGAGGCCGCGAATGAACTGCGAGTGGCTTGGACGAGGCAGCGGATCATTCACGAGAGACTGTGTTGCCGGAATGCGCGCGGACGACTCGAACTCTGGCGCGAGCCCATGCGGCCCTGGCAATGCGTGGCGGCGCGTCGCATGGGACGGCGCGCGCAACCATCGCAGGCATGATGATGCGAATTCACTCCACTTGGAGTCGATCTTGATGACGTTCCATTCTTTATTTCGCCACACCGGCAATCGCCCGGCGAGAGGCTTGAACGATGAGACGGCGCGTTTTTGCAATTGCGCCATAGGAATTCGCGATGCCGTCGCGATCGCAGACAGCGCGGATTTCAGGCAATTCGTCGCGGCGAAAAATTGGTCTCTCCAGTGATTGCCGAAATTATTTTCTTGTCTCGCTGCCTTCCGCGAGACGGTCGGAAGAGGCGCAATGACGCCCGGGGCGGCCATGCGTTCAACGATGCGCTGTTCGATCGCAGCGTCAGTTTTAGACGTCGAAGCGAGGCGGACGACAAATTCCTCTGACGCCGGATACGACGTCGATTGCCGTTGACTCGGCGAAGGAAACGCGATGGGGGCGTGCAAAATTCGTGGCGCGGCGAGGCCAGGTTCACGAGGTAATTTGCGAGCGTCAAAACCAGCGCTGGGCGCGAGCGGGGATTCGCCCGCAGCGGCGGCCGCAGCGAGACGATTCGGCTCCGGACTTGTGACACCCGTCGCCTTGGCGTCGAGTGGCACATCTTGGCCGAACGGAGCGGCTGCTGCGAAAAATTCCGGAGTTCCCGCAAAACCCAGCGGCCGTTCAAACACGCTTGAAAAGACCCCGTCATCGGAAGCGGGACGCGGAGCATACGGCCTGATCTCGTCATATTGAAGTTCGTGGGCGGCTTCACCGATCACGCGTCCGGGCACGGGACGGATTTTCTCGCGCGCGGCCCGCATCAGGGACTGCTCGCATAGCGCGTTGAGCACGCGCGGCAGCCCGCGCGAATAATACGACAACGCCTGCACCGCTTCCGGGTGGAAGACTGCGGCACCTGAGCCGCCCGCGACACGCAGGCGTGCATTGATATAATCCTGCGTTTCCTCGAGCGTCAGCGCCGCGGTACGGCAACGCAGCGCGATGCGCTGGCGAAGCTGGCGTAGCTCGGGACGTTTCAACGTTTCTTCGAATTCCGGCTGGCCGCAGAGGACGATCTGCAACAGGCTGCCCTGGCCGGTCTCAAGATTCAAAAGCATACGAAGCTCTTCGAGCGTGCGCAGGGTGAGCCCTTGCGCTTCGTCAACGAACAATACCGGGGTCTGGCCCGCGCAGTTGCGGTCCTGCAGCCAGCTCACGAGGTGTGCCAGCGGTGTTCCCCGGTTCGCGTTGAAGGGAATGCCAAAATCCGCCAGGATCAATTCGAGCACTTCGCTGGCTTTTAAATGCGAATTGAAAATGAATGCTTTGGGGATGCGCTCTTGCTCGAGCCACTCCATCAGGCGATTGAGCAAGACTGTTTTGCCCGTGCCTACTTCGCCGGTAAGCAATAGCAGTCCTTTACGTCCGCGGATTCCTTCGATGATATGGTCCAGAATTTCTTTGCCCTGGCGGGTCAGGAACAAATAGCGGGGGTCTGGGTTGGCGCGGAAGGGATTGTCACGCAGATCAAAAAAACTGGAAAATTGCCCGCTCATAGGGGGTCCTTGAGGGCGGGGACACCATCATAGGCGAAACCATGCGCCGAGGCAATGGCTTTGGTGAGCCGAGACTATTGGAATCGCAGCGAGAGTCGTGCGGTCGGACGGTCCACCGAATGCTATTTGCTGCTGGCGGTTGCGTCGTTTCCTAGGACTAGAACTAGGATGCGGCCGTCGGAGTGGAAGCTGCCGCCAGTTGCGGTGGTGGCTTCGGTGAGCGGGTCGGCGGGGGTCACGTGAGTCCGTTGCACGACCAGACCGCTGCGCGAGAGAGTGTCGTTGACGTACTCGCGTTCGCGGTCAATCGCCGGGTCGATCTTGTGCGTCACTTTATTGTTGCGCTCGTCGCGCTCGAAGCCGATGTCGTGCGTGGCCGCGACGCACCACAGAGGACGGCCATCCACGACATACTGCGATTCCCAGACGCGCAGGTGATTGCGCGACATCGCCACGCGTACCGGTTCGGCGTGGGCAAATCCGAAGTCCTGCGGCCGGTCGAAAAGGAATAGCGTGCTCATCGGCATCGTCAGATAATCTTTTTTCTCGAGCGAATCAATCACGGCGTTCACCACCGCGTCTTGCACGGAACGGTCCACACGCACCCATCCGGCTCGCCCGAAAACTTGCACCACCTGTTCCGGCGTGCCGACCAGCAGGATGTTGACCATGTCTCCGGGCTTGCCCTGTGGGTCGGAAACTCGTCGCGGAATTTTCCGCAGAAGCGCCGGACTGATTTCTGGCACCGGCGTTTCCGGCGGCCCGCCGATGGCCATGGACGCGGCGGTGCTCAGCCCCGGATCGAGGACTTCGATTTTCACCTGGAAATTTCCCTCGGCGACTTCAGTGTCGCGCGAGCTCTGGTTAATTCCCAGGAACAGCCGTCCCGCTACCGGCGCCTCGTACGCTGTGCTCGCGCCCACCGCGAATGGTTGCGCAACATTATCGTCGCCGAGACGCCCGATAAGCGAGCCGTGTCCGGCATTGCTGACGGCGTATTCATGGATCAGATCCTCGAAGCCGCGCGCGAGCCCGCCTGGACCGAACGTTCGGCCATCGGGATGTTTCTTGTCCGCGGGGTAGGTGATGGTTCCTGTGGCCGTGAGACGCAGCTTTTCGCCGGCGCGCAGATCAATTTTGGTGTCCACCCACTGTTTGGCGGCGTCCAGATCAAGTTGATAGGAAGTGACGCCGGCGGAGTTGGCCTGCGAAGCGACCGACTCAGCGGATGCGGCACAGGCCACGCAGAAGATTACTGCGGCGACCGCCGACGGCGATCTATAGAACGCCACTGCAGAGGCCGCACGCATTAATCCCCTGAAAGATTTGTCGGTGATTTCTGATTCAGCGTGGCGATCAACAGCCTGGCGCAATCTGGCGAGGGAACTTTGCCGAACAGGACCACGTCCTTCGAATCCACGGGTTTCCCGTACAAGATTGTGTTTGCGTAATTGTCCGGGCGCAGTGTGGAACCTGCCAGCGAGATGCCCGCGAAAAGCCCGCGTGCGCGCGAGTAGGAAAATACTTCGGCATGCATGCGTACATCGGTTTCGGCCGTAACGTTGCGGCCCACCGGACCTGCCGCCACGGAAGCATCGGCGCCCAATTTCACTTTGCTGGTCAGAATGCTGCTGGCGGCGCGCTGATTCATCAGCAGCAGAACAAAATCCGTGGCCTGGCCGCCCAACTGCACGCCGAAACTGCCGCCTTCCAGCGCCATCATCGTCGGCGCGCCCCAAGGGCCCCTAAAATTGGGGCCACTGCGGCAGGTCATCAGGCCTCGTCCATAGCTCGCGCCCAGCACGAACGCCAATTTCACCACCGAAGGAAGCACCACGACGCAGTTCGCCTTGCCGATAACGCTCCTCGGAATGTCGTCCGGGATGTTCATAATCTCTTTCATGACCCGGCCGGCATCTTCAACGCGGCCACATTCTTTTTCGGCCGCAGGCGCGGTGAGCATAAGCGCCGCGATCAACCCCGCGGCGGCAACACCTTTGATCATCAGGTCTCCCGGTTCGTTTGCCGCAACTTGGACCGTAAAAATTCACCAAGCAGCCCTGCGCAAGGGCCCTTCCTTGAACGAAAACTAGGTTTTTTCTAACCGCAATGGATTCTACATGGGCGGAGAAACGACGGCAACAGCCGCACCCTACGTGACCCAGTGTGGCCCCGAGAAAAGCGCCGCAAATCGGCGGCAGCTATTTACTTCGGGCGCAAGTTTACCTACCATGTGCGGTGCCAGCGAGGTCGCTCCTGGGCGAGCCAACCCTTTGCTTGGACCCCAAGAAAGCAACTAAAACCGATGCCACGCGCCGCACGACTTGTTGTGATAGAACCGAATGGTGTTCGCCGGGAAGTCGCCATCACCACCACGCCGTTCCGCATAGGACGGCAAGCCGGCAACGAACTGACCCTGCGCGACAGCCGCATCAGTCGCGAACAGGCGCAGATTCTTTCCGTCAACGGCAACATGGTCCTGGAGGACATGGGCAGCCGCCACGGAACGTTCGTCAACGGCCAAAAAGTGATCAAGCACGAGTTGCAGCCGAAAGACCAGGTGGATTTCGGCATGGCGGATTCGTACAAGCTGCTCTTTTTGGGCGAGGGCGCGACGATTGAAGAACTGGTGGAGCGTGTGGAAGCGCCGGCGCCGACACATTCCGGCTCGCGCGAGCTGTATCACCTGGGCGTGCTGCTGGAAGTGGCGCGAACCCTGGGCACCGGGCTATCGCTCGAAGACGTGCTCACAGCCGTGGTGGATGCCGCCATTCAAGTGACGCGCACCGAACGCGGCGTGCTGCTGCTGGCGAACGAGTCGCACGAACTGCAGATGATCGTGGCGCGCGATGCGCAACGGCGCACTCTGCGGCCGGACCAATTGCAAGTTTCGCAATCCGTGGTGAAGCGTGTGGCGCAGACGCGGCGGGAGCTGATCGTCAGCGACACGGGCGAAGACGGTGGGATGAGCCAACAGGAGAGCGTCGCGCGCCTGGAGTTGCATACCGTGATCGCGATTCCCGTGGATAAGTTGCCGGTGATCGAAACTCTGGATGCCACCATTTCCACGCGGCAAGGCGAACTGCTTGGCGTGCTGTACCTGGATAGCCATGTGCCGTCCAGCGCGTTCTCCGATCTGGACCGCGAAGTATTGCGCACGCTGGCGCGCGAGGCGGCGACGGTTGTTGAAAACGCCCGCTTGTTTGCGTCTTCCCGTGCGAAGCAGCGCTTGGACCACGAGATTGAAATTGCCAGCCAGATTCAGAAGCAGTTGCTACCGAAGTCACTTCCCAATTTGCCGGACGTCGCGGTGGCCGGTTCGACGCTTTCCTGCCATTCCGTGGGTGGCGATTGCTTTGACGTGATCGAACTCGGCGGCGGGCGGCATGGATTTTTTGTCGGCGATATTTCGGGGAAGGGCGTCACGGCCGCGCTGCTGGCCACTCTGCTGCAAGGCGTCTTTTTCACCACGGCCGCGATGGATATATCGCTGCCCGGAGTTTTTTCGCGCGTGAATCAATATTTGTGCGAGCGCACCGGGGAAGACCGCTACGCCACGGTGTTCTACGGCGTTCTGGATAAGCTCGGTCGCTTCGAGTACGTCAACGCCGGGCACGTGCCGCCGCTGCTGAAACGCAAGGCGGGTGGGCTGGAAGGCCTGGGCTCGGCGAATTTTCCTGTGGGCATGTTTTCCGAAGCCGAATACCAGAGCGCGCGGGTGCAATTCGAGCCCGGCGATTTTCTGGTCATCTATACGGACGGCGTCTCGGAAGCTACCAATACCCGCAACGAGTTGTTCGAAGAGTTCCGGCTCCGCCAGATCGTGGAAGATTTTGCCGGCGAGAACGTGACGCAGCTTGGTGATGCGATCCGCGAGGGCATGCGCGTATTCACCGAAGGCGCCGCGCAGTCCGACGACATTACCATGCTGGTGATCCAGTACAAGGGAAACGCGGCGTGAAGCGCAAATCCGCTACGCCTGGCGAAAGCGGTCTGCCGCTCGAGACGCTCGAGCAGGTAGTGGCGACGCTCAATCCGGAAACCGAACCGGGCGAACTTGCCGCGCAGATGGTCTGCATTCTGGCTGCGCCGGGGAGATTGGAAGGGGCGCGGCTGTGGCGAGTGGTTGGTGGGTTGCCGTCGGTATGGCAGGAAAGCGGCGAGCTTCCCAAGCCGAACGCGGCGCGCATCGAGCGAATTCTGCAAGGGAAGGATTCGGGAACGAACGGCGACCATTGCACGTTTGTGCTAGGACATGGCGCGAATCCGGTAGGTATTTTGGAGGCGCGGCCCAAGGGACCGCTCGATCCCCGAACCCGCGGATGGCTGGAACTTTTCCGCCGTTATGCCGAAGTGGCGCTGGAGAGCAGCGAGCGGCGCCATGCGGTGATTGAACTTTCCACGATCGTGGAAGCCACCAAGCGGCTAAACTCCACGCTGGATCTCGCCGAACTTCTCAACATTATTTTGCAGTTGACCACGCGTCACACCGGCGCCGAACGCGGCACCGTGTTCCTGGTGGACCGCGAGCGCGGCGAAATCTGGTCGCTCGTTGGTCTGGGCCTCGATACGCACGAAATTCGGCTGCCGATCAGTCGCGGGATTGCCGGTTGGGTGGCGGAACACGGCGAGACCGTCAACCTGGAAGATGCTTACGCCGACCCGCGATTTGAATCCGAAGTGGACATGAGGCTCGGGTTCCGCACCAAGTCGCTGCTCTGTTTGCCTATTCGCAGTAAGAGCGGCGAAACCATCGGCGTGCTGCAACTCTTGAACAAAAAATCCGGCCCGTTTACGCATGCGGACGAGAACCTGCTGCGTGCGATCTCCGACCACGTCGCTTTGGCGCTGGAAAACGCACAGCTCCATCGCGACCTGCTGCATAAGCAGCGCATGGAGCGCGATCTAGCGCTGGCGCGCAGCATTCAGCTGGGACTGTTGCCGGAGCGTCCGCCGTTGCTTGAAGGTTTTGAAATTGGCGTCGCGCACCGGCCGTCGCTGGAAGTCGGCGGCGACTATTACGATTTCATCGCGCTGGCTCCGGATACGATTCTTACCGTGGTGGCGGACGTGGAGGGCAAGGGCGTCGGCTCCGCGATGGTGATGGCAAACCTGCAAGCGACGCTGCACGCGCTGCTGGCGCACCTGCACTCGCTTGAGCGGCTGGTGGAATCGCTGAACGACATGATGCTGGCCGATACGCGCGGGCAGAAATTCATGACCATGTTCGTCGGCTTGCTCGATCAGCCGCGCCGTACATTGCACTACGTGAACGCGGGTCACGTGCAGCCGGCGGTGGTGCGGGTGAATGGCGACGTGGAATACCTCACCGAGGGCGGCATGGTGGTGGGACTTTTCGCGGGCGTGCGCTACGAGCGCGGGCACGTGAAGCTGCATCCTGGCGACGTAGTGGTTTTCTGCACCGACGGCATAACCGAGGCCAATAATTCGTCGGAAGAAGAATTCGGCACGCAGCGCCTGGTGGATCTGGTGACGCGCGAGCGCCATCTGCCGGCGCAAGAAATCGTGCAAGCGGTGATGACGTCAGTGGATTCATTCTCGCGCGGCGGCACGCATGAGGATGACCGCGTGATCCTCATTCTGAAAGTTTCCTGACTTTGCAGCGCCTCAGGGTTTGCCTGGATATTTCTCGAAGAAACTGACGACGCGGTTTTCGTATTCGGCTGGAGCTTGCCCCAAGGCTGAGGCGTGTCCTGCCCCCTCAACGATCCACAACTCCTTCGGTTCAGTCGCTGCGTCGTAAATGGCTTCCGCGTGGCGGCAGGGAATCCGATGATCGTTTGTTCCACAAATCAGCAGAACAGGGAACGGGCGTTGCGCTACGGATTTTTCCGGCGAGACTTCATCGGGATCGAAACCACCCGATTTTGCCAGCGATCGCAATGCAAAAATCGAAGCTGGGCGAAAGAGCGTCTTGCCGACGAAGGGGCTCACGTCCAAGCCTGCGTAGTCGTAGGTGACTTCACGAAGGCTTGCAAACGGATCTTCGGCGGATACGGCTGCGATGCGCGGCTCGACGGCAGCGGACTGCAGCGCAATCGCGGCACCCATGGAAACTCCGTGCGCGTAAAGATGGCGGACGTTTTCGCTGGCGTAGAGAGCGTCGGTGATCGCGACCGTGTCGTAGCGTTCTTTCCAGCCGTAGGTGGCCATGTCACCGCCGCTTTGTCCGTGGGCACGTGAATCCATCATCACGACGCTATCGTGGTGGCGGAGTAAAAATTCAGCGTGGCCCAGGTCGCCGGTGCGATTGTCGGAGACGCCATGAAAAAGCAGCACCCAATCGCCGTTCGGTGACGGCGGAACGACTTTCCAGCCACGCAGTTCGACCCCGTCGTTCGCGCGCACGGAGAAATCTACTTTTGTTGCGCTCGTGCGTTTGAATACTTGCTCGGCTTCCTCTAGACGCTCGGGATTCAGATTTGCTGGATGTAGCACGCCTAGACCGATGGCGTTCCCAATGAATCCGGAGGCCGCGGAGAGCAGAGTGAGCATGACGATCGCAATGTATATGACTCGACGCAAGTGGGCCTCTATAGGTGTTACGAAATCGCATGCCAGCAAGTTTCAATAACGCGGGGAAATGTTATGCGGCCGACACAAAGGTTAGGTGCCAGTTGAAGAGTAGTGCCGCGTGCCGAAATTCCAGAGCGAGATTGCAAACGTGAGGAACACCACTGCGACCACAGGCACGAGCGGCGCATATTGCGGCGAGATGGTGCGGTCGAGCATCCGAACACTGGGATAGAACGAGGCGAGGCCGAAGGGAATAATCCAACACAGGAAAAATTGCACCACCCCGCTGTAAATCGAAAGCGGGTAGCGGCCGAAGGCCATCACATTCCACACGGGCGGGTGCACGCCGATGCGGTCTTCGAACCAGAACGACACCGTGCTGAGAATCAGGAAGACCGATATATAGATGATGCCGGCGCACAAGCCGAAGAAAAATAACATGGCGACTTTCGCAGGGGTCCACGCCAGGCCGAGTTGGTGCGTGGCCCACCACATGCAGAACACGCCGGTGGCGACTTCCTGCAGCGATTCGATGCGGAAAGTTTCGAAGAGCACCTGGAAGAGTGACGAGATCGGCCGCAACAGTACGCGATCGAATTTTCCTTCGATAATGTAATTGTTCCCGAAATCGTACAGGTTCAGGCTGACGACGTTGAAGATACCGTAAGGAATCAGCGAGAAGCCGTAGAGGAACAGCACCTCTTCGAAGCGCCATCCGGCAAGCTGCGGCACTTTCTGAAACAGCACCACGACAAAACTCAGCGCAAAGATCGTGGCGGCGAAGCTGGTCGCCAGGCTGATGAAGAAATCGCCGCGATAGCTGACGCGCACTTTCGCGTACTGCGAGAAATAGTCATAGAAAAGCCCGAAGTGTCGGTGCGTAGTCGCTAGCATTCCGGCGATGCCGGACTTTTCCGCGCTAGGCGCAATAGTAGGCATGGTTCGCACTCCGATTTAGCCCCCGTGAATGGTGATCTTGCGTGCCGCGCGTTTCCACCACACATGCGCAAGCCACAGCAGCGCGATCACCCACAGCCACTGAATGCCTAGGGCGTGCGATGCCGCGGTGCGGTCGAACTTGCCCAGATAAATCTGCAGCGGCGTGTAGGCGATGTGCTCGAACGGCAGCCACGCCAGGACTCTTTGCACCCGGTCCGGAAAGAAGGCCATGGGGATCAGCAATCCGGAAAGCAATTCGATCAGCCAATATTTCGCGCGAATCAACGCGAGGATGGATTTCAGCGGAATCGCGCAAGTGCCGATCATGAAATTGATCGCGGCCATCAGGAAGAAGCTGCCCAGCACCGCGACCAGGAACAGCAGAAAATTTTCGCGCGATGCCGGTCCTTGCACCGGAAATACCAGCGCCACGACGACGGCCGTGGGCAGCGTCAAAAGCCCCAGGCGAAACGCCGATTCGCCGATCGCGCGCGATATCCACATCCACTGCACCGACACGGGCTTGATCAAATCCATGGCGATCTTGCCTTCGATCACCTCGTACGCCATTTCCTGGTCAATCGTGTTCCAGTAGAACGAGCGGATCATCCAGCCGACGCTCACGTAAGTAATCATCTGCGCCAGGTTATATCCGGCGATCGCGATGCCGCCGCGATACACGGCGCTCCAGATGAAGTAATACACCGTGACGTTCAGGAAATACGTGATGATGCCGGTGAAGTAGCGCAACCGGAACGCCAGGATGTTGACGAATCCCACGCGCGAAAATTCCGCGTAGGGCACCAGCGCTTGCACCCAACTGCTCACACGTTCACCTCAAGATGCGCTTCGCCGGCGTAGATGCGTTTGATGATCTCTTCGATGGGTTCGTCTTCGATGAGCAGGTCGCGTACTTCGACGGCATCCAGGACCTTGCGAATCAGGTCGGACGTGGACACTTTCACTCGGTCGAAGCGGATGCGATAGGTCAGTTCGTCCACCTGATCCACTTCCAGGCCGTCGCGCGAGAAAGCGTCCAGGCACTCGGCTTGCGTGCGGTCCTTCAGGGCGAATTTGATCTGCTTGGTGCGCAGCAGTTGCTGCTTCAGTTGCGCCAGGTGGCCATCGTACAGCACTTTGCCGTGGTCAATAATCATGATGCGGCGGCAGAGTTCCTCGATGTCGTCGAGGTCGTGCGTCGTCAGCAGCACCGTGGTGCGGAATTCGCGATTGATGGCCCGCAAGAAATGGCGGATGTGGTCCTTCGCTACAACGTCCAGCCCGATGGTGGGCTCGTCGAGAAACAGCAGCGGCGGATTGTGCAGCAGCGCGGCGGCCAGATCGCAACGCATTCGTTCGCCAAGTGAGAGCTTGCGCACCGGCGTGTGGAGGTAATCGCGAATGTTCAGGATGGCGTCGAAGTGCTCCATGCGCGCGTCAAAATCGCGCTGCGAGACGTCGTAGATGCGCCGCAGCAGCTTGAAGGACTCGATCACCGCGATGTCCCACCACAGCTGCGTGCGCTGGCCAAACACCACGCCGATGGTTTTCACGTACTGGCGGCGCTGGCGGTGGGGAAGGTACCCATTGATGCGGATTTCGCCGCTGGTGGGAACCAGAATCCCGGTGAGCATCTTGATTGTGGTGGATTTCCCCGCGCCGTTGGGCCCGATGTAGCCAACCATTTCGCCGCGTTCGATGGTGAATCCCACGCGGTCCACCGCGGCCACGGTGCGGTAATCGCGAACGAAGAGGTTTTGTATCGAGCCCCACACGCCTTCGCGCCGCTTGAAGGTGCGGAAGTGTTTCGAGAGCTCGTGGACGTGAATTAAAGAGTCGGCGCTCATTCGATTTTAAATTCTAGCATTTACGGGGAACCAGCGCAGGTTCGGCACACCGGAGCGTGACGCCGGGCAGCGCGTCGGAAGCACCGGGCGCTGCTGCCACCCCGTCTGGCTGATTAGACGTGAGAAAGTGAAATTCGGCGCAACAGAATCGTGAGGGATTTGCATCGGCGGCGCGCGAAAGACGACGCAGAAGTGTCTATTTGCCGGCTACCCTTTATGACAGACCGAGCAGTGCTTGGCTTCGTAGTTTTCCATCGTTACTTCGAACATGTTGTTGCATCCAATACACACGCGATGGATTTGCGCCGGTGGCTTTTCGCGGGGCTTGGTCTCGGTGCCATGCGCGGCGTGCTGATTATGTTGTGGTTCGCTCATGGGCGAATTCTAGCATGAAGCGAATCCCGCTGGCCGCCGCAACTCGTCATTTACACAGATACACAGTCCCGGCGTAGCATCCGCGGACGTGCGTGCCGGAGCACCCTTGCGGCGTTTGCGCAGGCAAGCCGGGAAAGGGTCTGCTACAATTTCACGACTTCGGGGGAAGCCCGCGCCGTAGTGGTGCGCGCTCTTACATGCCGGAAAGCAACAAGCCAAAATGGGTGATTGCCAGCCTCGCCGTGGCTTTGGGCGTCGTGCTCCTGATCGTCCTGGCAGAGCGCGGGCCTGCGCCGCTAGTGCAGATTGTGAACGTCACGCGCGAGGATTTGACCGCGTCCATCACCGGCAATGGCAAAGTGGAACCGATTTCGCCGACGGTTGCCCGCGCGCAATTTCCCACCTTCGTCGCGGACGTGAAAGCTACCGAGGGGCAGTCGGTCCGCAAAGGCCAGCTGATATTGATGCTCGATGTCGCGGACGTGCGCGCGCAGCTTTCGCAAGCTCGCGGAGAATTGCTTGCGGCGCAAACGGAATTGCGCAACGCCCGCGGCGGCGGGCCACCGGACGAGGTAGCGCAGCTGCAGGGCAATTTGCAGAACGCGGAAACGCAAGTAGCCAGCCTCGAAAGAACGCAGCAGGCGCTCGCGCAACTGGCCGCCAAGGGCGCGGCCACGCAGGACGAAGTGGCGCAGAACCAGACGGCGCTCGCGACCGCGCGCGCCAATCTGCAAACGCTGCAGCAAAAAAAGGCGGCGCTCGCGCAGCGCGCCTCCGTGAACGTGGAGAGCGCCGGCCTGCGCGTGAAACAACAGCAGGATTTGGTAGCCGCGCTGGAAGAAAAAGTTCGTTCGGCGACCGTGATCGCTCCGTCTGATGGAACGGTCTATTCGTTGCCCGTGCGCAAGGGCGATTTCGTAAAGTTGGGCGACGTCCTGGCGGAAATGGCGGACCTGCGCCAGGTGCGCGTGCGCGCTTTCGTGGACGAGCCGGACCTGGGTTCGCTCGCGCAGAATCAGGGTGTGCAGGTGCTGTGGGACGCGATGCCTAATCGCGTTTGGAATGGCAAAGTCGAGCAGGTGCCCAAGCAGGTGGTGGCGCGCGGATCGCGCAGCGTGGGCGAGGTCCTCTGCTCGGTGGATAACGACAAAATAGAGCTCCTGCCAAATGTGAACGTGGAAGTGCACATTCTGGTTCACGAACAACGCGGCGTACTGGTGATTCCGCGCGGCGCGGTGCGTTACGACCAAGGGCAACACTTCGTGCTGGCCTACGATGGTGAGGCGGTACACCGGCGAAATATTAAGGTGGGAGTTGCGGGCGCGGACAAGTACGAGCTGATTTCTGGGCTGGCGTTGGGAGACAAAGTGGCGCTGCCGGGAGACGTGGATTTACGGGATGGCATGAAGGTCCGAGCCGCGGAGGCCAAATGAGAATGACGGTCGAGAACAGCGCGAGAATTGGGAAAATACTTCGCGCGGCTTTTGCGGCGGTGGCCTTGCTGTTGCTCGGTGCGCGCGCGGTGTCCGCTCCGAACGGCCCGCCGTCCTTCGCAGTCGCGGCTGTGGATGCCTCGGCGCAGATTCAGACAGCGCAGCGGCAATTCAACGCCGGAAATTATTCAGCGGCGATTACCACGCTGCAATCCGCCGTCACGCAAAATCCCAACAGCGCGGAGGCTTACCACTGGCTGGGCCGCACCTATTACGAAATCCGTGATTATGACAACGCGATTGCTGCGGCCGAGAAGTCCGTCGCGCTCGATCCGAAAAACTCCGTTTACCATCAGTGGTTGGGGAGAATCTACGGCGGCAAGGCCGACCGCGACCGCAGTTTTTCGTACGCTCGAAAAGTAAAAAAGGAATTCGAAGAGTCGCTGCAACTGAACCCCCAGAATGTCGCGGCGCGCCGCGATCTGGAAGAATACGATTTGCAGGCTCCGTGGGTCGTCGGCGGCAATAAGGACGAAGCCAAGGCGCAAGTGGAAGCCATCGCCGCGCTCGATCCAATCGCAGGGCATCTGGCGCGCGGTGTCTACGATCTGGACGCCGCGAAGAAGTCCGATCTGGCCGAGAAGGAATACCGCGAAGTTCTCGCCGCCAAACCCGCCAAGATTGAGCCGTATCTGGAAGTCATCGCGTTTTTCCAACAACAGAATAAGCCCGCGGATATGGAAACGGCGATTGAGGCCGCCGCACTGGTAGCGCCGAACGATTTACGCATGGGATATTGGCGCGGCGCAGCCTTGACGCTGGCCAATTCGAATCTTGCCGACGCGGAAAAATACCTCAAGGCGTATCTGGCCAGCACTCCGGAGCGCAGCGATTGGCCTTCGCATTCCGCCGCGCGCGGTTGGCTGGGCCGTGTCTACGAAGCGCAAGGCAAGCGCAGCGAAGCCGCCGAGCAATATCGCGCAGCGCTGCAACTCGATCCCAACGATAAGGACGCCAAGACGCGGCTCGATCGGCTGGCGAAGTCCGCGCATTAAATCCGTGAAGGACTGGCTCGAAACTCGCACGGCACCAACTGCATCTCATCCGGTGGTGGCTCCTCTCACGCCAGCGACGACAACCACGCCGATTCTCTGGGCGGAAACCTGGAGTCTCGCACTGCAGGAGCTGCGCGGCAATAAAGTGCGCGCAGCGCTCACCATGCTGGGCGTGATCATCGGCAGCGCTTGTATCGTTCTCGTCGTCACGGTTGCGCTGGTGGGAAAACGCTACGTTGTCGGGCAAATTGAAGGAGTCGGCGTGAATCTGATCCATGCTGAGCTGGTTCACACCGGCGACGCCCAGCGCATTTCTCTGGCTGACGAGATTAATCTAGCGGACATGGATGCAGTCCAAGCGGAGCTCCCTCACGTGACCGTGGTCGCGGGCTCGCACGATATGCCCATGACGTTCGTAGTCAATGGAGTCAGCCGCCCCGTCAGTCTAGTGGGCGTTACCGAGGGTTTTCAGACAATTCGCCGTTTCCTCATTATCCGCGGCCGCTATTTTGACGAAGACGACATGAATTCGCGCAGCAAAGTCTGCCTGATCACCAGGGAGCTCGCTGAATTAGCTTTTCCCGATGAAGATCCGCTGGGCAAGGACATTCGTTTAGGAGATTTGCATTTCACGGTGATTGGCGTGTTTCACGAACGAACCGCAACGTTTGGCCTGACGGAAGTCACCAGAAATTCCGTGATCGTGCCGATCGGGCTCATCAAGTACTACACGGGAGAGGAATACCTTCGCACGCTTTACGTGCAAGCCGACCGCCCGGAAAACGTTCCCGAACTCACCAAACAGGTCGGCCAGTTATTGAGCGGCCGCCATCGTCGCGGCGCGGAGTATCTCTCGGAAAACCTGGATTCTCTGTTGGATTCCGCGCGTAGGATTTCCCTGGCACTCACAGTGCTGTTGATCGTAGTCGCGACCATCGCGCTGACCATCAGCGGCATCGGAATCATGAATATCATGCTGGTGACGGTGACCGAGCGCACGCGCGAGATCGGCATTCGCAAGGCAATCGGTGCGCCGCGCGTCGCCATCCTCTACCAGTTCTTGATGGAGGCACTGTTGATCAGCGGGACGGGTGCGGTCTTGGGGATTGCGATTGCTGTGGCCATTCCCGCAGTGCTGAATATCGTGATCAGCCTGGTTCCCGAACTGTCGGGCATTCACATTCCGGTGTCTTGGGTCTCGGTGGTTCTGGCGTTCCTGGTATCCTGTTCTACGGGCGTGCTGTTCGGTTACCTCCCGGCGAACCGGGCTGCGCGCCTGCACCCCACGGAATCGTTGCGTTATGAATAGCGGGACATTTCCAAAATCGCGGGTGATTTGGGTGTCGGCGGCGCTGCTGCTACTTTGCGCCGCGGTTCCGGCACGCGCGCAGGAGGATCGCAAGCTCAGCATGCGCGAGGCAGTCGCGCTGGCGCTGCAGAACAGCCGCGATCTGGCTCTGGCGCGCGTGCAGTATACGGTCGCCATGAATCAAACCGCCGTAGATCGTTCCGCCTTCCGGCCGAATCTTTACACCGGCTCCGGTTACGCCTATACGTCCGGCTTTCCTTCCCTGGGTGGCTCGCCACCCGCGGCTTTTCAATTGAACTACAACCAGGATATCTTCGACCCGGCGTTGAAAGCGCAGCAACAGGCTGCCGAAGAACACGCCAAATCCATGAAACTGGAAGTCGATCGGACGCGCGACGACGTCATCGTACGTGCCGCTTCGTCATTTTTGGAATTGGCCGATGTTCGCCACTCTCTCGAACTGCTCCGCGCCGAGCAAGCCAGCGCCGAAAAAATTCTGCAAGTGACCCAGGAGCGCGTGCAGGCCAATCAGGAACTCTCGATTGAAGCGACCCGCAGCCAGCTCACGGCGGCGCGCATCCAGGAGAGGATCATCAAGCTCCAGGGCCGCGATGAAGCGCTAACCCAGCAAATTCGCAACTTAACAGGTATTGGGGATGGCGAAGCCATCGCAGTGCAACCGGAAGATCCCGGCTTCGACACCGACCTGCAAGACGCGCAATTGCTGGAGCTCGGCATGCAAAGCGACCGCGATATTCAGGAAGCGGAAAATGACCGACTCGCTCACCAGCGCATTCTTCACGGCGCAAAGTTGGGCTATTTCGGGACGCTCGGCGTTCTCGGCCAATATTCCGTTCTCAGCAACACCAACAATTATCTCGAGTTTTACAAAAAGTTTGAACGAAACAATGTCGCAGTGGGCATCCAGTACACCATCCCGATTTTCTCCGCGAAGACCCGTGCTGCTATTACGCTGGCCAAAAGCGAATTAAGCGCCTCGGAAATCACCCTGGGGAACAAACGCCAACAAGTGCGCCTAGACCTGCTGCAGAAACAGCGCAATGTGCTGGAACTCGATGCTACCCGGGAAGTCGCGCGGCTGGACTTGAAGCTCGCCCAGGAAAGCCTGCAGCTCCTGCAGGCCAAGTTCGACGAGGGCCGGGCTAACCTGCGCGATATCGAAAATGCCCGGCTAGACGAGAGCGACAAGTGGGTCGCCTTCCTGGATGCGGACTTCGCGCGCCAGCGCAGTCAATTGACTCTGTTGCAGGCCACGGGCCAGCTTGCCAAGGTGTTCCAGTAGGAACGGCGAGCTAAAAGCATGGCTTGGGCTGGGTGAGAAAATCGAGTAAAATTGGGTCTTGATGGTTAGGCTGCAGTTTATGCGTCCTTTTCGATGCCCTGAGGGGGGTTATAGTACATGGCGTCTGTAATGAAAACGTTGTTCCTGAATCCGCCGAGTTTTGAAAAATTTGACGGCGGCGCGGGCTCCCGTTGGCCCGCCACGCGCGAGATTGAATCGTACTGGTATCCGGTTTGGCTCACTTATCCAGCCGGGATGCTAGAGGGCAGCCGCCTGCTCGACGGCCCCCCACACCACATCACCCCCGCGGAAGTGGTGCAGATCGCGCAGGATTATGAGTTCGTCGTGCTGTTCACCTCCACCGTGGGCTTCTGGAGCGACTTGAAAATGGCGCGGGCCATGAAGGAAAAAAAGCCCGGCCTGAAAATCTGCTTTGTCGGGCCCCAAGTGCAGATCAAGCCTGCGGAAAGCTTGCTGGCGAGCCCGGATATTGATTTCGTAGTGCGCGGCGAGTTCGATCTTTCCGTCGTGGAATACGCACAAGGCAAGCCGCTCTCGGAAATTCAGAGCGCGAGCTACATCAAGGACGGAAAAGTCGTGCACAATCCGCAGCGGGCCATGCTACAAACCGCCGAGCTGGACGCGCTGCCTTTCGCGACCGAGGTTTACCAGAAACATCTCACCATCGAAAAATACAATGTGCCGTTCCTGCTGAATCCTTACGTTTCGTTCTACACCACGCGCGGATGCCCGGCTCTTTGTACCTTCTGCCTGTGGCCGCAGACGCTCTCCGGCCACGCCTGGCGCGTGCGCTCGGTGGAAAACGTAGCCCGCGAATTCAAGCAAGCGCACAAGATGTTCCCGCAAGCGAAGGAATTTTTCTTCGACGACGATACTTTCAACATCCGCAAAGACCGCGTGCTGGCGCTCTGCAAGGAATTCAAACCGGTCGGCTTCCAGTGGTCCTGCACCGCCCGCGTGCACAGCGATTACGAAACGCTCAAGGCCATGGCCGACGCCGGCGCGCGCCTGCTGATCGTCGGCTTCGAATCCGGCGACCCGCAGATTCTGAAAAACCTGAAAAAGGGCGCCACCGTCGAAATGGGCCGCACCTTCGTGCAGAACTGCAAGAAAGTCGGCATCCACGTGCACGGCGATTTCATCATCGGTCTTCCCGGCGAAACCAAGGAGACCATCGAAAAGACCATCAATTACGCCAAGGAACTCGACTGCGAGACGATTCAAGTTTCCATGGCCCACGCCTATCCCGGCACCGAGCTTTACGACCAGGGCATGCGCGAAGGTTTCCTCGCCGGTGAAGCCATCACGGACGATATGGGCCACCAACTTCCGCACCTTCAGTATCCGCATCTCTCGCGCGAATACATGGTGGAATCCGTCAACCGCTTTTACGACGAATACTATTTCCGCCCGCGCGTGGCCTGGCGCATCGTGCGCGAAGCCCTGTGGGATTCCCACGAACGCAAACGCCTGTTCCATGAAGCCGTGGATTTCATGAAGCTGCGCCACGACCGCCGCAAAGTGGCCAGAAAAGGCGTGCAGAAAAAAGCCATGGTGCAAGTGCAAGTGCCCCCCATGGAGCCGCAAACTTCCGGCGCGGCGGGCGATTCGCACGGCGCATGACGTCGTCGCAAGGCCTGCACCTGAAAACCTACGTCTTCCTTTTATTTATGGTCACGTTCGGCCCGCTGGGCGACGTGTTTCTGGCCGACGGCATGAAAAAAGTAGGCGCGCTCAACATGCAGGACCCCGCTTCCGTGTTTCATTTCTTCGCGCGGGCGTTTGCTTCCGGCACGGTTTGGCTGGGCGTGATTTTGCTGCTCGCGTTTTTTATTTCCTACACTTTGGTGCTCTCCTGGGCGGATTTCAGCTTCGTGCTGCCGGCTTCTTCGCTGTCCTACGTGATCGTGGCGCTGCTCGGGCATTTTTATCTGCGTGAAGTCGTCAGCTCCGTGCGCTGGGCGGGCATCGCGCTGCTCGGGCTCGGCGTGTTAGTTGTGGGCTACACGCCTCCGCGAACCACTGAGCGAGTCTAATGGCCTGGACGTTCGTTCGCGACGCGCTGCTGCTGCTGGCGCTCGCATCGTTTGCTTATTATGCGGTCGCCATCGTCGCGGCGCTGCGATTTTTCGGCCGACGCGATGCTGTTTCGGTTCCTTCCGATTTCACGCCGCCCATCAGCATCCTCAAACCCATTTACGGACTGGACCGCGACGCCTACGAAAACTACGCCAGCTTTTGCACGCAGGATTATCCGGATTACGAAATCTTATTCTGTGTGAGCGACGACGAGGATCCCGCGATTTTAGTGATTGAACAAATCGCGCGCGATTTTCCGCGGCGACGCATCCATCTGCTGATCGGCTCGGAGCCGCTCGGCGTCAGCGACAAAGTGAACAAGTTATGCCGCATGGCGCGCGAGGCTCGGCACGAAATTCTTGCGATCAGCGACAGTGACGTGCGCGTCGAGCCCGAATATTTGCGCGCCATCGCCGCGCCCTTTCGCGATTCGGCCGTCGGAGCAGTCACCTGCCTCTATCGCGGGCTTACCGACGGTTCGCTCGCCGCAAATCTGGAAGCGATCGGCAACAGCACGGACTTTACAGCAGGTGTATTGGTGGCATGGCTGTTTGCTCCCGTGAATTTCGCTCTGGGCGCCACCATGGCCACCACCAAAACATGCCTCGCCGAAATCGGCGGTTTCGAATCGCTGGTGGACCATTTTTCCGACGATTACGAGCTGGGCAATCGCATCGCCGCGTGCGGCCATCGCGTCGAGCTGAGCACGTTTCCCGTTTCCATCGTGTACCCGCACCAGACGCTAGCCGACGCCTTCCGCCACCAGCTGCGCTGGAACGTGAGCATCCGCTTTTCGCGGCCCGCCGGGCATCTGGGGCTGGTTTTCACGCAGGCATTGCCGCTAGCGGTCTTGGCCGCGATATTCGCGCCATCTGCCGCGTGGGCGATCAGCTTGCTCCTCGGTTATCTGGTGTTTCGCGGAATTTCAGCATGGGTCGTCGGCGTCTATGGCATGTGCGACGCCGGCGTACGAAAACATCTGGAGTTGCTACCCCTGCGCGACGCCTTTGCCTTCGTCGTATGGGTCGCCAGCTTCTTTCCCCAGCGCATCCACTGGCGCGACCGTGAATTCTACATCCGGGATAAACGCCTGGTCCCCACTACGACGCGTCAACAGTAACACGCTAGGTGTTGAATCTATCGGCGCCGTACGGTGGACAGGCACGGGAGGGGCACGGCATGCCGCGCCCGCTTCTGACTACCTCTAGTCCGTTTTCGTCAGCTGCCTATACAACTCATTCGCGACCAGAAATTCCTGCTCCAATTCCTTGGAAGTAAGCCGCGTGCGCAAATACTCGACCGCCTGCTCCAACCGGTCCAGAGCGCGCGCAATATTCTCGGTGTTGGTGTGTGTCACATCGCGCCATAGACCATAATGGCTGCCCGCAAGCCGCAGCATATCCCGCAATCCCGGACCGGCCAGCGAAAGCGGCAGACCAGTCTCGTCCGTTTCGTCCTGCACCACCCGCGCCAGCGTTACTGCCAGCAGTTGCGGCAGGTGCGAGACGATGCCGACTGCCCAGTCGTGTGTTTCCGCATCGCACCACACCGGCTCCGCACCCAGCGCACGCACCAGCGCAGCGAATCCCTGCAGTCGCGGATCGGGATCATATTCGGAACCGATCAATGCATACCGCGCGCCGGAAAATAATTCAGCGTCCGCTCGCGCAATCCCGGATGTTTCTTTCCCGGCCATGGGATGTCCGCCCAGAAAGCGCGATTGGCGCGCCGGCGAATGTTGCGCCGCGCGGCAGATGACGGCTTTGGTGCTGCCCGTATCAGTCACCAGTGCGCCATCTTTCGCCGCGGCAGCAATCGCGGGGAGCGCCTCAATCGTCGCGCCAATCGGCAGCGCCACATAGACCAGATCCGCGCCGCGCACCGCGCTCGCGAGATCCTGCGCAGTTTCCTGCACCGCACCACGCGCCAGCGCCGCCTGCAAAATCTCCGCGCGGTCGTACCCTACAATCGAGATGTCCGGGAAATGTTTGCGCAGCGCTAGGCCGAACGATCCGCCGATCAGGCCGGTTCCGAGGATGGCCACGCGAGAGAAGGGCACTGCGCTAGGCGTCGAAGGCACGCGTTAGTTTAATGCAAATTGCCGAAATTCGTCAGCGCGCCGAGGAACGCGCCGCCCGCCGCTCGCCGCCAATTTCATCCGGCTCGACAACTTCCACCTGTGAGACGTCCTCCAGCTTTTCGATTTGGCGTACCAGCGTGTTTTCGGCGCGATCCGCCCGGACGGTCATCTGAATATCCAGAAAATGTCCGTCCTCGGTGGTATCCGCCGTCAGGTGCAACAAATCAAAGCGGCGCCGGCGCGTGACTCCCAGAATGCGCACCAGCGCGCCTTCGCTCTGCTTCACGCGCACCTGTAGCGTGAATCTGATCACCGCGCAACCTCGCGCGCCACTTCATGCTGATGCAGCATTTCGGAATTCGAACGTCCCGGCCCCACGATCGGCCACACGTTCGCCTCCTGATGAATCACAACGTGCGCCAGCACTGGACCAGGCTCCGCCAGCAGCCGGTCAATCGCGCCAGAAACGTCCGCGCGATCCTCCACGCGAAACGCGGGAATGCCCATGGATTCTGCGACGCGGCAGAAATCAGGATTGTCGGAAAGGTCCACTTCGCTGTAGCGCTTGTCGTGGAACAACTCCTGCCACTGGCGCACCATGCCCAGCGCGCGATTGTCGAAAAGCACGATCTTCACCGGCAAATCATAGCGACGCAGCGTCGCCAGTTCCTGCAGGTTCATCATGATCGAGCCATCGCCCGAAACATTGATCACGCAAGCGTTGGGGAATGCCAGTTGCGCGCCAATGGCCGCCGGCAGGCCGTATCCCATGGTGCCCAGGCCGCCGCTGCTCAGGTGCTGCGAAGGCCGGTTGAAATGGAAATGTTGCGCCACCCACATCTGGTGCTGGCCCACGTCGCACGCAACGATGGAATCATCGCCCGCACGATCCGAAAGACTTTTCAGGAAGCCGGGCGCGTAGACTTCCGTGCCGGGCGCGTCGTAATCCCACGCGTGCGTTTCCTTCGAAGTGGTGCACTCGCGCCGCCACGGTTCGATGTTCGGTAGCTTGCACGCCAGCGCCTTCAGCGCGTGACGAAGATTTCCGATCACCGGAACGTCCGCGCGCCGCAGCTTGCTGACTTCCGCGCGGTCTACGTCCAAGTGAATCACTTTGGCATTCGGCGCGAACGCATTGAGCCGGCCGGTGGCGCGGTCGTCGAATCGCGCGCCTACGCAAATCAGCAAATCGCAGGTCTGCACTGCGTGATTCGCGGTCTTGGTGCCGTGCATGCCCATCATTCCCAGCGCCAGCTCGTGCGTCGTGGGCAGCGCGCCCAGGCCTTTCAACGTGGCTACCACCGGAATGCGCGTCTTATCAATGAACGTGCGGAATTCCTCCAGCGCATTCGCCATGCCGATTCCGCCACCGGCGTACACCACCGGGTTGCGGCTCTCGCGCATCATTGCGATCGCGCGCGTGATGGATTCCTTGGATGCTTCGGCGATTTCTTCGCTCGTAGCGTCCTCGTGGAATCCGTATTCGGCGACGGTGTTGGCGATGTCCTTCGGTAAATCAATCAGCACTGGGCCGGGACGCCCCGACCGCGCAATGCGGAAAGCCTCGTGCACGATGCGCGGCAGCTCCGCGGCAGTCTTCGCAAGGAAGCTATGCTTCACCACCGGCATGGTGATGCCGAAAATATCCACCTCTTGAAACGCGTCGGTGCCCATCAGCGCAGTGGACACTTGGCCGGTGATCGCGACCATCGGCACTGAGTCCATGTAAGCGTTCGCGATTCCCGTCACCAGGTTGGTTGCGCCGGGGCCGGACGTGGCCATGCACACGCCCACTTTTCCCGTAGCGCGCGCGTAGCCGTCCGCTGCAAGCGCGGCCGCCTGCTCGTGGCGCACCAGAATGTGCCGGATCTTCGAGTCCAACAGCGCGTCGTACACCGGCATGATCGCTCCGCCGGGATAACCGAAAATCAGCTCGACGCCCTCGTGTTCGAGAGCCTTCACCAAAAATTCTGCGCCCTTCATTTGGCACCTCTTGCGGCCGCAGTCTCCGGCTTCAGCCAGGACATTTGCGCGCGCAATTCCACACCGACTTTTTCGATCGGGTGGTTCTTGTCCTTTTCCAGAAGCTTGTTGTACACCGGCCGCCCGGTCTGATTCTCGAGGATCCATTCCTTGGCAAAAGCGCCGGACTGTATTTCCGTGAGAATTTTCTTCATGCTTTCGCGGACGTGCTCATCGATCACGCGCGAACCGCGAGTAATGTCGCCGTACTTGGCCGTTTCGCTGACGAACTGGTGCATCTTGGCGATGCCGCCTTCGTAAATCAGGTCCACGATCAATTTCAGTTCATGTAGACATTCGAAATACGCGGCTTCCGGCTGATAGCCCGCCTGCACCAGAGTTTCCCATCCCGCCTGAATCAATTCGCGTGCGCCGCCGCACAGCACGGCCTGTTCGCCGAACAAATCCGTCTCGGTTTCCTCTGCAAAAGTGGTCTGAATCACTCCGGCACGCGTGCCGCCGATCGCGCTGGCATAGGCCAGCGTGTGATCAAACGCGTGGCCGGACGCATCCTGATGAATCGCGAGCAAGCAGGGCACACCACCGCCGCCTTCGTAGGTTCGCCGCACCAGGTTTCCCGGACCCTTCGGCGCGACCATGGTGATGTCCACCGTTTTCGGCGGCGAGATTTGCCCGTAGTGAATATTGAAGCCGTGCGAGAACAGAATCATGGCGCCTTCCATCAGGCTCGGCGCCACTTCATTCTGGTACAACGCCGGCTGCGCCATGTCCGGCGCGAGCATCACGATTACATCCGCGCCTTCGACCGCTTCCGCCGGTCCGGTTAGCTTCCAGCCGTCCTGCTCGGCCTGTTTCCACGATGGGCCGCCGCGGCGAAGTCCTACCGTCACATTTAATTTGCTGTCGCGCAGATTCAGCGCGTGCGCGCGGCCCTGGCTGCCGTAGCCCAGCACTGCGATACGTTTTCCTTCCAGCGCGCGCGGATTCGTGTCGGTGTCCCAGAACATTTTCGCCATCGTCATTCTCCTTGAAGAGCTTGTCTGCAAACTTGGGAATCTTTGTAGGTCGTGGCTTTAGCCACGACATCGGCCTCACATAAGAGGCCCGGCTTTAGCCGTTGAAGTACCTTCTTTGCATTCGCCACAACGACTCCCGCAATTCTAATTTCTACGCGACGCTCGTCACGGCGCCCAGCGATGCCGATGTAACGAGCTTTGCGTACTTCGCCATCACGCCAGTGGTGTAATTCGGCGCGCGTGGTTTCCACTGCGCGCGGCGCTCTTCCAGATTTGCCGCGACGTCCAGCCGCCGCGCTTTTACGTCGAGAGTAATCATGTCGCCATCGCGCAGCAGCGCGATCGGTCCGCCGTTCGCTGCTTCCGGCGCCACGTGACCGACCATCAGCCCGTGCGTCGCGCCGCTGAAACGTCCATCGGTAATCAGCGCGATTTTGTCGTCAATGCCTTGGCCCACGAGCGCACCGGTCACCGCCAGCATTTCGCGCATGCCTGGGCCGCCTTTCGGGCCCTCGTAACGAATCACAACCACGTCACCCGGCTGAAGCTGGCGGCTCTGCACCGCGGCGAACGCGGCTTCTTCGGAATCGAACACACGCGCCGGCCCGCTGTGCAGCACGCGCTCGTGCCCGGCGAGTTTTACGACGCAGCCTTCCGGCGCGATCGAGCCGTGCAAAATCGCCAGGCCGCCGTCGGCTTTTAATGGTTTTGCGAGCGGCCGCAGCACTTCCTGGCCCGCCGTTTCATTCGCGTCGCGAATTTCTTCAAATAGCTTGCGGCCCGATGTCGTGATCCCATCGTGCAGCAGCCCCGCTTCGACCAGCCGTTGGCCCAGCACGCGCATCCCGCCTGCGCGGAACATGTCCGGCGCGGTAAACCGCCCGCCCGGTTTCAGGTCTGCTAGCACAGGAGTCTTCGCGGAAATTTCATCGAAATCCTTCAGCGTCAGCGGCACGCCCGCATCGGAAGCAATCGCCAGCAAATGCAGCACGGCGTTGGTCGAACCTCCCGTAGCCGCCACCGACGCGATCGCGTTGTGCAGCGATTCGCGCGTAATGATTTGTTTGGGGCGAATGTCTTCTTTCAGCAGCTGCATCACCAGCTTGCCGCAATCGAACGCGGCCTTGCCCTTGCGCGGATCGGTAGCCGGAATTTCGTTCGCGCCCATCGGCGAAATTCCCAGAAACGTGAGCGCGGTGGCCATCGTATTTGCGGTAAATTGCCCGCCACACGCGCCGGCCCCAGGACACGCCACGTCCTCCAGCTCGCCCAGCTGCTTCTCGGTCATCTTGCCCGCGGCACACGCGCCCACAGCTTCAAACACATCCTGAATCGTGACTTCGTGCCCCGCGAAATGCCCCGCCAGAATCGAGCCGCCATAAAGCGAAAGGGAAGGGATATTCAGCCGCGCCAGCGCCATCACCGTGGCGGGAATGGTCTTGTCGCAGCCGCAAATCGCCACCACCGCATCGAACGCGTGCGCGCGCACAAAAAGCTCGATGGAATCGGCAATCACTTCGCGCGACACCAGCGACGCCTTCATGCCTTCGGTGCCCATGGTGATGCCGTCAGAAATCGTGATGGTGTCGAACTCAATGGGCGTGCCGCCCGCCGTGCGCACGCCGGCCTTCACGCGCTCCGCCAGCTGCCGCAGATGAAAATTGCAGGGCGTAACTTCCGTCCAGGTATTCGCTATGGCTACGAGTGGGCGCGCGAGATCGGCGTCGGTGAGGCCGGTAGCCTTCAGCATGGCCCTCGCGGGCGCACGGGAAATCCCCTTCTTGATGGCGTCGCTTTGCATGTTCTCGTTTAGTAGGCGTCCGGCCCGGGGATAAGTCCAATTTGTAATTCTTGGCGAATTCATAAATTAGACTTATACGTAATTTCTACACGCCGCGCTTGACGCTGCGACCCGAGTTTCGTATAGTAGTGGCTGCTGAAGTTTTGAAAGGATATTCAAGGCGCGTGGGTAATAAGTTTTATTACCGTTTCGCTTTTACCTACCGCTTCCCTTATCCCGGGAAGCGGGCCGGCGAGACGCGCGCGGAGTACCTAGCACTCAGTAACTAAAATCCGCACTAAGTCTTTCAAGCCGGCCGCGACCCTCGAGGGAACGCGGCCTTTTTTGTTTTTGGGCACATTTTCATTGCTAGTAATAGAGGAGAAGCGGGATGAGTGAAATCAAAATTGGCGATTGGCGCGCGAAAATTGACGCGATTGACACCACTCTGCTGCACCTGCTGAACGTGCGCGCGAGCTTCGCGCTCGAAGTCGGCCGGCTGAAGGGCGCGCGCGGCATTTCCCTGCGGGTCCCCGCGCGCGAACAGGAAATCCTTACACGCATGAAGAAGTTGAACCCCGGGCCGCTCGATAGCGAAGCTGTCGGCAAAATCTACAGTCAGATCTTGCACGAATCCATACGCGTCCAAGAAGATCACGGCCTGGGCTCCGCGCGCCTTCCCAAACGCGAGAAGTCACGCCTGACGGAAAAGCGGCGCAAGGCGGCAGCGGCATGAAGAGCGCGGCCACAGCGCGCATCGCGTTTCAGGGCGAGCGCGGAGCATTCAGCGAAGAAGCCGCGCTGAAATTGCTCGGCGGGGGCATCGTACTCGTACCATGTCCCACCTTTGACGCGACCTTCTCCGCGATTCGCAATCAGGTCGCGGATTACGTGCTCGCGCCGATGGAGAACAGTCTGGCGGGCTCGGTGCATCGCTCGTTCGATCTGCTGGTCGAAAGCGGCTTGCACATCGTGGGCGAAGTGATCATTCCGATCGTGCACAACCTGATTGGCGTGCGCGGCGCAACGCTCGAGAGCATCGCGTCGGTGGAATCGCATCCCGTCGCGCTCGCGCAGTGCGAGCAGTTCTTCATCGTGCATCCCCGATTGAAACGAATTCCCGCCGAAGACACCGCAGGAAGCGTGCGCGAAGTCATGCGCGCGGCCGACGCCACGCGCGCGGCGATTGCCAGCAAGCGCGCTGCCGACCTCTACGGCGCGGTGATTCTGCAAGAGCATCTGGAAGACGATCGTGAGAATTACACACGCTTCTTCCTGCTCGCGCTATCCGCCGCGCCGCCACAAGAATTTCCCGCAGCCGATAAAATCTCGCTCGTCTTTCAGCTAGCGCACAAGCCCGGCGCGCTGCATCACGCTCTCGAGCCCTTCGCCCGCCGCAGCATCAACATGATGAAAATCGAAAGCCGCCCCGTGCACGGGCGTCCGTGGCAATACCGTTTTTATCTGGACCTGCAAGCCGCGGCGAGCGATCCGGAATTCGCGGCCGCCCTGGCCGAACTCGCGCAGCAAGCAGTGGAACTGAAAGTTCTAGGCTCGTACAAATCGGCGGAAACAGCGCCTGCCGATAAATTTATCTCCGAGGGGATCCAATGATCATCAATATGGCCGTAAACGCAACGGAAGAGCAGATTGACCACGTCGTGAAGCGCATCCAGGAATGCGGTTTTCAGGCGCATCTGAGCCGCGGAGAGGAACGCGCCGTGATTGGTGTCGTCGGCAAGAGCGAAAAGCATCGCGGCGAACTCGAAGCGCTGCAGGCGGCGCCGGGCGTCGAGGAAATTATTCGCATCACGCATCCGTTCAAGCTCGCGTCCAGAAATTTTCGCCCCGAAGGCTCGGTGATTGAGCTCGGCAAAGGCGTTTCCATCGGCGGGACGGAAATCGTGGCAGCGGCCGGGCCGTGTGCGGTCGAGTCCGCCGCGCAGATCGGCGAAATCGCCGAACACGTGGCGCGCGCCGGCGCGAAATTGCTGCGTGGCGGCGCCTTCAAGCCGCGCTCGTCTCCCTATTCGTTCCAAGGCCTCGGCGAAGAAGGGCTGAAGCTGATGCGCGCCGCGGCGGACGACAACGGCTTGCTGGTGGTCAGCGAGGTGATGGACCCTTCGCAGATTGACGTGATGCTGCCCTACGTGGACGTGCTGCAAGTGGGCGCGCGCAACATGCAGAATTATTATCTACTGCGCGCTCTCGGCGAAATTCAGAAGCCGGTGCTGCTCAAGCGCGGCATGTCCGCCACCATCGAGGAACTTCTGCTCAGCGCCGAATACATCATGGCCGGCGGAAACTACAACGTGATTCTTTGCGAGCGTGGCATACGCACCTTCGACACCTACATGCGCAACACCATGGACATCGCCGCGATTCCAGTGATCAAGCAGCTCTCGCATCTGCCGGTGGTCGCCGACCCGTCGCACGGCACCGGACGCCGCGACAAAGTCGGCGCGATGGCCCGCGCCGCCGTAGCAGCAGGCGCCGACGGCCTGCTAATCGAAGTCCATCAGGATCCCGAGCGCGCGCTATCCGACGGCGCCCAATCCCTCTACCCCGATCAATTCTCCCAACTAATGGCTGAAGCCCGCATGATCGCGCCAGCAGTAGGCCGCCGCATCGCCGTGGAGAAGGCCCACCAGCGCGCCGCGGTGTGAGGCGTTAGAAGCGATCAGTGAGTGGTGATTAGTGCGTGGTGATTCGTGACGCGTGACTTGTGATTCCCGACCCGTGGCCCGCGACCCGTGATTCGGGCTACGTGGCACAGGCCATCAGTCCTGCCTGTGCTCAATCTTTTGAATTCGTGAACCGCCCTGGAGGGCGATTCATCCTGAGATTCCGCTGTGCTGGATGAAAGCGTAGCGGCCAGCTCCAGCTGGGCGCAGTGCTCTGCGCTTAACAACCGAAACACGCGACACCCTGAAAACCTAAAGACATTCACGCCGGCGGTGTGGAGGGTTCAGCAACTCGCCAGATTCTTGACGTGTCGGTTCGGTCGAGGTTGACCGGGTTGCCCACTGCGGAACATTCCACACCACGAAGAGGATTCACATTGACACAAGTGTTTTCAGTGCGGCTGGATGGGGAGGTTCCTTCTACCCCGCGGGCGTGTTACTGTTGTGTGGGGTAATCTCAATGGGTCGACGCAACACTAAGCTCGATCCCAGCTGGCATTGAAAACAAAGGCTGAAATCGCAGACAAGGGTCAGACCAGCCGGAACGCTGCCCTGGCTAGGTTTTAATCGAGTAGAGATAGACAGAGGGTTCTCTCGGAGAAGCACTGTCGAATCAATGCACTGGATGGTGTTGCGTCGACCGATTGAGCCGGCAGGTACTGTCGGACATACATTTTAGTTACTAACACGATATGGCGGCGTCGAAGACTACAAAACAGTTCGATTCTGCGGCTCTCCTTGAACCTCACGAGATGCTAAGCGGGTTGTTTGACGCGCTCCCTCTCGGCATTGCTGTTTTGGACGCGGAGTTGCGCTACCGAGCCGTTAACAAAGCTCTTGCCGCCATGAACCGCGTTTCTTCCCAGGCACATCTTGGCAAAACGATACGTGATGTCATTGGAAAGCCTGCCGTCACGTTGGAGGCTCCATTCAAACATGTCGTCTTCAGTGGGCGCCATGTGAGTCTTGAGTTCTGGGCTAAGTTGCTCAAAAGAAAACAAGCCAGTCACTGGATTGTGAACTACTTCCCGATCGCCGGTGCAAAAGGCAGGGCGAAACTAGTGGGCGCGGTGGTAGTGGAAAACGCCCGTCAAAACCAGGCGCAACAGTTGTTTCGTGGGGTCGCTGACAAGTTGATTCAGAACCTTGTTTTGACTGCTCACGATTCAGATGCGCTGTTGCGGCAAGTCATGGAAGGGTCTCTCGGGCAAAGTTCAGACGCTCGCGCCAACCGCAATCGGTCTGCGGGGAACGGCCTGTCAAATCAGATGCCCTTGGTCGCACGCCAAGCGATGCAAGACGCATTACGAGTGCGTTCCGAAAGTGATGCGAATGCCACGGCGAGTGCAATGGCTCTGACGCCTCGGGAACGGGATGTTGTGAAATTGCTTGCGGAAGGAACCGGGAACAAAGAAACGGCTGCAAGTTTAGGCATAACTGTGAAGACCGTAGAAACTCACAGAGCAAGAATCATGCTGAAGCTTGGCTTACATTCGACCAGGGAACTAGTGCATTACGCACTGCGTAATAAAATACTTGTTCCAGTGCAGTAGCTAATCGGACCCAAGCTCGAGCGCCAGCACAGTGCCCATTTTCTCTGCCTATGCGGCCAATATCTCCAAGCGGTTACCCCTTAGTGGAATTCCCTGATTTACAAATACCATCCCAGGGCATAGATTGTTCCCCGTATATCAGCTGAAGTACGCGTTTTGTGTTGGCAACCTTAGCCGATCGTCACGTGCGTCGCCCAGCCACAAGTGCACGAAAGAGGAGGGCACTGTCGTGCGCAGAGAGGCCGAGCACGCCCACGTTGCAAAGAAAAGTTATAGCAAGCCACAGTGCATTTCTCGATCCCCTGCGGAATTCGTTCATCTCTTGCGGGAAAGTCTCTCAGCGCAAGTCCAATCTCGGAATGGGAGGTCGCCCACCAGCGAACAGCTCACGCCCATTCTATTCGTACAAGGCTACGGCGGTGATTCAAGGTCGATCGAGGACGCAGCTCGCAGGCAGAACTTGCGCGGCCGTTCATGTGACGCTGCCAGAGGTTCGGAGCTGGATCGCATGGTGTCGCGGAGCTCGGAGCGGACCGGCGCTGAGTGGTCGGATTTCTTGGTGCTGGACCTAAGGGCTCATGGCGGAAATATACCTGCAATCCTGCGCGAGATTAGCAGTGAACCCATATTGGGCGGGGTTCCGCTGGCGATCCTCACGTCCGCGGGCTTTGCCACCGAACTTGCGAAACGGGAGCTTCGCGCTGCGCGCTGCGCGTGGCGGATGAGCGGGGTTTCGGATCCAGTTCAAGTAGTGCTGGCGTTGCAGGCGCTGTTGCGGCTGTGGGCCGAGGGTCGGAAGTTGCGGGCCTCCTCGACGTCGGCGCCTTGATCGAAGTCGCCGTCCGGATCGAAGCGGCCGCGCCACCGGCCCGGGCAGCTATCTAGCCAGCGCACGCCGCATGGCAGGACTGCCCGAAAATCAACAGACCGCCGTCGCCGACTTTCGGCGGTGCGAAAGGACTCAGATGACCCGTCGCACGCCGTCTCTTTGGCAGTTCTTGGAGCAAGATGTTAAGGGAAGAGACAGCGGTCGCTACTCGGCCATCTATCGCGAGCAGCTGG